>Ga0066192_1000005_pt1 | contig 140491 bp, 144 predicted proteins | sample WorMetvacBELIZE1_FD_58707 | JGI IMG/M metagenome (GOLD analysis project Ga0066192, IMG submission 58707) | Marine gutless worms symbiont microbial communities from Max Planck institute for Marine Microbiology, Germany - Olavius vacuus BELIZE.1... | ecosystem: Host-associated > Annelida >... | reverse complement strand
GTTCCTATTTATTATTATTGTTATAAAGAAATTAATATAAGTTGAGTAACTTAGGTTAATCCCCTTAGGGGTAGCTGAGCCTTTCGGCCCAGCCAGATGGCAATTAAAGAGCCATGAATACAACTGCATTACTTCCCGCAGCAGGGATACCAGCGTCAATTACACCACCTACCTCAAGGTCAACTACGACAGCAGAAGCAGAAGCCGAGCAGTGAACAACACCAGCACCATCTTCGTTGACAGTTTCACAGATATCTAGAGTGATACCCTCATCTGCTTTCGAGCCTGTTTGTAGATCTACAGAAACCATATCGATTGGGCCAGAGCCATCACCTGATGCAGCTAGTTCCCATGTTGGTAGATCACCAATTGGTGCGCCTTGATCGTCTGTAGGATGACCCACAGGAACGATTGGAATGGCAGAAAGGTATTCGCCTTCAAGATCAGTAATATCAGCAGGAGAGCCACCTTCAGTCGCACTGTAAAGTGTCGCAGAAGCTTGAATTTGTTGTGCTTGGTTGATAAGAGTTGCTGCTGTTGCATCCGACGAGCCTTCATTGAATGCACTACCACCGTAGTAAAGAGAAGCACCAGCAAGTACAACTACAAGCGCAATAGCAATGATTGAGATGATCAAGTTAAACATAGGTTTGTTCCTTTATTATTGTTTTTATTTGTTGTTTAAGATGAATGTTTAAGAATTTTCTTAAAGATTAACCCTAGAGTTTTGGCTGGACATTGGCCCAGCCAAACAGGAATTAGATAGTCATATGAACAATTGCTGCTGCGTTACCGCTAGCTACAGCATCATTAACTTCTGACTCGGTTGAGCCTTCACCTTTTTCTACTGAGTTGATGCCTTGAGATGTTGGTTCTTCACCTCCAGGTTCTTCAGTTGGGTCTTCATTGTTAGATGGGGCCACAGATCCGTCACCTGCACCAACAGTACAGAAAACCACACCAGCGCCGTCAGCATTTACTGTATTACAAATGTCACCAGTAATGCCTTCATCTGACTTATCGGCCATTGCAATTTTAATTGCTACGATGTCAGCGATGCCAGTATCGCCTGCGATATCAGATGCATCAGCAAGTACCCACGCATCAGCGCCTCCACCAACTGGTGAGACAGGTTCGGCAGACATGTATCCGCCATCGACTAGATCGTCGTGTAGGTCAAGGGGTGCGCCGCCTTCGGTAGCAGCGTAAAGAGTTGCAGAAGCTTGAATTTGTTGAGCTTGATTGATAAGCGTTGCCGCTTTAGCGTCAGATGAGCCTTCATTGAAAGCACTGCCGCCATAGTATAGGGATGCGCCAGCCAAAACGACTACAAGAGCAATCGCAATGATTGAGATGATCAGGTTGAACATTAATTACACCGATTTATTATTATTTTTATTTTGGTTGTAATGTGATTTGTGTCACTTTAATTAAATATTATTTTATTTAAAAAGTGAAGTCAAGCACAGAAGTAATACTTTTTTTTAGTATTTTTGGGAGCGATGTAGCATCTTCGCTCTGTTGCTGAGAATATTATAAATAATAAAAGTCGGTGTCAACAGGAAATGTAAAAAAACCAGCTAGTAGCTGGTTTTTTGAACTATTTATCATCAATCATATAGAGTAATTCCATTTGCAGCCCAACAAAAGGAGGTTTTCCTTTGCTTGTATCACAGGTTCCGTAACAGAAATCTATGGGTTTAAAGGCGTTGCATGCCTGCATTACATATGAAGCTGTACCGAGATTTTCCTCCCAGTTTTCAATGCCTCTTTTCTCAAATGAAATACGATTCTTAGGAAAGTCTTTTTCAATACGATAATTGAAAGTTTTAGCTGCTGCTTCGCATGTCGTATAGTTTTCCCTTTTTAGCTCATTGAAGTTAATTTCTTTGTAGGGCTTAGTATAAATATAAGCACTAAAAATCATAATGATAAAAGAAAAGAATAGCATTAGAAGGCCAGAGATTTTGTAATATTTTGAGGATAATATATTCATTCTTCAGCCCCATCATTTTTAATTGTGTTTTCTAATGCTGCTTTTTTCTGAGCATCGCTAAGCTGTACTTCATTAGGTTCATTTTCACTTTCGTCTAGAGCGATTTTGCTTTCAAGCTCATCGAGACTTGGTTCAGATTCTTCCTTTTCCTTTTGAACCACCGCAGTCTGAATCCTCCACTCAGTACCTGACAAATTCAAGCTTTTTACATAAATTCGACTATTTGGATCGCCTATGTAATTCCTTAAGCTTTGAATTTGAGTCAACGGAGGTTCAATTTTATTTTCATCAATAGTGACCTCTACACTTTGATTGAAGATAACGTACTTGAAGAGAACAGATAAAAATAAACCAAATATTGAAAGAATCAAATTGATAAGGCCAAATCGATAAAGCCCATAACCCTTAGACTTTACTGGTTTCATTTTTTCACGAAAATCTACACCATAAGTCTGCTCTGATTTATCGTTTTCAGACAAAGCAAAGCAATCTAATGTCTCACGAGAGTAGTTTCGAACAATCTTTACACCTTGCTCTGATCCCTTGATTACAATTTCATCATGCTCATTTAGGAGTCCTTTTACGCTCTTTAGGGCACTTTTTCCCGAACCGCCTTCTTGAAGTTCCCATAAGAAACCTTCTTCAAAAGGAATGATAGCGAAGTAGGTCTCATCAACCACTAGCGATGAGGTTGCTTTGGCGTAAAGGTAGCTCAACAAGTCCTTTTTCTTGATGTTGGCATAATACCCGTAAAGGATTCGTTTTGGGCTAGATGATGAACGAAAAGAGTTATCATGACTTTCGCTTCCTTCGCTATCCCGATTTTTCTTCTTTTTCCAAAACATATTAGTTCTTCGCTTTATCTGCACCAAACACTGTAACCGTTGGTCGAATTAGGATGAATGTTGAATTACGACTAAACTGCAAATCTTGGAATGCGATATCAGAGTCTTCTGCAAATGAAGGTGCATTTCGATTGTCTGTAGCATTGTCATAAGTGATACCGCCAATAATGACAGAATCACCCGCCATCACTTTAACAACGTCTGTAAATGTTTGTTCTTGTGTTTGAGGTTGAGTAATTGAACCAACAGCATTACCAGCTTGCAAATCAACCCAGGCCATAAGAGCTGAGATCTCAAGATTAACATCAATTGTGACAAACTGGCTGTCCGAGTCATACCAAGGAATCAAGTTTAACTTTGTTCCGATATCTAGAAACTCAATGTTAACCTCATTGCTTAATGAATCATCATCCGTACTTTCGGTACTACCAATATCATCAACATATGGGATATTTTGACCACTCGTAATCGCAACTTCGCGGCCAGATAGAGTTTTCATCAAAAGTGACTGCGACGTTTCTGTTTTACCATATGTACTCAGATATTCGATTACTGCATTTAATGAAAAATCACCTTTCTCCATCTGAAGGCTTGAACCCGAACCAGTGACTTGAGCACCAGTTCTCATATCACCTAAATTCGTGCCAAGAACTTCGTCAACAGTATCAATTGGTTCGTCACCTGTACCTTCATCTGAGTCTTCACCATCAGTAGGAGGGATATAATTAGGGTCATCTTCTTCGTTGTAGGAACCAAGTCGCATGTTCAATTCTGACCAGTTCACACCTTCACTACGATGCCTATCAAGTTGAACAGTAATTACGGCAACCTGCATGGAAACAAGAGAGGTATTTACTGAAATTCGTTCAAGGTAGTTGACGATACTTGAATGTATCCTTTGTGTAGCCTTGTAAAAGACTGTGCCTGCATGAACAGAGTGATTTACATCCGTTGCACCAAGAGCAGATAAATCTTTCTGAATTTGTGCTGCAACTTCTGGATCTTGAGGGATCTTTAGTTGAAATGATGTTCGGCTATCGACCGTTAATATATTTCCATCATGGTAATTGAACGACACTCCATAAGCAGCTTCCATTGCATTCAAGTAGTCGCCTAATTTACCTTCAAAATCAATGAGAACAATTGACTGATCTCGAACTTCAGCTTCTGGGATTACCATATACAGGCCAAAAGTTTTCAAGATTGGAGCTAAATCCATCATAGTGGCTTCTGCGTTGAAGCTAGTCTTGATTTTCTGATTGTAAACACCATCAGGGATACGTCGCTGTTCCTCTATAACCATGTGTGAGTTATTTGGAATAAAGGTAATTGGCGGTTCTGCCTTTCGCCAGTTATCAACCATCCTGTTTTTGGCTTCGTCTTCACTCCAAACTTCATCTATATTGTCTGGTATATTTTTGTTAGTTGTGCAACCACTAAGTAGTGTGGCACCAATAAGAACGGAGAGAACGCTCTTTACTACAGTGTTATTCATCAATCTTAATCTCTACATATTTTTTCTTATTTAAATCAAAGTAGATTTCCACATCATTAACGCCAGCGATAAATTTAAACTTAGTTGTGTCTTGTAATTCATCATAAGTTTGAGCTTTTTTTAATATTGCTTCTTGTGCCTTTTGCTGCTCAGGTGTTAAGTGCTTTGATTTTGCTTCGTCCATTAGTCCAGCTAAAACTGGATCTCTTTGTGAAGGAGAGCATTGCTCCAATTCTCCAATGTCCATTTTAAGTGGTGGCTTAAATGGATTAGCTGATGCACCAAACGAAACCGCAAAAAGCAAGCTTACTATTGTTGTTCTTAACTTCATTGGGTTCATTTTAGACTAATGCATTTTGAAAGTGATTCTCTATCAGCTTTACAGTCATTCGTAACTCAGCGATTGCTGAATTCTCACCTGTATTGAAGGAAAGCTTATCCTTGCTAACGGTAAGAAAAAAATCGCCACCAATCAGTATAAGATCAAATGCACTCTTGAGATCTGAATTCTCTTTGAGGGAAAGCTTTGAGAGTGCAATATTGGACTCAATAGCTTGATCAACAACTGTATCTACGTGAAGATCTTGATTAAAGATGAAAATACGAGCTGGCATATTAGCTTGATTTGCCAAGAACTCTTTCACTAAGGAAAGGTCAAATTTGCCATCAAAAAACTTATTCATTGTTGTTATTATCCTTTAAAGTAATTTTGTTAAATATGGCGACTTTCAAGGTGTCATTCCCACTTTTAAGGTCGTAATACCCTGCATATATCGAGCATAGCTGTCCATCGGCATTCAAAAAACCTTGACCGCTGTACCCTCTGGGAAGGACACAATCAAGAGAAACGTACACGTCGTCTACTTCCATAACTGGGCATGTTCTCATCGAGTCTAATTGATGAATCATGGCTCCACAGCTATGCTTTTCTAAAGTTTTAGAGCCAAACAGAGCAAGGTCATCGCCTGTAAAATACTCATCGCTATACTTACCTACATATTTAGTCTGTGGGAGTTTATCATATGAATTATTATTTTTAAAATATAAACTCTCTTTTAAACAATGCGATGCGGTTATAAATTGACCATCTTTCTTGACCGCTTTACAGATTGAATAATATTCGGTTTTTGCCTCATCGAATACATAGAGATCGATTGACTCTGTAAGGGATTGAGCACTAACAAAAATTGGGGCCAAGGCCCCAATCAAAGTGACGATTTTTTTATGATGCCTCTTCAACATCTTCACCGCCAAATAAATTTGTCATAAATGGAATGAAATGAGCTAGGGTGTTTGTCATGATCACAAACTCACTATCAAATTTATCAATTTCGTTCTCAGTTTCGTCTTGTTTTGCTTCATCCTGAATTTTTGCGCCGAACTTAAGACCTTTCATCATGAAGTCTTCAGTCAACATAAATCGAACATCTTCAGCCCAGTGTAGTTCAAGCTCTGAGATTGTTTTGTCGTCTGATAGGTAGCCAATGAGCTTTTGGTCATCAAGGGCATGTTTGACGTATTTGATTTTACCTAAATCACCAATATCACGCAGATCACATCGTTCACCAACTTCAATTTCATCGGGTGCTTGCGAACTACGAACCCAGCGGGACATTTCCTCACCAACTTCATTTTTTGTCTGTAGTGGTGGGCATTTAAAGTCACCTTCTAACGTTACTTGAAGTGTTTGAATGAATGCTTCAGCCTTTGTTCGACTCGAATTGTCAATTACCAGGATTTCAAGTTTAGGATCGATGTAAGCACGAATGCGATTATATTTAGAGAAAGCATTAGGAAGCATGTCACTGCGAATTTCTTCCTTAAGTTTGTCTTTGACTTGTTTACTAATTTTGCCCAACTCTGGGTTGTCTTTGCGCATCTTGGCGATGCGTTTGTTTAGCTCTTCTTTAATAACTGAAGCAGGGATGTTTTTTTCTTCAATTTTAAGCGTAATGATGTGTCTGCCCATTGCAGTATGTACGAGGCCATCCATATCATCTTCAATTGGTGAAATCCAGCCTGTGGATTTTGCGTCGCTAGGTAAACAAGGGTGGAAGGTTTTTGTTGCAAGCTTTTCTGCAATTGCTTCTTCATCCATGTCAAAGTTAACTAGTTTGTAAATGTTTAGGTTTTTGAACCACATATTGAATCTCCACTTATTATTTCTATTATTTGTGATTGTTTTACATATGCTTTGAGCGTGTAACTGCTAATTCAGCAAATGAAGCGATAATCTCGCTGCTTGGTTTGATTGGTACATCAATGATGTTCCCAACAAGCATGTTGTTGAGCATAGACCGATATCGGCTTTTGCTATTTATTGTAAAGATGTCCTCAATTGTTATATCTTTATGCAAGCTAATTTGAAACAAGTCATCATCTAAGAATAAGTTTGGATCTCTACCTGATTGCTTGTAGATTGCATGCATTATCTTTAACGATAATTGGTCAACTGGGCCATTATAGTCAGATGAAATTTCATTGTATATTATTTCTTTTATTATTTTTTTTGTTATCTTCATGAGAATTTCGATATCAAAGAATCTAGCGTACTAATGACTTTTTTTCGGTCATGTTCGGTAAATTCTTGTTCTTTAGGTGTGAGTTTAGCTGTTTTTTCAAAGTTAATTTTACCATCTAAGTAGTCTACAATCACTTTCTCATAGACATTTTCAAAGCTTTGCCTCGCATATCCTGACTTTCCAGTTTTAAGCTCCATTCCTCCAAATCTTCGTCTTGCTTCAGAAATGAAAGGGTTGGTGTTTGGGCCAGTTTGCTTTATTGCGTAGTCATAGCATTGGTTAACTGGAATTATTTCCAATTCACTAAGCGCTAACCTGATAAGAAAAATAATCTGATCAACGTTTGGTGGAAAGCTAGAAAATCTATCGTCTGATCTGATCATGCTCTCGACTTTCTGGACATCAAAAGCCGTACTAAATGACTCGGAAATTTCAGTCTTAAAGTAACTTACAGATTCAGGGTTATTGTTCCATGCGTTTCCATACCTAAGTGACAATCGCTTAATTAGAAGTTCACAGGACTCTCGTGAAGCGGGATATGTATCATCATCTTGAACGTTCATGCTCTCTGTGCAAAAAGCGATAAATTGCACATTGTTAGGTGGGAACTGCTGAAACTCTGGTGCAAGTCGAACAGCGTGACCAAACTCGACAACTTTCTCTGGCGGAATGTCCGCCTGAGAGAGATCCTTAATCCAAAGCAACATTGTTTGGGGATCAACTAGATTGTTTGCCAAGCCACTGTATTGTGATCGAAACATCTTAAACAATTCAATGACAGGTGCCTTGTACTCTTGCATTATACAGCTACCTCTTGGGCAATTAGCTTATCAAGCTCATCCTCAATACTTTCAATGTTATCGCTAGGCGTTTGTGCCTTTCCGCTCACGAAATTAGGGTTTGCGGCATTCGATAACCAGAGTTTAACAAACTTATTCATGTATGAGATGTTCTTTCTACGCATTGGGTTTTCAACAAGGTAGTTGAAAATTTTCTTCAATTCAAAATCTACATCTAGAGTAGGGAACTCAACTGTAAGTTGCTCTTTAAAAAAGGTGCGGACAAAGTAGACTTGGCCGCTGGTATCAAATCGTGCTGTAGGCATCCAGTTTTTAAAAGTAGAAATATCTCTTTCATGAGGCGCTAAAAATCCAATAGCGTATTCATGACCACGCTTTTTCTCATTAATGCTGTCATATAAGGAGTTTGAATCCTGCTGACTTTTCATCATTTTTTTAGTGATTTGCTCATCACGCAGCGCTTTCATATGTTGTTGCTTAAAAGACTTTTCAAGGATTTTTGAATGCAACACAACATCATTGACTTCAAAACATAACTGAGAGTCCAAGATCCCATGATTTGCTAATTTTGATACTAATGAGTCAATCTCCACAGATTCAGCTTTCAATGTATCAAGAACATGCTGAGTCGGGTGTAATATGAACTGTTTATCCGATTGCCACATTAGGCTAAGAACTTCCAGAAGCAAGCCTTTATCATTGCGTGATAAGGCATTGAATCCCTCATTTTTACTTAGCTCGGCAGGATTCCAGTTAAAGCTAGAAAATTGCATTTATTATCCCTCTTATTATTGCTCTAAAGTATATTTAAATAAAAAATAATTGTCAAATTCTTCTATGCTTTGTCGATGTTGTTGATGTATGATACAATTATTATAAATTAAATAATAATAAGGTTTATAGATTCAATGAACTATGAAAGCTTGATTCAGCACATGAAAGAAACTGTGCCTCATATGCAAGATAACTTGATCGAAGATTGGGTTTATAGTGCTGTTGCGACACTAACAGATGACGCTGATCTGTTCGAAGATTACCCGACTCCAAAGCATCGTCAGGAAGCCATAGAAAAGCGCGTTCGTTGGCATATGCGCCGAATGAACGGAATTGGTGGTTCAGATATGTCAGTTCTCTATACAGAATATACTGGCGGTTTTGTTACTTATGGTGGTGATGAGGCTATTGATGCTGCAAGCATTATTTCTCAGAAGATCGGCCTTGTCGGCCTTACTGGTAGTACAGGTGACATGATTCGTGGTAACAAGCTTGAGTCTGAGGCCCGATTATCATTTGAGCGCCAAATGAAAAGTTATGGCCTTAAGCCTCACAATGCTGCTTATAAAAAACTTGAAGCCTTCATGAAAGAAGGTTGGGATAAGCACCCTTGGATTACATCTTCTCCAGATGCGATTTACATTGATAAAAATGGGGAGACGTGGCTAGTTGACTTTAAAGTTCCTGCTAATGTAGATAACGTCAACTCATATTACCAAGATCCACCTCTTCACTATCGCGCTCAGCTTGCCCAATACAAAGCTCACCTTGAAGCAGCAGGTGTAAAGATTGACCACGTTGCCTTAGTTCCTTTTTCTACAAAAGAGTGGAAATCTTACGTTGGTGAGTTTGATTGTTCAGAAGAGTTTATTAAAGACATCCTTGAGTGCGGTGATTATTACTGGGACTATGTAGAGCGCAATGAGCTTCCTAAACGCCCACCGAGCCAAGATTTCCAATTCGTTGATGAAATGCCACCAGCTCTAAAGGCTTTGATGGCAGAGTTCATCATGGCTTCTAAGATGAAGAGTGTTGCCACAAACAAGCAAGAATCTCTCAAAGAACGTATTCTTGAGGTTTCTTCGCTCTCAGGTGTGGATTGGAAAAGTGACGGCATGAAGACTCGCCTACCAGGTGTTCAGATCAATCACACAGAGAATAAGAAGCGTGCTAACTCCAAGGCAATGTCAGCTAAAATCAAAGAACTGGGTGGAGACCCTGAAGATCCGTCGCTATATACAACATCTAATACCACTTCAGTAAGTGTTGTTCGTGGTAAGAAAGTGCCATTTTACGATTTCATTGCGGACAATCAAGATGTCGCAGAAGCAACTTTCCAAGATGCAATGGCTGAGGTAAAAGAACTAGGTGATTTCATTAATGCGGCCCCAGATGATGTTCGTGATCCTACTGAACCAGATGCTGTTTCTGAAATGGAGCAAAAATCAAAAGACGCAGCTTTTGATGAGTTGGGCTTCTAAAGGGTGATATAACTCTTAATAAAGTGTATAATAATGAGCTATTAGTCATAGCTCATTTTTTTTATTAATGAAAGACGGAATCAATATCATACTGTACCCACGCACTTATAATAAGCGTGGTGATGAGAAGCTACATAGCGTACTCGGTGTAACTTCAAGTGGCAAAGAAATTAATGTGAAATTGCGTATCGATGAATCATACAAAGAGACTGAATATGGGACTTTACCTTCTATTGCAGAATTCTCTAGAGATGATAGAAAAGCAAAGCAAGTTTGCATGGCGAGTCCAGATAACGGCCCAGACAATCGCGAAGGGATGCTTCTGTTTAATAACTGTCAATTTGATGGATTGAACGGTCGTGGCATAGAAACATATGTGGCGCGGTGGGCTGTGGTCTTATGTGAGCACTCAGAAAGCCCAGAGCCGATTCAGGGGATCGGTCGATTACATATAAACCGATACACTCAAAAAACTAAAGATTTGTCGGCGCGATTGAATGCAATCAATGATCATTCCAGTGAAGAGGCTAAAATCCTTAAGGGAGAGCTAGCAAATCCAGAAAACTACACGTTTCCTGCGGTGATCTACCATCCAGAACAAACATTAACATATTCAACTGAAGTCGAACCTGATGTCTTCATTGAACAGGTTGGTAAAGCAGTAAATATGTGTGGAGTTTCTGGGATGGTGGGAGGATTTGCGGTTAGAGCAATAGATGGCAATGGCGATGTTCTTAAAGGGTTGTACATTGAACGATATCAGCGATTTATACGCGAAACAGAGTCATCTGAACTAGGTGAGCAAACAGCCAGAACGTTTATCGAGACTGGCATTATGAGCAGTATATCTTCAAATGGAGGGGTAGAGGTTTCTGTCATTCCACTAACTCGAATTCCAGCACCAAAACACACAAATAGCTTTTATTCCAAAGAAAACACGTATCGAACAATCAGTGGCTTATATGAGTCTAAGAAGGGCAATCCGAAGCTTTGTAATGTGATCATAAGACCTACATATCATGCTGATAATGACAACACATTCCTTAGCAGGATCTTTAACTTAACTTCTCCATTGGGACACCCAATGCGATTAACACGCGATGGAAGTTTTGATTTAAGAATCCAGGGAGAGAAGTTAAGGCGTGACCAGAGGGTTGAATCAATCATTGGTGGCGTTACCCCAATAACTGTATCAACCGACCCCAGTCGTCTTACTAGAGCATTTTGGATGATTTCAAATGAACCAGATTTAATCAATGCAGAACAACCGCATAACTCAACGGTGAATAATGAAATTGATAAAGACATTACAGAGAATATTGATAGTGAAGCTTCCCACCTAAATGCACCAGAAGAGGAATCAGAAAGTGCTGTGCTTGACTACAAAGATGATTCTATAACAATCGTATCAGAGGAAGCGGAATTATCAGAGGCTGGGCCAGAACCAGAGTCTATACCTCAGCCAGACCAAAACCCAGAATCAGAGCCTGCACTTGAACTGGAGCCAAAGAGGGAGCCTGAGCTTTTATTTGAATTAGAGCCTAACCCAGAACCAGAAGTTCATCTTGCGCCTGATACAGAGCCTGAGAAAGAGCCTGAGACAGAGTCTGAGCAGAGGCCAGAGCCAGATAGAGAAAAAGACCAAGATAAAAGTTTATCAATGGAAATAGAGCCATTAAGAATTTTTGATTTTGAGGAAGACGAAGATAGCGAACTAGAGATTGGAACCCAGTCGATCATTGAAGAGCTTTCTATGAGTAACGTTGATTCAGAGGAAAATGAAGAAGGTGAGGATGACGATGAAAACACAGGGATGGCAGCATTTTTAGGATTATAAAAATGCACCTCGTATGAGGTGCATTAAGTTAACGAGAGTATCCTGATGAGGCGCGGTTATAGCTTCGCCCTTTTAACCCGAATAGATAGTGACCATTGTTAATTGAGAAAGGGACTTTCTCTGTTACTGTATTTAGAGATTCCGATAAGCTCTCAAGAGCAACATATTCTTGGTTATCATCAGGGTTAATGCCGAGGTCTTTACAAAGGGCCTCAACCTCTTCTTTTTGTTTGCTTATAGACTCTTGCTCCATTGAAGATTCAATGGAAAAGATTTCCAGTGTCGCGAGTTTGCCATTTGTATCAGGAGTAAATGTTGCTGTAGTAACAAGTTTACCTCCGATGTTTTCAGCAAATTTAGCTGGCTGTCCGTTTAGAGAAGGGAAGAACACGCCTTTTGCACCGTCCTTGCGGTTTTGCGATGCGCCAGGCTCAATAACATTAAAGTAAGCACCATGACCTCCGTCTTTCTTATCCCGATAGACAAGAAGTTGAAGCTCTTTTGTCTTTTTAAGGACTTTAATGCTTTTACCATTAGCGCTCAGATTTCCGTCTTCACCTATCTCTACTGTGCCGAAGTCTTTAAGGTATTCGCCAACTTTGGCTTTTAATCGATTGCCTGCTGCATCAAAAACAGTAAATGATTTTCCGCGAGAAGGCTTAGCATACCAACCACTTACAAGATTTTTACCTTGAAAAACCTTATAACCACCAATAAGAAGATCGCCATTGGCGTCAATATCAACCTTTCCACCTTTAGGGATCACATCACCAACGCTAACTTCTAGTGTCGTCGTATCGGAACGTATAATTTTAAATTTATCATCACCAATTTTGTGTGCTTCCCAGCCTGCAAGAAGGTTTGCTGGTGCGCCATGTTCGGTGTAATAGCCTTTTGCTAAGAGAGAGTTTGTATTGCTCATAAAAGTCGCTGATTATTCTTAATTCTTGTGATATATTTTATCACAATAATAAAACAGCGTGAAGTCGATATAATATGACATTAAAAAATGAATCTTACGCATTGAAATTCAAAGATGCGTTTTTTGTGAATAGTGAGTCACTACACTATTTCCAAAAAATGATTAATCAGCAAAATAGTCTTACAATTGGCGCTCTAATGGCAAGTGTTTCTGTAGAGACTTTGCTCTCGGTATCAGATGAGCCAACCCATTTATTTGATGAAAAAGAACAATGCGAAGCCTACAAAAACAAAGTTATCGAAAATCTTGAGATGAACTTGGCCTCAATTGATCTCTTTTCAATTGAAGATAAGTTGGAAGACTTAGCAAAGCACCTACATATTGAAAAAGTCGAGTTTGAAGGCTCTGAGAGTAAAATCGAGACGAATGCTACACATGAAAGCCAAGACGAGATTTGGTATTTATGTGCTTTTTATGAAAGTGAAGGATTTCAATATTATGGGGAAAGGGACTTTCTAGGTACGAACCAAGCTCAGCTTGTTGGAAAAGAGGATGCATCTGTTTGGAGTACGGCTGACAGAGTTATTGCCATCGAGAAAGCAAAGCAAGTCTCAAGGCAAATGGGTATTTATGTATTTCCATCAGTAATTTAACTCAGTTTCTTTAGTTGTTATTAGGCTTTCCAAATGACTAGAAAGCCTATTGTATGGTACAAATTGGGCTTTCATGTCTTTAGCTGGAACAACTGTATTAATACCACTAGAGCGAGTAACAAGAAAATCACCAGACCGACCTTTCACCTCTCCGCCTTCTAAGATGTCATCAACAACAAAGTCGAGATCCATTTTAACAGCAGCATACGGCTCTTGTTGTTTGTAATAAAGGTCTGTAGTTCCAGGCCAAGGCTTAAAAGTCGCCTCAAAAACGAACTTTGGCATAGCCCTTTCAACAGCATCCTCGGCAGGAACAATGCTTCCATTTTTAAACTCTCCTTTCATGTAATGGATCAAAAGTGAATCCATTCTGGTCATCAAAGGAGTAGGGATCATAGCAATGATTAATGGTTCTTTTTCTTCAAAGCAATTAATAGAAGTTACGTTCATGAAGCCTCGTATTTGTTTTTACATATATTATACACTAAACATTGATCGAAGTCTTGTTGACACATTTTATTTTATTGGTTATATTAATACCCGTTCTACAAGGCTGTATAAGGTCTTGCATAATAATATTAATAATAAGGTGTTCAAATGTCTAATGATAACAAAACAAAAGGCTTCAAAATGAAAGCCCTAAAAGTTGGCATCCTAAGTGCTGTAATTGGTCTAACTGGATATATTCAGTGGGCGAGCGTTGAACCTGATCTGATGAGCAATAAAGAGATGCTTGCAACTGTCGGAGTTGATGAGTCGGTTCACGGTAAGGTAGTTGGTGATGCGACTACAGCTTCTCTTATTTTCACCATGGAAACACTTTTAAATAAAAATGGTGGCTATCAGTCAAATGACCTTCTTATCAAAGCTCGACTTTATGACAATATTGCAAATTGGGAAAAGGGCGTTGTCTTTATGGCCCGTGATATGGGCAATGCATTGCGTACAGAATTCTCACGCTCTCAATCGCAATCTGTAGAAGATAAGGCGTTAAAAAATGCCACTCCAAAGTTGAACTTTGATACCGACAGTTGGATGTTGCCATCAACAGAGAGTCAGTATCAGGAAGGCATCGATGGCTTCCGCGACTACCTTTCTCGAATTTCAGATCCTACCGTGCCAAACGCTCAATTTTATGCACGTTCAGATAGTTTAACTTATTGGTTGGATTTGGTATCTAAGCGTCTAGGTAGCTATTCACAACAATTGTCCGCAGCTATTGCTAAAGAGCGTATCAACACTGACCTTGCTGGCGATGCAAATGCTGAGCAGTCTACAGAATCATCAGAAGAAGTTCATGTTAAGACTCCTTGGCTAAAACTGGATGATGTGTTCTACGAAGCGCGTGGAGCAAGTTGGGCTTTGGTAATGTACTTGCGTGCTGTTGAAGATGATTTCGCGTCTGTACTAGCTGATAAGAATGCTCTAGTGAGTCTTAAGCAAGTAATTCGAGAGTTAGAAGGTACTCAAGAGACGATGTATAGTCCTATGGTTCTAAATGGCAGCCCGTTTGGTTTTACAGCTAACCATAGTCTTGCAATGGCAAACTACATTTCCCGCGCCAATGCAGCGATCATTGACCTTCGTGACTTGCTAAATCGCGGTTAATATCAAATAAGTTTAGAGCATTCGATGGCCTTGGCTATCGAATGCTTTTTTGTATCTGAAAGAAACAAGATCATTTATGGGAGTATTGATGGACAAGTTTATTCTAAAAAACAAAGCCAGCTCGAAGCTGGCTTTAAAGTTAACGACTTATGTTTCTGTATTTGCTTGATTTCTTGTTACATCGTCACTTTGTCGATCACTTCTTTTGCGTGATTGAGTGCGGTTTCTGAAGAGTTCCCACTCAGCATTCTTGCGATTTCATGCACTTTGGCATCTTGCTCTAGAGGTTCAACCATATAGCTTGTAGTTGTGTCATCAAGCACGCTTTTCTGAACAAGTAAGTTTGAATGAGCACTTGCCGCCACGCTTGCTTGGTGAGTCACTGCGATAGCTTGGGATCTGGCCCCAATTTTACGAAGCAATCGACCAACGGTTTCAGCCACTTCACCACCAATACCAACATCCACTTCGTCAAAGATTAAGGTTGGGAGTTCTACGCTACTTGCAACAACAACTTGAATTGCCAGTGCTACGCGAGACAACTCGCCTCCAGATGCCACTTTACCTAGATCATTAAGCTCTTGACCAGGGTTGGCCGCAAACATTAAGCGACACTTGTTTGAACCAGATGATGATGGTTCAGTAGTGTCGTCGATTCTACATTCCAGTTTGGCATGTTTAAGGCCAAGTGAAGGCAAGATCTTCGAAGCATTTTCATTTAGGTGTTTTGCAGCTTCTTTTCTTAACGCTGAGAGTTTACTTGCAAGTTCCCAATATCTTAACTGAGCTGATTCAATCTTTTCATCTATCAGAGCAAGGTTATCATCAAAGTTTCCAGTACCTTCAACTTCTAGTTGAATTTCATGGAACTTAATGTGTAGTTCTTCAGGTTGAACGCGATGTTTTCTTGCTTGGCTGATATACATAGCTATTCGGTCAGAGATTCGAGCTTCTTCTTCTGGATTATGTTCAAAGCTGGAAGCTAAATTAGAGACCGTTGAACTTGCTTCTTCGATGTTTATTGTAGCCTCATTAATCATGTCTAGCACAGGCTGGTATTTATCACTTAATTGAGCCAGCGATTCAAGGTTACTAGTAGCCTTTGAAAGCATAGATAGTGCGTTTTCTTCACCGTCTGAAAGTATGCTTGTTACCAAGTGACTTTGTGAAAGCAACTCTGTTGTATTAGAAAGAGTGTTGAACAACTGAGAGATCTCGACATATTCCCCTTCTAAGGGGGAGAGAGAATCAAGTTCGGTTAGCTGATAAGATAAAAGTTCGAGCTTATCTTTTGATGCTTCCATTGCAGCAACCAACTCATTTCTTTCTGAGATAAAACCCATTAGACGACTATGAGCAAGAGCGGTTTCGGAGATTAGCTCTTTATCACTTATCAGTTGATCAATCATTGAAAGATTGTTCTTTGAATCTTTCAGTTCGTACTGTGAGTGTTGACCGTAAATTTTCAGTAATAGAGAACCAAGCTTACTTAGCATTCCAACACTTACTGGCTCACAATTCACAAAGCTTTTAGTAGTACGGTTTGCTTTGATTACACGCTTAATGACAATCTCACCATCTGTTTCGATTTCTTGTTCATCTAGCCAATTCAAAGCAGCTTGGTTGTTTGAAATATCAAAGGTAGCAATCATGGTCGCAGAATCTCGACCCTGCATGATAGCCCCATAGTCAGCCCTTGATCCTGTAATGAGGGCCAAGGCATCAAACATTATAGATTTTCCCGCGCCTGTTTCGCCCGTAATAGCTGTAAAGCCTTTAGTAAACGGGATAGATGAATCTTCACAAATGACGAAGTTCTTTAGGTGTAATCCTGAAAGCACAACATATCTCCTATTTTTATTATTGGAATTTATATCATGTGAAGTTGCCAAGAGCAATATTTTTGTTATAATAAAGAAAAGTTAGGAGATAAGAATGAAACTACTGATGATTGATGCCATGCATATAATTGGCAATATATTTGCGATTGAGCGAAAAGATGATCTTCATACTGCATTTATGAAAGATGTTAGAAAACTAATTGACTCAGTGCAGCCAACTCATTGTTTAGTTTGTTTTGATGACCTATCTCGTAACTGGCGTCGAACATTGGGCCAGCATTACTCACAGCGAGGATACAAGTTACCGATGGCTCTCCGTTTACAGAGCATGAGCTTAGCTAAAACTCTTAGGAATAACGGTATACAGTCAGTCTGCAAATCAACAATGGAAGCTCGTGATATCATAAACAGCGTAAAAACACGCTTAGAAAGCCTTGATGACTTTGCAGAACTTGAAATTATTGTCGTAGCTGGTGGAAAAAGATATCACTCAATTGTTTCAGAAAAAACATCCCTTTACTCTCCGTATAATCGCGGAAAGGCACCATCAAAGAAAACTGCCCAGGTTATTTCTGAGGTATATGGTGGCACAGGTAAAAGGGTAGTTGAATTCCTTGCTTTGGCTGGCGATAAGGATACAAATATCTCTGGGGTAACAGGGATCGGTGAGAAAAAAGCACTAGAGCTGTTAAATGAATACGGAACACTTAGAACCATTCATACTCACAAAGCGATGGTAGATGGTGCAATTGGAGAAAAGCTTAGGGCTGGATTGCAACCAAATGGTGAATGTATAACATCATATAAGCTTTTATCAGCCAAAACAGATGTCAGTATTGGAATGAACTTTTCACAATTGCAAGTTCAAACAGTTATGCAGGCAGCTTAAGTCTACCAAAAAAAATCATTTTAAATAAACCACCAATTTGACATGGAAAAACTAGTCATTTGGTGGTTTTATTAGTTATAATATGTTGACAAAAAAAGGGGGTAATATAAACTAATCCCCCAGTAAGAATAAAAATAATAATAAGAGTATAGCTATGGATATTAATGTTTTTTGCGGTGTTGATGACGGTTACAGGGAGACTAAGATTGTTACGTCTACTGGACAGTGCATTCGCATCCCTTCGCAAGCGAAAGCAGGCGAGATGAACCAAATTTCAATCAACGGCGGCGAAAAAACCGTATTCCCTTACAGCACCTCTGAAGGTGACTTCATCATTGGCGACATCACAGAAGCAGACGCCACGGCTTTTGATGATTACCCTATGTCTGCATTGAATCGTGTAATTGTGATGCATGCTATGCGCAAAGCTGGCCTCAAAGCAGGTGATTTGGCTGCGATTGCTACGGGACTACCTGTTAAGAAATATTTCTTAGGCAGTGATATGAATCGTAAGCTACTAAAATCTAAGAAGGCAAACCTTCTTAAAAATGATGTTGAAGAAATCCTGACTATCGGTGGCACCAAAAAGTTAGATAAGTCGAACATTCCTCAGATCGTGAAGCATGAAATTGTTAGTGAAGGCATTGCCGCATGGATGGATGTCGTTCTAGAGCGAGGTGAAGACGGAAAAATCCACTTTAACAAAGAACTAGCCCGTGAGCGTATTGCAATCATCGATATTGGTGGTCGAACTACAGATATTGCCGTTATTTCAAATAACAATCTGGATACTAATCGTTCATCAACGCTGAATATGGGTATGCTAAATATCGAAAATGCTGTTCGCGAGGAAATTTACAATACTTATGAAATTCAGCCATCTCTAGAGCAAATGAAAGAGGTGATGGATAACAAACGCCTAAAACTATGGGGCGAATGGGTAAATGTAGCCAAAATCGTTCAAGCAGCAGAAAAGTCAGTCGTTAATTCGATCAAAGTTGAATGTCAGCGTTGCTTAGGTAATGCCGCAGATATCGACCGAGTAGTCTTTGTTGGAGGTACAACCGTAGCGCTTGAGCCTTACCTAGAAGGGTGGTTCCGTAACCAGGTAATCGGTGACGACCCTGCATTTGCAAATGCTAGGGGTATGGCTAAGTACATCGAAGTAAGCAATCAAAAGAAGTAAATTGATTTATGAGAGTTAGGTATACAGTAGCACTGGATAGTGAACACCTAATTGACTCTGAGCTTATTGATTACATTGTATCCCACGATAAACGTAAGCGTCAGGAAGTCTTACGTATGCTTTTAAGAGCAGGTTTTAATTCACTAATTAAACATCGCTCAACACAAGAAAGCATGTTGCACGCCATGGATCCTGACGCATTGCAGTTGGTTCTTCAATCTCTTGCTGGAATTGGATTAGCACAACAAGGCGGCATGCCTATGCAGATGCCAATGCCAGCAGCAGTACCAGTTCAACATCCTATGCAGCCTCAACAGACTATGCCTGCACCTCAACAGCATGTGCAGAACCATCAGTCATATGTACAGCAGCAGGAACAGGCTTACACACCTGAACCACAGAAAGAGCCGACTCCCGCAGAAGTACAACATGCTCCAAATCATCATTCAAACGCTCATGAAGGGCAGAGTGAAGATACTGGAGGTAAGCGTACTGAATCTGTTGAAAGTCCATCTAGAAGCGAACTGAGCAAGCAGGAAGAGAGTAATCAAGACACGGACTATGTTGATATGGACTTAATGGATGAGCAAGAAGATACCATGTCGATACTAAGTATGATTTCAGATGGTGACGAGGACGAGGACGACGACGAGTTTGTTGACCCGTTACAGAATTTGGGTAATATATTCAGTTAATAAAAATAATAATAATAGTAGGCAGTTATGGCACAGCAAGGTGATAACTCAAACGATACTTATATCTTAGTAGGTGTCGTCGCAATTTTTGTCGGATATTATTTGTTGTCCAGAAATTATGAATACATGGTATTTTTCTGGAAATGGATAAGGCTGGCGGAACTTGCACCATTTTACCTACTTCCGAGTTGGTTTCCATTCTATGGAGATCTGGAAGTAAAAGCATTGTTTGATATGCTTTATAGTACACCATATCAAGATATCCATAAAAACACCGTATCTAGAGTTGATAATCACTTAGGCGGTTGGTTGATGTGGCTTCCTGCGGTATATATCATGTATCGCGGATTCAGAAGAATGGAAAACAAAGGTAGTATCGATGTTGTCTATAACGTAGATACACTTTTAGTAGAGTTGGCAAAACTCTATCCATTTCTTGAACATTACGTTGATGTTCATCCAGAAAAAATGGACTTAGAATACATTCGTTCCAAACCAGAAACGTATCGTTATGGTGCGGCGATGGATCCCTCAGACTTTTCAAAGCTATCGCCACCACTTGGACTTGAAAATGAAGCTAAGAAAGATTCGAAATTAAACAATCCAATATGGGATGGTGATGAAGGGTTTGATATGGATTTGGCTGAAAGGGCCTTTCAATCTCAAATGGGCAATAGGTTTACTGGCTTAAAATCTCTATCTGAATCTGAGAAGAAATTGTACAACTTCTTAATGCCAAAAATGGTCATTGATGTCCCATACTGTGAGACTTTATTTAGAGAATTCTTTAACAGTATCTTAAAAACGCCTAATAAAAAACGTGTAAACAAAGCAAAACTGTTAGAAGCTGAAGTAAAGATCTATGAAGTACTTGAAGCTGAAGTTACGAAAGCTAAAGAACTAGCAAAAAAGAAAAAGCAAAAACATCTTAAACGAAGTGATTTTCTAAAAGATAAGTACATAACCAAGCTAGTTTTAGGTAAAGATTTAGAACGTACTTTGAAAGAACTTGGTGCTCAAAAAGTCATGTCTCAGCATGCCTTTATTAGAACTGGACTCATGAGTTTACTTGAAGAGGCTAGGAAAAGTGGCGTTATTTCTTGTGCTGAGTTTAACTGGCTAAAAGCAGAAGACAGAGTCATGTGGTATGCAATGGAGTCTGTTGGCCGCAAAGTAAGTTTTGTTGAATCTTCTGGGCCTTTTGCTCATTGGTTAATTGAATTACAACTTGGTAGGCCATTAGCACACGCTGAAGTACAAGAAGCCGTAGGTGGACTGTTTAAAGCATTGAGGCTCGATTTTGTAGACGAATAATAAAGTGCAGGCAAGACCTGCACAAATAAACGCTAATAAAAATAATAATAAAGGTAGTTTATGGCAGTTCAATATCATGGCGTAGTCTCAAATGCAGACTTAGAGCCAGGTTTGATCAAAAGGGATGTCAGGCCCTTAAAATACAGAATAAAAGATGGTGTCGTTAAACATGGCGGCGAAGCAACAGTTGGGTGTGGCATCATTGTTGGTGCTGCGCCCGTTGTTGGTTTTACCATTTTTGCAGACTTCTTTCTTCTCTTTACATTGCTATTCATGTTTTTCAGTAGAAAAACAAACCAAGAGTATCTTTTCCGAACGCCAATAAAAAAAGACGCGAACGGTAAAGAAATCAAAGGGATGGATGGCCTTATCATGATTGGTAATAGCCACGAGGATAATCGAGGTGTTTGGTTCTCCAATGACGACTTGAGAACACACATGCTTGTGTTTGGCTCTACAGGTAGTGGTAAAACTCGTTTCCTTTTGGGTGTACTTTATCAGTCTATGATGGTTGGTAGCGGGGCTATCTACGTGGATGGTAAGGGAGATAACACCGTATGGTGGCTCGTATTCTCTTTTTGTCGGAAAATTGACCGAGTGGATGATCTTCTCGTTATCAATTATTTGGCAGCCGAGATAGAAGGAGATGCCCCAAATCCAAATGAAAAAGTCAGACCTTCTTTAAAAAGAAAATCCAATACATCAAACCCATTTGCTTACGGAAGTGGAGAGCAGCTTCGTTCTCTGATAGTTGGCTTGATGCGTGATGGCGGTGGCGATGATATGTGGAAGGGCCGTAGCTCTGCGATGATGGGCGCACTACTAAAGGGACTAACTTACTTACGAGATACTGGCGAAATAAACTTAGATATCGAAACCATTCGTGACTACATGCCACTAGATCGAATTGTTGAGTTTACTAACCGAGAGGACATCAAAGAAAGCGCCAAAGCCAGCCTTAAAAAGTACCTTTTAGAAATCCCAGGATTTACTGAAGATGATGCTGTTATGGGTAATATACAGCCTAAAGCATATGAGCAACATGGTTATTTGACCATGCAAATGACCGAAATAATGGGAGACCTAAGTGAAACCTACGGTCATATCTTCTCAGCACCTTTAGGTGAGGTAGATTACAAGGATGTGGTATTCAATAGACGTGTTCTATTCGTACTTCTCCCTGCCTTAGAGAAGGATCCTGATGCGCTTTCTGGGTTAGGCAAGTTGGTGGTGAGTGGCGTGAGAGCTGCACTAGCACCAGCACTTGGTGGCACTTTGGAAGGTACGAAGAGAGATGTAATCGATCAGAAGCCAACTAACTGTGATGTGCCATTTATGCTCATCTTGGACGAGTACGGCTATTACTCAGTAAAAGGATTTGCGGTAGTTGCGGCTCAGGCTAGATCGCTCGGTGTGGCCGTTGTATTTGCAGGTCAGGACTATCCAAGCTTTAAGAAAGGAAGTGAAGAAGAAGCGGCTTCAACGGTCGCCAATACGAACATCAAGATTTGTATGAAACTTGAAGATCCAAAAGATACCCTTGAGATTGTACAAGCTCGTGCTGGTGATGCTGTTGTTTCTCAAACTGCTGGTCACGAAAATAAAGATGGTAAATATGTAGATCAAGGACAAACTCGAAACGAAACTCAGAAACGAATTAACCTTCGAGACCTAGTTCGCCAACGCCCAGGCGCAGCACACGTAGTTCATGGTGATAAACTAGACCGCTGTCAGCTATATTTTGCAGATCCTCATAATGTGTCAGCAGCTAAAATCAATAAGTTTGTAATGGTAGACAAAGCAAAGCCATCAACTATTGAAACAATCAACGGTACATTTAAGAAGCTTGATGAGCTATGGGCATCTGATGCTCAAGAAGAGAAAAAGCAAGATTCTGATGATGGCGTTAAGTTCCTTATTAATGATCTAAAGTTTGCTTTAGACCATAAAGAGTCAATGATGGAAGCTTCAATCATCTCTCTTGGACTTAATGAGTTAAGGGAAGAAATTAAAGCTAAAGCTATGGCAGGTGAGCTACCTGAGTCACCAGTCAACAATGATAGCGATAAAAATAATTCAGACAACTCGGTAAGCAATGAATCAGAAACTGATGTTAAAGCAACAGAACATCAAAAAATGGACGATTCAAAGGTAGAAGATAAGCAAGCTGAAATTCCTACTGCTGAAGAAGAGCGCAATGAAGAATTAACAGAAGGTGTTCTTGCGGCCATGGACGAGCAGAACCGCCCTGTACAGTCTGTTAAAGAGGAAGTGTCTGTACGTGAGTCCTCATTTAGCTCTCTATTATCTGAAAGCGTCTCTGATGCAATTGAGAAAGCTAACGGCGGCCCTATGTCCGTTGCTGAAAAGCAAGCTTGTGAGCCACAAAATCAATTGGCAGCAATTGAGAAAATGAGTGGAAAGTCTAAAGAAGAAGCAGAAAGAAGCGCAAGTGCTTCAATCGACATTATCTCTAAGAAGATAACTTACCCTAAAGACCCAATTCCAAAGAAGAAAGAGGCTCTTGAAATCACTAAAAACATAGATACATTGTTTAAGCGATTGGAGAAGGAAACTTTGAACTAAATAAAAATCCCGCGATTGCGGGATTTTTTTTAGTTAGTTTTTACTTCTAAGTTTAAGAAGTTAATGAGCTGCATAGGTTCAATCAAGTCGAGCTGGCCGAGTGTGCTAACGGGCAATGGTGCCTTTGGTTTTGCTATAACATGTAAAGTCTTTTTATCTTCAATGAAAGTGCTGACCTGCTTGGCAATCCTATCTGCTTTAGGGAAGTAGTGACCATCCATTTTTGTATGGTATGTATCAGCACGAAGTACCGCTTCTGGCATTTTATTCTTAATGGTAGAGAGGAACCCAGCATCTAGAACGGATAGCTCCACTTCGTTAATAGCAGCTTTTGCAAAGCCTTCAGTAAGATTAAGTTGATCCGTAATGCCGTTTTTCAGGGTTAAATCAGAGGATAAAGTAATTGTATCACCAACATTGCTTTGAAGTGACTTTTCTACAAGTAACTTCTCACCAGTATGCTGAATATCAATAAAGCCTTTACTCATTGAAAAATCTGCAATCGGAGTTTGAAGATTGAGTCCAGAGTAAGATACTCTCATGTCTTTTTTACGCAATGACCAATCAAAATTCTCGAAAGTCACGATTGATGCATTACCTGTCACTTTTTCACTATCGATTGTCACGCCAACCAATGCAAACCCAGAAAAGTTTTGAGGATCACCATTAAGGGCCAAGCTGTCAGCAGATAGCTTACCAATATTGGTACTAATGTAGACATTTGTTAGGCTTAACGTATCACTTAACATGTCTGTGTATTTAATTGGATCATGTGAAATATGGAGGCCGTGCATTGAGTAATCAGCAATTTGATTTTCAAGATTAATCTTAGCGTCGTGAATCTCAAGACCCTTCATGCCTGCAAAGCCAAGTCCACCTAAAACGGCAACGGCAACAGCAACAGAAGCTACTTTCATGGATTGTATATCCTTTATTATTTTAAACGGAATAATAACACTTTTAAAAAAGACTGAAAAGCCATATAATTCAATGGTAGATAATAAAGGAATAAAAAATGCTATTTGAACGATTGCAAAGTGAAGGAAGAGTTAGTGTTTTCGAGGCATTAGACGGGGATATGAGAACAGAACTCGACAAGCTTCTTGCCGAAGGCAAGGTTAAGCTACAATACTTTGATAGTGATATTTGGGGCTTCCATCATCAAGAACATGCCTATATCACGACAAAATAAAAAAAGCCCGACACTTCTATCGGGCTTTTTTGTATCTATACATTGTAGTGAACAACTACGCTTTTCTGATCGCTAAACTTATCAAAGAAGCTACTAACTTCAGTAATATTGCGAATGGTTTCGGTGTTATTGATCGGGTGCTTATCAACGACTCGAATTTTGTCATAAGACTTAGAGATTTTGGAAAACTTAGTCTTAAGTACTCGATACCTTATCTTTTCTTTTTTTAAGCTGTATTCTTCTGCAATATCGTTAATAATGCCTTCGATATTAGAGTCCTCTAATATCGAAAAGTTACCGATGAAGGTTATTCTTTCCCTCTTTATGAGCTTTGACGAGTAAGAGTTTTGCTTTTCTCTCGCCAGTGTCTTGAACTCTTGCCACATAAAGCCATCAGAAAAGTTAGCGAACTCATTGATGTCTGTTAGTGACTTATAGATAGTTTCGTAGACATGTGGCTTTTCCATGATCTCTTCAATGGCAGTACTCAATATGAGTTCAAAGCCATTTGTAGCCTTGTGGTTGTATACGTGAAGGTACATCGAATATCTTGAAAAAACAAAGTTCTCTAAGGCACCAACCCCTTTCTTGTTAATGGTTAGGCCAAGCCATTGCTCATCATCAAGCCAATCAATAGAAAAATTATTCGTGATAGTGTCCAAGTCAAACTTGCCGTAATTCACACCAGCATACTGAGAGTCGCGTAGAAGGTAGTCAGCTTTATCTGCATCAAATTCATTCGATAATATTGATTCCAAAACACTCAGCACTTTTGCTGCCTTTTCATGAGGTTCAAGGTCAGTTTCTGCGGCAATAACAGGCCAAATGTCACAGGCGGACTTAACGAATTTTTCTGATGGCTTGCCGTCTGTGGTTTCCATTGCATTTAAAACATCACTTAAAACGATACCAGATTTCTTAACTTCTGCATCATGAAGGATTTGGTATGCAGCTCTTACACTGTAATGCTCGTGCGCTAATTGCGTAGGTAGCTTTTGATAGAAACTAGATGTATCTATGCCTTTCCATAGCTTTGACGGCGTTTCTGGCGCATTGAGAATGGATTCAATGCATTTAGTTTTCTCAAGCAAGTGAGAGAAAGCGCCATGACCCGTATCATGAAGGAGTGTAGACAGACGTAAAACCTGAGTTAAGTATATTACGGCCTGCTCTTGAGGGCGAGTTAAGTGCAATTTTCCCGTCACTTCTTTGCTGCGCTTGTTCTTCTTGTTTTTGATGATGGATGCAAAGACTCGACCAGCAATATGCATTGTACCAATACTATGCGCAAAGCGATTATGTGTTGCACCCATGAAAATATAATGAAGAATGTCATTTTGCATAACATCACGTAGACGCTGGAATAGAGCATGGTTTATAGCCTTCAACTCATGGTCATATACGTCAATGGCCCCATGAACTGGACACATCATAACATCTTTAAATGAAGCGTTTTCGATTAAGCTGTTGTTCACAGTGTTTGCCTTGTGAAAGTTAATAATATGAAGTATAATAATTAAAAAATTCGAGATAGTCAATAATGTCAATAATTATCAATAACGAAACTACAATCTCTGATGCTTTTGAAAATGGCGTGAAAGTTTTCAAATCTGGTGGCAACATCAGTCAGAATCCATTCCGAAATTATGGACTCAAATTTGGGGAACTTGAAAATGCTTGGCTTTCTGGCTTTAAGTCCCTATCTATAAAAGAAACAGTATCCAATGTCGCAGCTAACTTTGAAGTCCCAGAAGCATCTGAATTGGTAAGCCCATACTTGGAAGGCCAGTCTGTCGCATCAAGTGGTATGGCAATTCAAGCAAACCCATACAGAAATGTCTCGGATAAACACCGAGAGCATGAAGCATGGCGTTCTGGTTGGATTTCAAAAACATTAGAAATTAAGTTAACTGAATTAATCGAAAAAATTCAATTTTCGTAACCCTTGTCAAATCACGGGTTTTCACTATTTTAAAACTATAAATTATATTAAGGGTGGAGAATTTTCAATGGCACAAGCAGCTCAAACAGAATCACAAAACCAACAACAACGTCAGGCAATCAATGGTGGCGTTATCTTTTATCCGAGAAACTATGTCGTTGATGATAATGACTTCCTAAATAGCTATGTTGAAGGTGTTACACTTGGCGGCAAAGAAGTGGTAGTGTTCATTGAGCCAACCAAAGCAAACCAAGAAAAGGCCAGAAATAGCGATACAGCTCAAACAATCCCTACTGTAGATCTTTTTGCAGAAACTCACCGCACTGCAAAGAACCCTTGCATTGCTTCTGATGAAAATGGGCCTGAAAAGCCTTGTGGCGTATTGATGATTGAGCAGGTACAAATTGACATGACTATGGGCCATCGATTCCCAGGCAAGCATGTTCTAGTTGGGAAGTGGGCCAGTGTACTCCAAGTCGATGATCAAGAAGCGCCGTTTATGACGGGAAAAGGGTACTTAGAAACAAGTTTTGGGTTCAAAATTTCGGACGAGTTAGTGGAACTTCAAGCTCGATTTTCTGAGCTTCAGGAAGCTATTGATGCTCAAAGAATCAGCCCAATGGATGCAGAAGAAGAAAAATCTTCTCTATATTCTAAGATCATGAAAGAGAGACAAAAATGGTTTGCTGCCGTTCTGATTAAACATGAAGAGCTAACGGAAATTTACGACTATACTCCTGATGTTCTGAAAAACTTTATTCGATTCTACCTTGAAAAGTACACAGTCGATGGCATGTATGGTGGTCTGCTTGTGCGTGTACGTGATGGCGATATTATTAAATCTGAACTATGTAGCTCTTGTGTGCATAAGTTTGACTATACTAATCGAAAAGTAGCAGAAATTGATCCGATCATTGATGATTACATGAAGTTTTATGGCAATAAAGCACTTAGACTTGCTAAAGCCAATGAGAGCTATGTTCTTGAAGTAATCCCTGTACAACGAGTGAACTGTGGCTCTACGGGAAATAATAAGTTCGGCGGTGAGATTAATGATGCTCCAATGGGGGGATCCAAAACGCTAAAGACCTATGTGGAAAAGCGTTTGCGTGAAAATCCAACCGTTGATTTTGGCCGTGAGAAAGGTTTTACATTTGCCAATGTTGGAATGCGTTTGTCTCGTGTTGCTCGTGGTGATGGAAAAGGAAACCTTTTGTTGAGTACAATTCACGCTTTCAGCGCTCCACAGGGAAACATTTTCTCTATCGATAAGAATGGCAAATCCGCATACAAGATGTCCCATTTTTTAAAAGATACAGACAAGAAATGATGATTTATCGCATATAGAGACAACGAAAAGGCCAAGCAAATGCTTGGCCTTTTTATTATCAGTTACACCTAATTGCATTTGTGAAAATTAAAAATATAATATGTGCAAGATTTTTAATAATAAAAGAATAAGAATGACTGCTAATCAGAGTTTTAAGAATGGCGAACTTAATCACGTTCGAAGTTCAAACATGGTTGTTCGAACGGCTGCAAAGCTGTTTGGTACACGTAATGCTAGAGTATTAAAAAAGCACATTAAGATGCTAAAGAAAGTCAGTGAAATTGAAAATGACTTCAGCAACCTAGCCACAGAGGATTTTCCAAAGAAGACCAGTGAGTTTAAGGAAAGGTTGTCCAATGGTGCCACTATCGAAAGCTTGATCCCAGAAGCATTTGCCTTAGTTCGTGAAGCGTCAAAGCGATTAAGCGGCATGCGTCATTACGATGTGCAAATTCTTGGTGGTATTGTACTTAATTCAGGCAATATTGCTGAGATGCAGACAGGTGAGGGTAAAACTCTAGTGGCAACTCTGCCTTCATATCTTAATGCATTGGGTGGGGAGCAAGTTCACGTTGTGACTGTGAATGACTACCTTGCTAAACGTGATGCCCTGTTGATGTCTCGACTGTATAAGATGCTTGGTATGCAAGTCGGCTACCTGCAATCAACCCAACCGCCTCATGAGCGTAAACTCATCTACCAGCACGCTGACATTCTGTATGGAACTAATAGTGAGTTTGCGTTCGATTATTTGCGCGACAACATGGCTCAGCGAACTGAAGAACAAGTACAACGAGGTTTGTCCTTTGCTATTGTTGATGAGGTTGACTCAATTCTTATTGATGATGCTCGTACTCCGTTGATTATTTCAGGACACGCAGAGACAGACATGGGCATCATTTCATTCATGAATGACCATATCCACTCTTTCACACATGCTAAGCTTAAAGAAGCTACAAAGGAGACACTTGAGAAGTCCGAGGAAGACTTGATTATCGTTGAGAAGTCGAGGGCGGTTTTTGTAACCGAAGCGGGTTTTGATAAGCTGGAAGCTCTTCTTGTTGAGCATAAGGTTATTGAACACGGCAGTAGTCTATACGAGCCAAATACGCTTCATATCGTAAAATCACTAGAAACAGCAGCTCGTGCGCACTTTATGTTTCAAAGGGATGTGGACTATGTCGTTACAAAAGACAAAGCAATCGAAATCATTAACCCTACTACGGGGCGTATTGATTACGGAAGAAGATGGTCTGAAGGTCTACATCAAGCTGTAGAAGCAAAAGAAGGTGTGGAAATTAAGCCAGAAACAAGAACTATGGCTAGTATTTCGCTTCAGAATTTCTTTAAGCAATACAAGAAACTATCTGGAATGACGGGCACAGGTGACACCGAAGCCCAAGAGTTCGATGAAATTTATGGCATGGAGGTTGTTGTAGTCCCAACACACCAGCCAAATCAACGAAATGATATGAATGACCGTGTTTATTTAACACGTAGCGGAAAGCATAAAGCGATTATCGAAGAAACAATCAAGACCCACCAGTTAGGTCGCCCAGTACTCGTGGGAACGGATTCTGTTGATGAGAGCATGATCATTGCTAAGCTACTGGAAAGTGAAGGCGTTGAATTCAATGTATTGAATGCTAAGAACCACGAGTTAGAAGCACAAATTATTGCTCAAGCTGGCCGAAAAGGTGCTATTACAATTTCAACCAATATGGCAGGGCGAGGCACCGATATTATTCTTGGTGGCAATTCAGACGATCTAATTTCAAGGCTTGAACATAAAGATGACGTCTCTATTCAGGCTGTAAAACAAATGTGTAAGAGTGAGTCTGAGATTGTTAAAGGGCTTGGTGGACTTCATGTTATCAGTACAACCCGAAATGAAAGTCGTCGAGTTGATAATCAGCTAAAGGGCCGTGCTGGACGACAAGGCGACCCAGGTAGCTCAGTCTTCTTTGTGTCCTTTGAGGATAAGCTGCTTAAGAGCTTTGGTAATTCAGGAATGATGCAGTTACTTCTAGCTGCTGATGTCGGTGAAGAAGAATGCATTGAACACTCACTGTTAAACAAGTTCATTGAAAAGGCCCAGATTCAATCAGAAGGCCAGGATTCAAAAGTACGTGCTGAGCTAGTGAAATACGACAATATCGTAAATATGCAGCGTCAAAATGTATATGAGATGCGTAATGACTGGCTTGAAGTAAAAGAAGAAGAAGCAGTAGAGCGAACGAAGGATCTTCTTGGCGGATCAATAAGTCATGCGGCAGATCAGTTTCTTCCTCAGGACACATTTGAAGAGGCTTGGGATGCAGATGCCTTTGATACCTTCATTCACGTAAAATGGGGAATCGAACCTTTCATCGACAAGATGGTTCAAGATGGCATGGGAAGAGAAGCAATTATTGATGAGCTTTTTGAGCGAGTGTCGAAATCGGTGGAAGCTATTGCCGACATACTTCCAGACCATTTATGTAAAGAGCTATCGGTAACTGTACTGCTCAATACTTTAGATCGACTTTGGTTTGACCAGATTGATATGTTAAGTAACTTGCGTGAAGGAATTCACTTGCGTGGTTATGCACAAAAGAACCCACTACAAGAGTATGGCCGCGATTCGCTGTCATTGTTTGAAGAAATGGTGAAAACCACAATTGTCGATTTTTCTACTGCATACTTCGCGTCAGCCTATGCAACAATTCAATCTTATGAAGCTCATGTAAAGCAAATGAAGTTAAAAGCAGAAGCAGAAGCTAAAAGACTGGAAGAAGACTCTTTAGACCATTCAAACGAGAGCGTTGCATCAACATCTGAAAGCATTGAACAAATGCCGACTGACAATAGTAATACAGAAAACGAATAGCTAAGAAAATCAGACCTCTTTACATAAGAGGTCTAATAATTTAACGTATAATAAAAAAGGCTAAAAAATGAAAAGAATAACGTTAGGTCTATTTGCTTTACTATTGTCAGCAGGGGCGCATGCTTCTCCAGGTTGTTACGAACCCTTAGACGGTACAGATCCAAGTCAAATCGCGACAACTGAACAAACTTATGCTGAACAAGACAATATCATGGATAACTTTATGATGTGCGCGACACAGTTTATATCAATAATGCCTACGAGTGATATTTTTGGATATAGTTGCCCTGATGGAAGTAAGCCTTGTGAAAAGGCAATAAATGAGTTTTGTGATGTTGACGATAAGGGCGTTGTATTTGGTAAAGGCGTAAGCGCACTACTATGCATGCCATTTAAGCCATTCTTGTAAGATTTAAAATGACAAAGAATATTGAAAATAGCCTAGTAAGAGTACTAGGCTATATATTTTTATCAACAATATTAGGAACTTATATTATATCGGAAGGGCGAGTGATAAGTGATGTGTCATCGAAGATGCTTATTTTCACTTTGCTTTACTTGGGTGGGACATTCCTGATTGAATTTTGTCAAAAGGATTCAAGAAGTAATCTTGTTCATTACATAATGCTCTTCATGGACTCTATCGTTTGTGGTGCATTTATCTACTTCATCAGAGCAGACCTTTCGTTATCGTTTATGCTACTCATTATTCAAAGCTACATATTTGTGTCGGCAGGTGGCATAGCATTTTGGTTTATATATATGGCAAGCACCCTATCAACATGCTGCCTGTTCTTATTCGTTGGCTTTGATTTCTACATGAGATCAACAAATGATTTCATGGTCTTTGCTGGTGGTCTTTACACATTGATTTTTGTGGTTTCTGTTTCGCAACAAAGATACGAAAAAACCGTTCAACTCATTGAGTCTAGAGAGCTTGAAAAAATTAAAACTGAAGAAATGGAAAAGTTATTTGGTGTTTTGTCTAACTATCTTTCGCCACAGCTTATCCATCGAATTCAGGAGTCCAAAGGGGAAATCCTGCCAGCAAAAAGAAAGCAGATTACAGCCTGTTTCACTGACATAGTAGGGTTCTCAAGCATGGCTGAAACTCATGTTTCTGAGATTACTGCAAAATTTCTTAATTGCTATTTTGAAGAAATGTCAAAGGTGGCATTGAAGCATGGAGGAACAATAGACAAGTACCTTGGTGATGGCATGCTTGTGTTTTTTGGAGATCCTTTGACGAAAGGCGTTAAGGAAGATGCAATTTCTGCTATTGCAATGGCTGTAGAAATGCAGAAGAGAATCATTGAGCTTCATAGTACCTTTCAAGAGCTAGGTATGACGAATCCAATTAAGATCAGAATTGGTATCAACACTGGCTTCTGTCATGTTGGAAATTTTGGCTCTAACAATCGAATGGATTACACAGTAGTTGGTAACAGTGTAAATATCGCTAGCCGCTTAGAGTCTATCACTAAGCCAGGTGAAATTACTGTAGGGGAAAGCACATTTGTATTGGCAAAAGATTCATTCCGATTCAAGCCTCGTGGTAAAACGAGCCTAAAAGGACTTAGTTTGCCATTTATGCCATATCAAGTTTTCCAAGAAGAAAAGATGGAGCATGAAACGATTGAGGTCGAAGGTCTAGTTGTGTCTCTAAAAGGCACTCAGAAGCAAATAGAAAGATTTAAAGGAGAAATTGGTAGTGGACATCAAGTTTAAGTGTAACGGTTGCGGAGGGTGCTGTTTAGGCGGGATTTCTTTAACTTACAATGAAGTGATTAATACTCATAGTGGTGATTTTCCCGTAGCTGTCATTTTTTCAGTATCAGACGTTCGTAATGTTCCTATTGAAAAAGAGAAGACCCCTTATGCAAAATCTATGAAGAAGCACTCAAAGGAGTGCTTATCATTTTACTCGAAAAGCTCAGATAACAGGAAAATTGTTGTACACCCAGAATTTATTACGCTCGTTGGCGGCGAGCATGGATGTCCAAATTTAGATTGGGATAATAAGTGCCAGATCTACAGTCGTCGTCCTAAAGCTTGCAGTCTATACCCATATCGTGTGGATACGCCTGTATTGCATATGGTAGAGGGGCTGAGACGAGAGCGCTCACGATCATTTGAAATGCATGGTCATCGCCAATCATGCCAAGGGTTTACTGAAGATAAAGAAGTTATTTTCCATAGAGGCAAACCTGTAGAGGAAGGTATCACAGACACACTGCATTCAAGAAATGAAGAAGCATCCATAGGTAAAGCATTTCTCAAGGAGTTCTTTATTCATTTGCTACAGGACGACGATATCCAAAAAAAACTCACCGAGTATAGTGAATTAAACAAGAATGATGAGCGTGTTATTCAAGTGAGCTTAGCGAAATTCATCCGATACATGGTAAAAAGCAAGAAAATTAGCGCGTGTGTTGCGGAAGGGGTGATAGAACGAAACAAGCAGGCACTTAACAGGGAATTGAGTAAACTCGATTGTAAAACAGAAGAGGTGATGTATGACAATTGCCTCACACACATCTCAGACCATTTTTCATAAAAAAGCCCAGCGATTGCTGGGCTAACCATCCTTTGGATGAATTAATCGACTTGCTTAAGTGCTTCTTCCAGAGTGCTTGCTTTAGGGTCGATCCTCTCACCTAGATTTTCATCAGCCTTGATTAGCTCAAGCATCTTTTGATCTTCACGTTTCTTATGCCTTTTAACAAGAAAGTGCAGCCCAATAAAAATAAGTGGGCTAGAGAATACAAGAGAGGTATCCATTGGCAGTTCAAACATGCCTGATATGAAAGAGGCTGCAACAAAAACAAGAATGCTAAATGCAGCTAATTCAATGTTATTGCGCAGTTTAAGGCTATTTTTAAGCTCTAATATTTTTGTATTTGTCATAAGCAAATAGCGGCCTTTCGACCGCTATATTCCATTGATTAATCACGCTTTTCAAGGATTTTATCAATCAAACCATAGTCAAGCGCTTCCTGTGGATCCATAAAGTTATCTCGATCTGTATCACGCTCAATAACTTCAAGCGGTTGCCCAGTGTGACTAGCCAACTCTCTGTTGAGTTTATTCTTTGTCTCAAGAATTCGTTGAGCATGAATTTGAATATCTGAAGCTTGACCTTGGAAGCCGCCTAGAGGTTGATGAATCATGATAGATGCATTTGGAAGTGCATAGCGACAACCTTTTTCACCACCTGAGAGAATAAATGCACCCATCGAGCAAGCTTGGCCAATAACAATAGTATGAACTTTTGGCTTGATGAAATTCATGGTGTCGTAGATTGACATTCCTGCTGTAACAGAGCCGCCAGGCGAGTTGATATAAAGATAAATATCCTTATCAGGGTTCTCTGATTCCAAAAAGAGCAACTGAGCAGTGATCAGGTTTGCCATGTTATCTTCAACTTGGCCCGTTAGAAAAATGATACGCTCCTTGAGTAGTCGAGAATAAATATCGTAATTACGCTCACCACGAGACGTTTGTTCAACAACCATAGGTACAAGTGCGTTCATTGGATCAATCATGTAGGTACTCCTAAAAAATAAGTGCATTTATTATAGCTAAAATAAATGCACTGTCAATCTGTCTTGTCTTGTTATCGTTTTATTTTGAAGCGGAATCGGCTTGAGCCTTTGCTTTTTCGATTGCCTGATGCAAAAAGGCCAGTGATTTACCCATTGCCATTGCAGGTGATTCACCTTGATCAATGAATTTATCAAATACCGTGTGAACTTCCTCAATTGGTGGAAGATATGCACGAGCATCCTCCGTAGCCAAAGGAGCGTTCGTGTTTACCTTGTCATACTCAGCCGTTTCAAAGTTGTATAAATTCAACACTTTCGCACTAACCGAAAGAGGGAATAACAGTGCGACAGCCATCAAACGTAGCATGTATTTTTTCATAATTTTTCTCGCAATTATTGTAACTGTAAATTGTATTTTAATGATGCAATTGCCATTTTCAATGCATGGAATGACGTAATAGCTAGCATTGAGATAAGCATACAAATAAATAGAGCATCAAACGCGATGATGTTGCTTGTAGAGTCCATGCTTTTGATAATATCAGAAGGAATAATAATTATCGCGCTAAATGCAGTAATAATTGCAGAAAAAAATGGCACTTTTTCGGTAATCTTGCGTTTAGAGGAGATTTGATACACCAGTGTAGCTTGGCTATTATCAATGTTGTCTTTGTCCATCATTGATAATTGTCTAATTGGTACGACTACACCACGCTGGTAGAGGTGAGTCATAAGAAACAATGTAATTGGGACAAGCGTCGCCACTAAGGCACCAAGAAGAAATGTTGACTGCAAAGTCTGCAAAGCTAGAGTGTACATAATACCACTCAGGCCAACTCCTACTAAGGTAGCAAGTCCAAAAGTACAGATTTTGATAACTGCTTTACTGATGAAATTCATGGGAGTTTAAAACACCTCTAATAATAAATGAATAGTGCCTAATTTAAGATGAAAATCACAATATTTTAGACACTTCATTTATATTCAAAAAAATATCAAAAGTCAATCGCTAAATTAAAGAATTTGGTGAATAGTCATAATTAAACCAGAAATTATTAGACCAGGGCCAAATGGAGCACCTTGAAGGTTTTGCATTCCAGGGATTGTGCGCAGCATTGTTTTGCTCATAATCATGAGGAAGAACGTTGTAAAGCATGCCAATAGTAGAGTGAACGGCATGGCAGCAATACCAGTCCAAGCACCAATCGCAGCTACGAGCTTAAAATCCCCTGCGCCCATGCCATCAATTCCGCGAACCATAGTGTAAGATTTCGCAATAACATACAAAAATAGAAATGAACCTGATGCACCGATAATTGACTCGATTGGAGTGTTAAACACACCCATTGTACTTGCTATAAGCCCTGACCAAAGCAGCGTGTAGCTCAGAAAATCTGGAATAAATGTAGTTTTTGCATCTATTGCCGCGATTGCTAGGCCCACAAAGAGAAACAATGATAAAAAGACCGATTGCATTATGCTAAATTGAGTAAAAATTACCAAAACACCAGCGGTATATAGCAGTTCAAATCCGATATATCTAAAGGGAATAGGCTGTTTGCAACATGCCGATTTACCTTTGAGCATTAACCATCCAAGGATAGGAATGTTGTAGTACAGAGGAATTTGGTCGAAGCAAATTGGACAATGTGAGCGTCCACCAATGACCGAGTACATAAGGTTGTTGGGTTTGATTTCGTCATGCTTTACACCTTTATGAGCTAAAAATGCAGTAGCATCTTCACACCACTCTTTATCCATAATAAATGGCATTCTAAATATGACAACGTTAAGGAACGTTGCAAATGATGCCGCATAAGCAAAAATGAATGAGTAGAAAATGATAGGGTGTTCAGTCTGAATGCTGCTAAGCAGATCAGATATTTGATTTATGGTTTCCATTAAAAATGCACTCGATTTTTTTTGATAAATATTACGAGTGCATTAAGAGACAGTCAATTTGAGACAGTGGATAAAGTTTACATGCCAGGTGCTGCTACAGCTTGATCGTTAGATTTTTCCATTGCAGCTTTCTTGTGCAAGTAGATTGGCTTGAACCAATCTTGTTTAAATTCAACTAATGTGTCTCGCTCTTGCCTGTCTGCATTAGTAAATGAGTAAAGAGTTGTATTTGCTTCTCGATCAATAAGCTCAATATGACCACGGCGACTTCTAAAGGCTGTAGTGTTTTTACGCTCACTCACTTCATCGAATGCGGGTTCTGCTTCATCAAAGGACATCTCCATTAAGAAGCGTTTATCTGGTGATTCCCATTCAATACAATCTTGTTCGTTAGCGCGGTATGATTCTACCTCATTGCCAAACTCAAGAAGGAAGCCTCTCATAGCATCGTAAATTTTGCCTTTGGTATTGTGGAAATTATTATCCTTTAGTTCTTTAATGAATGACATACTTCACCTGTATTATTATTTTTATTATATTATAGCACACGGATTAAGTCTGAAAAACCTGTATAACAAATTGGCTTTAGATAAGAATCGACAAAATTATATTCGTCTTCTGGAAGATCTAATGCTACGCAGCTATTGTTAAAAAACTCTTTGATAGAGACTTCTATTTCAGTAGAGTCGTATTTCGTATGGCCCATATCAAGTATCACAGGCTCTAGCCATTTTTCATAAAAATCGACAGGCTTTGCAATGTCCTTGCTTTCGATCTCATTCAAGAAAGCTTGGCACCTGCTTTCAATTTCAGAGGTTGCACTTACCGATACACCGCTGTCTGTTAAGTCTAAGATGTACTGTTTAAGTTTTTCTTCCCACATCTCAATAGTCTTATCGAGATCTATGATAGCCACATCATTAAATAGATAAGAAACGACAAGTCCAAGACCATATTTCCCAAAACCACTTGCTGAGTCTATCTCAGAAAAACAACCGCAGTAAGTTTTTCCTGAGACCAATGCTGTCACGAGTCCATCACTGCCTAATATCAAGTTATTCCTGTAAGTCACTGTTATCAAGCTCCTTTTTTTTCTGTTGGATGACTATCTTTCCATCTTTAGTCTTCATATCAATGTTGAAATTATTGAGATTTATACCGTGAGCCTCATAAGCTTTCAGCTCTTCTGAGAAGTCAGAAACGATAAGGCTGCGCAATTGGCTTTCTAGTAACAAATGGCTAGAAATAAGAAGTTCTTTCTCTATACGATTGACAGCGATGCCGTGGTATTCAGGAAGAGTGATCGATTCAACAAAGAAGTTAGAAAGGTAGAGAACGCCTGTCGCACGATTGAGTTTTATATCAGTGTGACCATAAAGGCTGATTGGTGTTTTGGTATCAAACTCATCACCATTTAGGTGTACTTCACCTTCGATGGAAAACTTGTTTTTATCATCAAGATCAAAGTCAATATCGTGAATTTGAATTGTATAGGGGCTTGGGCTTGACTGGTAGACAAATGAACTTTTAAGCTTTCTCTCATTCAGTTGTGCATTGAACTCACTTTCTAAGTCTGAATCTTTTACAGTTACGCTGTTGCAACCGACAAGGGCCATAACTGTTGTAGCAAGTGCTATGGTTTTGATGTTTTTCATCTTCTTGGTTTCTTCTTATTGTTTATTTGAGTTATAATATTGTGACTATATTAAGGGATGCAATAAGTGTATGTCTAGTAAATTTCTATATCGTGTGACACAAGTGGATGTTGATGGGAAACCTACTTCTGGCCTAACCACATCGCAGCCAATAATTGCCTTGGCGGATTTTCTGGCAAAAGCACGGAAACCTACCAAGAAAGTGGCTGCGAAAACAGTCGCTACCACATCCACTGTTTGTGAGATTCAACAAACAGATAGAGGCTACAAGCCACCTGAGCATATACAAATGAGCTTAGTGGCTTACGATATCGAGTCTAGGGACATTGTCAGTAGAACAATTATTAAAACAATGACGATAGATGGTGGCAGGTTAATCCCTGAAGGTTTTGACGATTTTACTGATTCTTTTTACTTTACATCCGCGCATCAAAGTTCCTTAAAGACAGTGGCATCTAGATTGTATAAGTGGTGTGATAACGATGTTGGGGCAATGAAAATTCTGGTGGCACTAGCTGGCATGAATCCAGAGCATGCCTTTTGGGAGACAGGCTCGTGGAAAGAGCAGAAAAGAGAGTTAAAATACTAACTATTAATTTCTTTTAGGTACTGCTCATCTAGTTTTGCCCGATATTCCATCAATTCTTTTTGGTTTTTTTCTCGGCCATGCGCAGTAGGTTTGTATAGCGATAAACCAACCAAGTCTTCAGGCAAGTATGTCTGCCCAGGTGAATAGTTAAAGAACTCATCATGTGAGTATCGATACCCATCTTTGTACCCAAGCTCTTTCATCAATTCTGTAGGCGCGTTCCTTAGGTGAATTGGAACTTCGTGATTAATTGTGTTTTTCGCCAATTCTAGAGCTTCTTTCCAAGCTGTATAAATGCTATTAGATTTAGGCGCATTCGCTAAATAGACAGCACATAAACCAATCGAGCGTAACCCTTCATGGTCTCCTGTGCGTTCATAGGCCCTCCATGCACTTTCAACTAGTGTCATGGCATACGGGTCTGCCATGCCAACATCTTCTGATGCAATGGCGCTGAGGCGTCTTAAAACAATATTTGGATTACATCCTTGTGTAATAAGTCTTGCCGTCCAATAAAGTGCAGCATCAGGATCACTGCCTCTTATGCATTTGTGTAAAGCACTAAGCTGATTGTAATGGTCGTCTCCACTTTTATCGTATCCCCCAAACTTACTGAACTCTGCAAGATGTTGAAGTGTTATGTGGCAATAGTTCCCCGTAGATGCTAAATCAAGAAGAGCCTCTAATATACCTATAGCCGCTCTTGCGTCACCACTAGAGAGATCAACAATCCCACTCATTGCATCATCATCAATATCGATTTTATCGAGAGACCGAGTTAAATCTCTGCGAGCAAACTCAACAGCTTTATTCAAAATTATGCGCGTACTTTCAATTGAGTGGGGTTTCAATGTATAGACGCGAACTCGCGAGAGCAACGGATTGTTCAAACTAAATGAAGGGTTTTCTGTTGTGCATCCTACTAAGGTGATCAGCCCTGACTCAACCTCAGGAAGCAAAATGTCCTGTTGAGATTTATTGAAGGAATGAATTTCATCTACGAGTAAGACCGTCTTACGCCCATACATATTGGCTTGCTCTTTAGCTTTCGTAAAGGCTTCACGCATGTCTTTAACGCCGCTACCAACGGCGGAGAGTTCAATGAGAGTGTAAGTAGCATTTCCTGCTAAGATCTTTGCTAGTGTTGTTTTACCTGTTCCTGCACTTCCCCAGAGGATCATGGAATGGAGCTTTTTTTGACTGTAGAGACGGCCTAAGGGCTTATCTGGGGCAGTCAAATGCTCCTGCCCAAAGTAACCATTAAGACCTGAGGGCCTTATGGCAGCAGCTAACGGTTGATCAAGACACACTGAAGGTTGGGTGAACAGGTCTTCTTGCATATTATTTGTTTAACCTTTTTATGAAAGTAGGGCCATCTACAAGCTCAATCGGCTTTCCTTCAGCGAATGCGATAGCTTCGCTGGTAAATTGACCAGAGCAAATTATCACAACTCTATGAGCAGACTCAGCATGCATGACACCAAACATCTCACGTACAATTGAAACACCAATTTTATTTTTCCAGTGTTTACATTGTACGATGGTTTTTCGGAATCGCTTCTTGGCAATTAAGTCAATTCCACCATCACCACCAGAGCCTCCGACCACTTGAACAGAGTAACCTTTTTTACGGTAATACTCTCCAGCCAATTCCTCAAAGTCTCGCCATGAAATGGTACTGAAATTTTGTTTATTTTTTACAGTTTGGGTGTGCTGATATCTTTCACGCAGCATCCATGCCCCTAGTGAAAATGAAACCATAAAAACACTTGCGTATTGAACGATCTCTAAAGGGATACCTATAGTGGGGTAAATCTCTGATGCTTGAGTGTGTGAAGTTGTTAAGAAAACAAGCGATATTATAACTAAAAAAACCATTAGACGATACCTTATTTTTATATTATATTAATGCGCAAACAATAATTTAAGCCTTAATAACAATCAACAAGAGAGGGTCTTATGCTACTAAGTTTACTGCTAAGTACAGGAATTATTGCTTGTTTGACCTACTATTTAGTGTCTGGTTCTGAATCACTTTCTGGTGATTTTTATCTTGCGCCACTTACGTTGTTGTTTCTTATGAGCGCCGTAATTTTCGTCATCACTATAATCTATTTGACGAAACATATAAAGATTAGACGTGCTAGAAAATGGCCTACATTAATGGGTCGGATTCGGGATGTGCGACGTGAACGTGGCAAGTACCTCATTACTTATAGGTACACTTATGAAGATAGAGATTACTTCAATGATCAGTTTGATTTAACTCAGAAGCATGCGACTAAGGGTTTGTTGAAAATGCTCCCTGAGTTCAGAGGTATTGAGCAGATTGATGAGCTAGAAGGGAAGATGATCAAGGTATACTTTAACCCTGAAAATATCAGTGATTCAGTTATCAGTACTAGATTGGAGCAAAACCCTTGGTTCATCTTTGTGCCTGCCTACACAGTGATAGGGATTAGCTTTTACTTTCTTATCAGGTTAATTCATTCTTTACTTTCATTGTCTGGTGCTATCTAAGTAGAAAGCCCCGCATTATGCGGGGCTTCTTCTTACTTTGCGCTAGCGTATTGTTTTATGAGCTTAATTACGTGATTCACACGATCATCTGGGTTCTCAAACTTGTTGTAGATTGTCGCTGCAAAGGGTGTAGAGAGCTGCATCTCAGGCGCATTGCGCTCTACCATATCAACAAGCTTATGACTGCTCTCTTTGGCGTGAGAGACCTTCATAACGCCACCATTTGGATGAAGCTTAATCTCATTGATGCCTAGCTTAACGATAACTGTTTTAAGTTTGGAAATCTCTAGCAGACGCTCTGTGTTTTTAGGCAGTGGGCCAAAGCGATCAACTAATTCAGCCTTAATCTGTTCGACATCGTCTTTGGTTTCAACAAGAGAAATTTTTCGGTACAGAGAAAGCCTGAGCTGTTCGTTAGAGACATACTGAGGCGATATGAGACCAGCAAGGCCCACATCAATTTGAGTACTCTCTTGTCCTTTGTACAGAGAATCTACCTGTTTATTAGTTAGCTCAATCATGCCGTTGTCGCGGATTAGCTCCAAGGCGTGTTGCATGATTTTATCATACAGCTCATAACCAATTTGAGCCATGTGTCCACTTTGCTCTTCCCCAAGTATTTCACCAGCACCACGGATAGCCAAGTCATGATTTGCAAGAAGGAAGCCGTCACCAAGTTGGGTGGCATTTTCCATTGCATTGAGGCGCTTTATACTTGTTTCTGAGTTCGCGGCTTTACCACGAAGTAAATAGGCATAACCTTGGTGGTGTGAACGTCCTACACGGCCACGAAGCTGATGTAGTGATGCCACACCAAAGTTTTCCGCTTCTTCAATGATTATTGTGTTTGCGTTAGGTACATCGATACCCGTTTCAATGATCGTCGTTGCAACCAAAATATCATACTCGTGCTTATAGAACGCAGACATAACAGTCTCAAGTTCCTGAGTGGACATTTTTCCGTGACCCACACAGATTCGAGCAGAAGGGAAAATGGCTCTCAGTGTATCTGCACATTCATCAATGGTCGATGTGTTATTGTGAACATAGAAAACCTGCCCATCTCTTAAAAGCTCACGCTCAACAGCTTCAACCAGAACATCATTAGTTTTATTGCGTACTTGTGTTCTGATAGACAGTCTTTTAGCTGGTGGTATTGCAAGCACAGACATGTCTCTAATGCCATTCATTGCCATTGATAGCGAGCGAGGTATAGGTGTCGCCGTCATTGACAGTATATTGATGTCTTTAGAGATAAAACGTAACTGCTCTTTAGCTTTAACACCAAAACGATGCTCTTCATCGACAATTAAAAGGCCGAGATTGTGGTACTTTACGGACTTCTGAATCGCTTTATGAGTGCCAATGATAATGTCAGCATCACCAGACTTAATTTGAGCCAGGGCGTGCTTGTTATTGCTACTACTAGAGAGTTCAACAATTTTGTACGGAGTGTTGGCAAATCGACTTTTAAAGCTCTCAAAGTGCTGATGCACAAGAATAGTAGATGGAGCTAAAACAACGGTTTGATAACCAGAAGCTGCGGCAATAAAGCTAGTACGCATTGCAATTTCAGTCTTGCCAAAGCCAACGTCACCAGCAACAAGCCTGTCCATTGGAACTGGGCTAATTAAGTCTTGTGCAATTTCTGTGGAAACTTTTATTTGATCAGATGTAGGTTGATACGGGAACTCCTGACAGAAGCGGTTGTAAGAACTCATTGGCTTATCAAATACAATACCTCTTTTCGCAGCGCGTTCAGCTTGTGCCTCAAGTAATTGCAAGGCAGTTCCTTGGATATGCTTAACGGCTTGCTCAACTTTCGCACCCCATTTCTTGGCATCTTTTCGATCAAGTTTAATTTTCTCTGGATCCGCGCCAGAATACCTACTGACCAACTGCAAATCGTTCAGATCGACGTAGACTTTAGCAGAGTCTGCATAGTTGATAGTAAAGTATTCTTTGTCTGCACCATTAACAGAGAGAACCTTTAAACCGTCGTAGCGACCAATACCATTATTAATATGAACGACCAAATCACCTGTCTTAAGGTACTTTAAGTCATTCATGTTCATTGGGGCAGAGCGTTCTAAGCCTGATTCATCTTTCGCCTGAATCGGCTGTCCGAAGATTTCCTTTTCAGTAACAACAAGCATGTCATTATCTAAATCATAGAAACCTACGTTAATGCCAGCTTCAATAATACATGCATCAGAATCAGAAGCTAAAGCTTCGTCCCAACTACTACAGATCTCCACGTCTTTATCTAATAGACTAAGAAGTGTTTCTACTTGCTGAAGTCGTACATCAGAGTGAATAAATACAATGGTCTTTGAGGCTTGAACTGTATACTCGGATAGCATTTCAATGATCTCATTGAGATTACTCTTCCTCGTAAAATTCGTGAGTTGAGTGTGGAAAGTTTTTTCATCGTGCTCTGATACACTTGATTGAACTTTAAACACATTGGCATCATTCAGTACTTCAGCGAGACGTCTACCATCCAGCCAAACTTTGTTTGGTGGAAGAATAGGACGAGTTTTATCTTTACCTAACTCGTTGTATCGTTTATTTATTTGTACAAGATACTTTTCTAGCGATTCTTTTGCACCATCAAGAATATAGACACAAGGATCGAGCGGAAGGACTGCCTCAAGAAGTGATACGTTTGTATCAGAGAATAATGGTAGAAGACTCTCAATGCCGCTTGGGAAGTCAAAGTGGCTAACACTTTCGTAGAATTTATCACCGATAGCGCGATTGAAAGTGCGTCGATAGTTGATCTTGAAAGTACGAACGCCTTGTGCAGAGACAGGGATCTCGCGTGCAGGTAGTACTTTAAGGGTTTCTATCTCTTCACCAACGGTCAACTGAGTATTAATATCTATTGCTTTCATGCTGTGAACGACACCATCACGAACTTTAATTCGAATGGGAGCCTCTTCACTCGTAGAAAAAATATCAATGTTATCGTTGGTATTAAAGAACGTTGCCATCGAAGTTGACTCAAGCGTATCTTGCTTGTAACCAAGAGTCGAAAGATGTTCAATAATCTCAGGAATAGAAAGAGCTTCGTTTCGCTCGATAATCCATGAACTTTCTACCCAGTGCTTTCCACAGCAAATTTTTTGCACAAGAGAGTTGATTGAAGTAACAATCAGCTTACTTTCAGGATTGCTCTGCGATGTTGAAGAAAAGACCTCATAGAAGACTTTTGCTCGATCAGCGATCAGTTCAGCATGTGGAGATTCCAAGTCATATGGAAGTGTTTCAAGACCAGGAAGATAGAGAATATTACTTTCATCAAGATTCGTTTTGTTAAAGAAACGTATCTGATTGTATGTTTCTTGAGCTTGCTGATCAGAAGCACAGACTAGAACAGATGTTCTATTGTTTGCTTGAAATTCTTTAGTAATTATCGAGGCAACAGAAGAGCCACTTACACCACCGTAAAGCTGTGAAGTGAAGTCATGTAGATTTGGAGAGAAAACGGTATCTAGCATAAAACTAATCAGTGTCGGCCTATAATGTATGAATTGTTGTAAAATCCGATTCACAACATTTTGTTTAGCTGATTGGGTTGCGTTTCCAGAATCATCCTAAACAAGTATATTTTGTGTATACATTATAGTGAATAATAAATGCCAAGACAAGTTTTAACGCCGCAATAAAAAATATGCGGCGTCGTATAAGATACTGTTTTTTATATCTAATTTTAAATGATAGGTCAGTGCTTCAAATTGTTCAGGTACGACAAGTGAGATGACAGGTATTCAGCAATGTAATTTTGCTTGGCTGATGACCATGTATTGAACTGCTTGATAAATAGCGAACGGTTATAAGTAAACGTCCTCATGTAACTAAGTTGCGTAAAATTGGCTAGCATATGGTTGACTATGTTAGACCTGTGTTCGGACAAAATTTTACGATTTACTTTGGCAACATAAAAAAGCATTTCGCTGTCTGTTGGTATTGCCTCTTCACGCTCAACCTGCTGAGAAAGCTTGTAAAGCTCATGAAACTCTGGAGGTAGTGTATTGTAGTTGTCAAAAATGAATTGCTTGATAGTAAACCAGTCAATTTCTTGATGATGAAGCCCTTCTGAAGTTGAAAGGTGATCAAGCATGACCTGAAACTTTTTGTTTTTAATGCTTTCTTGTTGGTCACGTAGTTCTTGCCCTTTAAGCTTTTCTATAAACTTGCTACTCAGCAGGAATTTGTACACTGATTTATGATCTTTACCATCGATGATTTTGTAATCAGGATGAGACCATCCATTTAACTCATCACCCATATTGATAATGACATTCTTTTTAGAACTTGTGAAAACATAGAGTCCACCAAAGTGATCGGTGTAGAACCAGTCCTTTGAGTAATTCATATGCTCAGGGATGATTTTGTTTAGTGTGATATTGCCTGTTTCTTTTGCGATATCAATAATTTCTTCAAGTGGCTGGTCTTCGAGCCAGGTAGTCGAAGGAGCATTTCGCAGTTCTTCCAATTTACCATTTAGTAATTTTGCCTGCTCAATCAGCCTTTTAGGTGTTTCAATCTTAATCTCTACTTCTTTGACACTCAAGAGGTCTTCAATTTTTTCAATTTTATAGATATTATTTTCAAGTTCACCATAGACACAATCTAACGCAGTAAGTGTCAGTAATGCAGAGCGATTATCGCTAATAAACGACTTAAGAATATGGGCCGTTGAAGTAAAAAAACTTTCAAATAATGGTAGAGATTCTTGCTTGATATCAAGAAGGATAAATTGACGATTTACGCCATTGGGGTTCAGGTAGTTCTGATCGTCAAATTCTTCTGCAATTTCAGGAGAAAATCCAGAGCCATCAATATGAAAACTCGTTAACTTAGTTGCTTTTCCAGTCAAGCCCAGTAGTGCTCGATTATAGCGTTCGATCATGTGTTCAGTATTAATGACTAGTAGTTCTGAATATAGAACATCTTTAAGTTTCTGATGGGTGATCATGATTATCCTTATTTTTATAATTAAAAAAGACCTCCAAAGAGGTCTTTATTATACGAGAAAAAATTAATTTTGCAATTCTTCTTGTGCAAGTTTACGAGCTTCATTTTCCATAAGGATTTGATCTTTACGGTTCTGAATTTCAACATTGCGACTCTTGTTTTTGTAACGGAATTCAGAGTCTGCATAGCGGTTAAGCTCTTGAAGATACATTTCAGGCGTAATCGGCACCACAAATTGCTCTAGCATAGATTTTTTCTCTTCGTATGATTTATGCAAGAACAAAGAAGGGTCTTCAAACCATTCATCAGGCAGATCTACATCATTAGCACGAACTTTTGCTGCGTTTGCAATGTTCATAATTGCACGACCTGTAAAGCGATCATCTGCTTCGTTGATGGCTTTTTGGTAACGGCCAATAATTTCAAATGAGTTGATTGGGCCGTATTGAGCAACCACCTTATCGTACACAGAGCGAAGCTCTGGTTCTTGCGGAAGATTATGCTCTTCAAATGATTTTTCCGCCGCTTCTTGAATGTTCTGCGTGGCAAATAGGTTATGGTTGCCAAGTGGAATTGTTGTGTTTTTGCCAACAAGAAGTGCTGTAATATCAACAAAGTCTTCAAATGTCTGTGGGCCATCAATCAACATACGTGTGCTTGCACGTTGACGAAGAGCATCGTCTACATTTTCAGGGAAGTTAGAGAACATACCAAAAGTAGCATTGCCGCGAATTACCGTGTTAGCACCCGCAAATGTTTCCATTAGTACCGCTGTTACTTCTTGTTGACCAGCACTTGATTGCTTATCACCACGTTTACCTGCAATTTGGTCGATATCATCAATTGTACCAAAACCAATTACATTTGGATTTTGCACATTTTGAACGAATTGTTTCACATTCTGTGCTGTCTTGCCTTGATACTCTGAGATTTGGTCTGGGCCGAAGTTCTCGTAGTAAAATGGATATTGTGCAACTTGACAGTAATCATGCACGAGACCTGCAATCATCTGAATCAGTGTTGTCTTACCCGTACCAGGGTTGCCGTCACCCATAAATGTATACATGAAGCCACCAGCTTCAGCAAATGGATTCATCTGTGTTTTAAAGTCATAACACATGATCATTTTTGCAAGTTTCACTGCCTGCTGCTTTGCATGCGCGTTACCAATAACTTCAGTTGGCTTTTTGAAAGTCATAACCAGATCAGCTTTCTTAGCCGCAGTTACTTTTTCAAAACCAGTAATAGTAAACTCTTCTGAACCCACATCAAACGTATAGTTTTCGAAGGTTTCACCGTGCTTCAAGCTGTCTTTTTGTACCGCTATGTCTGCTAGCACTTGTTCAAAGAATGAAACAACGATATTTACAAGTTTTTCGTCGTCGTGAACTTTCTGTTCCACATTTTCAGTAAGCTGCGTTAGCACTGACTTAATTGCATCACCAGGCTTATTCAGTGTTAGTGGCTTAATGGAAGCCTCTTCACCACCTTGAGAGATGTCATTACCAAGCTTAAAGACAACATAAGATGCAAGCACATGCGTTGCAATTGCAGCGGATGTATTTGTCATTTCAGCCAGCATAGATCGCTTACCTTCTTCAAGGTATCCACCACGATTTTCTTCGATTAGTCGGCTAAGACCTGAAATTCGCGAGAATTGATTCATGATCGTGTTACTAACGGCTACGCCACGCTGAAGAGTCGTTAGTACATGGTGTTGAATGTCACTCGGTAGTGGGTTGTCAGGGTTGATTGAGTTAATTACGTCAATAACCTTAATGGTCTTTGTCGTTGTTTGTGCGCCAGAGCCTGCAACGACAGAGCGAGGTCGGAAACGGCGTTCTTCTGGTGAAGCATTCAACGAAACTGCTTCAGAATGAACAAATGAACTTAGCAGTGCATGAGCATCGTTAAGTTGAACCGAGACATCCTTTTCTGGGATTTCCAAAAGATTTTTATTATCCATTATTCTTATAACCTTCTTATGTGATTTACAGGTAAATTACGCTACCGTTTGGGTCAATTACGTATTTTTGAATGTTGTGTAGTGGGTTTTCACTACTTTCAGCAAGAGCTTGATAGGCACCATAAGGGATTATCATGCTCTGAATGATTTCTGAGGCACCAGCCTCAAAGGTATCGACCGAGTATCTGTCGATCATGAAGATTTCACGTTGTCGTTTTGATAAGAGACCCGTGCTAACACTTTCTTGACCCTTAGAACGCAAGATTTCAGTACTCCAAGCAAAAACCCAGTTGTCATCTTCATTTTTGATTCGCCCCAGGATGTCCTGAATGTTGTCATTGTGCTTAGTAAGACCTGAGTTATATATAGGGCCTACATGAATTCGTTTGAGCAACTTAGGGTGAATGAATTTGTTCTTATCAATTTCTTGAGCAAGCTCTAATAGCATTGTTTGCGAATAGCTATTGTTGGCTAGGTAATTACCAATCGAGTGATATTCAGAAGTTTCTTCAAATACTTCGTCACCTGAGAATTCAAAAACCATGATGTAGATATTTGGAATATTTTTCTTCATATCGTAGTTGGCCCAATGAGCAAGGTATCGAATATTGCCATTAGACTCATTTTCACCAATGCATTGGTACTGAACATCGTTTGTGTTTAGGAAAAGTTCCTGATTCTCAAGAAGATCAAAATACAGCTTTGTCGCCAAATCTTGCTGTAAAGAACGAGGCAACGTTTTTTGACGTAGCAAATGCTTTTCGATCTTCGATTTTAATACTTCTGTACTTGGTAGTTTTCCACTAAATTGCTCTGATTCTTCTTGCTCAGCGGTAAGGAATGTGAAGTCCTTACGTAGCGGAAAGCCGCTATCAACACTATCAATAACAAGCTCTAAGCCTTCGCGGTCACTAATACCAACAAACCAGTTTTTAAGCTCTAATGCTTTAAACGAGTTAGTCAGTTGTTGCAGGTAGTTATGGATAATTGCGTTATCTACAGATGACTCCACATCGGCTGAATCGATATCGAAGACGTTTTCAAGACAACTAAGCACGTTTTTCATACGAGAAAAGTAGTTTTTAATCTCGCCATTTACCGTGAGTTTTACGTATTCTTCAGAATTGTTACTCATTGCCAGTCCTTATTATTCCTTTTATAAACGCCTCAATAGAATGAGACGCTTGTAAAAAGATTCAGCCCACCCGAAAGTGGGCCAAGATCACGAGGTTATTCGTAAGAGCCTGCGTTATGCTTGTCGATAACGTCAGCAAAACGGCGCATGAAGCGTTCGTCAGAGCGAGCTTTCTTATCCATTAGCTCACGAGACATAGCCATGTCAGTTTCATGCTTCTCCATCATGTCAATGGTACGGTTTTGAGCAGCAGCACCAATAAATGCCATGCCTTCTTGCTGTTTAGAGTCAACTGCTGTACCGATTTCATTGATGCGGTGAGCAGTTGTTTGCTGATCAGCCGTTTTTAGAGACAGTTCGTATTGCTCGTAAAGTACAACACGTTGCGCAGTATCAGTTTCAAGCTTGTCAATTAGGGTGGTTTGTGAAACCAACTGATTGCTCAAGCTATCGATATTTGTCTTGTTCATGTCGATGTAGCGCTCAAGAGTTTGAGAGCGTACAGTAAGCTTCTGCTGATCACCTTGAAGCGTATTAAAGCGCTGGTTAAGTTGCGTCAGTTGCTCTTCAAGCTCAGTACGAACGCCTTTGTCTGCTTCTTCAGCGATGCTACGCTCAAGTTGCATGATTTGAGGGTCAAGAGTTGACATCTCTTCTTCAACGCTCATTAGCTCAGCAATCGTAGACTTACGATTTTCGATTGTTTGCTCTAGGTTAGTGTTACCCTTAGAAAGCTGTTCACCAAGAACTTGCTCTTGCTCTTTAAGAATTTCACTAATTTGGCGAGACTGAACGATAAGATCGTTTAGTTTGGTGTTGATGTTGCTTGCTGCGATACGGTCAGCACGCATTTGACTTGATTTGTTTTTAGAGAAAATACCAACGAACTTTTCCATTGAGCTGCTTTCACGCATAGTGTTGAAATCACTACCCATAGACTGAGTGATTTCGTCTAGCTCAAGGATCATAGTAACCATGTTTTGGTTTAGATGATCGTTGTTATTACGAACATCTTCAAGTTGTGCCGACTCAAGATCGTAACTTGTTAGCAGTTCTTCTTCAGAGCCTGATAGGCGATCTTGCAGACTTACTTGTTGTGTTTTTTGTGATGCTTCAGCCACTTGAGCTTTAGCCGATTTAATGCCAGATTCTAGATCGAACATGATTTATAACCTCATTATTATTACTTATTATTAAATGTTGAGAATCAGGCGTGATCTCCTTTTCTCAATCTGGAGGTTATTATATTCAAAAAAATAGAGGTGTCAACAGAGTGATAGAATTAATTTAAACTAAATAATTAAATGAGGGGCCGAAGCCCCTAGTTAGCAATTTTTCTAAAAACCCTTATTGAAGGTAGAAATGGCATATCTTCAATTTCTTTATCACTACGTTGTTTTCTCGTAGGTTCATCATTACCTAATGACTTTTCATACTTTATGACAGGTTCGCAGTGAGGAATAAAAATAGGCAATGCTGGCTTCATCGTCTTTGGAAGGCCGCTGACCTCTTTGAATAAATTTGCTTTAAGATGAGGTGCGAGTTCTTGCACCTGTACAAGAGGGATGTGGTGTGGATGCTGACCCAGTAACTGGATCTGGGTCTCTAAAGCTTCCGTCATTCCACTTTTGGAAAGCTTAACCAATAATGCTTCTGCTTTTTTAGGATTAATTACCTTAAGACTCTTACCATTAACATACCAGCTATAAGAGATGACTTTGACGGGTTCTGTGTGGATTGGGATCTTTCTGTAGCAATGATTTAAATTAATCCTTCCAAGACCAATGGAGCCAAGGTGAGGTCTCCAGGAACTGGAGTCAAACATGTCTCTATTGAACTTTCTCTTTACAGCAGGAGACAGGTATCCTATTGATTGTACTTCCTTTTGCAGTTTTATTTTTGCAGCATTAACCAACTGGGCGGCGTGGAGTGCGAGGGGATTGCATTCAACCACACCCGTATAAGTAACGGTCTTTCGACCATCATCACTATCGCGATACCAAAGGTCGGTCAAATACTCTTTAAGCAAGTTGACAGGAGAGGACTTCCCATCGACATCTGGTAAGTGAATGTTCATGTCGCCATTTAAGCGAATCAATTCATCAATAGCACTTTCGAGTTCATGAAGTGCTTCTACGACTCTTGTGTACTTCAGTGAATGTTCCATATTGACCTAATAATTATCCAACCTTAGGTCAATATAGTTCAAGTTATTGAAAAGGCAAGGCTATTTAGAGGCATAAATAACTTTGTTTTTAAGCGTTATTCGTGGGAAGTATTTTTTTATCATGGACAAATAACTGTCGATGGTTCTATTTTCTTGCCATTGGTCTCGACCTGTTTGCCTACCAACACCTGTTCTATCGCCTTCGTATACGGCTACGATAAGAGTACCGTTTTCTTTAAGGCATTCATCTGCGAGCCTGATCAGGTCTTCTTGAGCACTTTCACTATCAATAACATTCAATACATTAGAAAGGGAGACGGTATCAACCTTGGCCCCTTTCGCCATTGTTATAATGGCGGCATTGTGCTCTTCGCTTCGATTGAATGGATCATATATTAGATTCGTAACCTTATGCTCGGAAGACAAAAAGAGTGAAACGTTATCAAACTTTCCTCCACCAATGTCTAAGTTGATTGCATCTTTTGTCCATACATTTAGCTTAGAAGCTTTAGAAAAAAGGACAGGGAGCTTATTGCTGTTGATGGAAGTGTTCTTCGAGGTAAATGTCTGTTCCATATTATTATTCTTATTATTATTAAATGAAGGTTAAACGTTGTTATCCTTTAACCACTGCTCCCAGAATTGTTGTCTACCAATTCTAGAGCTAATGGCTCTGTCTACACCTAATATTGATTTCCACTTGAGACTTCGTTGCATAGATTTTATTAGGTATTCTGTGTCATAGTTTCGTGGAAGCATTTGCCATTTATGATGGTAAATCATTTTGTTCTTGGATGAGTTAGTGATCTTGAAGTCTTGTTCATTAATGACTAGAGACCTCTCTATTGCTGGCTCTTCGATGTCAAAGAACTCTGGGCACTCAATCAGGCATAGCTGCCGAGATTTCAGGCTTAACCTAACAACATCAAATTCGAACTTTTGAGTTTCACAGATAGAGTGAACTCTTCGTATTTCCTCATCAGTAAGCATGGTGCTCATGGACATCTTATGAAACCAAAGATTGTCGCCAACCTTCTTCCCAACGTGAAAGCCTTTTGGCCTCTTAATGCCGAGTTTATTTAGTGATGATTCAATCGAATCGATGTTAATACAATTGCACTGTTGACTTGTCATTATTATCCTATATATAATTCCATTGATTATCCTATAAGAGAAATAATAATGGAAACTACTCATATGAATCATGGAAATTCAGTAGTACCTTCAGAACAACGCATCAGTCATCTATCCTTTAAAAGCAGTGACCAAGTCACCTATGTTGATTGCGTAAAGGTTGTTTTGGTAAAGCGTTGTACACACGGCTCAATCAAGTTGATGCCTTATTTCAAAGTAACAACCACTGACAATGAGACCAAACTAGTATCTATCTGTAAGTACGGATGGAGAAGTGCTTGGCGTAAAGCTCTTTTATCAAAAGTTGCCATTGATGGAGGAAAGCGACATTTTACTCGATTCCTCAATAGACCACCGAAGCTTATCGAATTTGTGAATTAGTTAGAGTCTACTTGTAACAACTCCAACTGTTGGTTTTCAGTAAAGGAAACATAAATCCTTCTCGAATTTACTATTTTTTGGTATAGTTCGTCGGGCAAAGCTGTTAGTGGTAATGCCGTGTTCTCATCAGATAAGGTGAAACCGTCTTCCGTTAGTTTTAGCTTTAGCCTTGAAGTATCGAAAAGATGCTCAGGAATACCTAAGATTACGTCGCTGTTTCGAGTTAAGGAGATTTCAAATTCAATGTTTTCCATGTTTAATTCGCTTTCATTTGTTGATAAATTATTATACATGATATAATAAAGGCTAGGAACGCCTATAGGATAATAATAATGAAAAAAGTATCAATTAATGAGGTGCGCGACGCTTACAAAGATGCGAGTAAAGAGACAACAAATCAACGACACAATATTGTGGAGGGTGGACTAGATAAACTGGGCCAGGCCGTTGAGATCTTCACTGATGGCTCTGTAAAGGGCGTAGAAAATGGCATAGATGGACGTTCGTTCGCTGGTTGGGGCTGGGTTAAAAAGCACAAAAACCTTAATGGACACGTTCATAAATCTTACCGTTATGGTGGAATGCAGAATGCTAGTGCGATGGAAGCTGAATTCACGGCAATGAAGCAGGCTTTAGAAAATGTACAATACAAAAGTAATGTCACCATTTTTACAGATTCGTTCAATACGATAGCTAAACTTAAGAATCGTGAGAAGTTAGAGAACGATATTGCTAGCTTTAGCGCCCGAATTGAAAAAGTCGGTGCGAAAAATATTCCTAGTGAAGACTGGGTTAAGAACAATGAATCAAGGTTTGCACTTGGTATTCTCGATACCATAAAAAATAACGAGAACATCCTGTCTGTTGACTGTGAATGGGTTCGATCACATACGCTTGATAGCATTGAGGCCGACGCTATCGACTTCGATTCTTGCAGCACTTTAGATGACTATTCTTTGGCTAACAAGGTCACAGGCAACCATGAAGCCGACTACATTGCGAACAAGGGCGCTGTAAAAGCGATAGCTAGTTCTTTGTTGTACCTCAATAACGATTATGAAGGCACTGAAAGAGATCGAAACATTGGTATTGGCCGTTTAAAGAAGAACTTTAATAACTCCTTCTTCACGAAAGGTACGATTTTAGGTTATTTTGCTCGAAATGGCATGAGTCGCTACGACAGTAACTTACTTTTAGATACCTTTGGAATGGATTTCATGAGAACTGCTGCTAAAGCACGCGATCATTACAGTCGTGGACGCATGACGAAATTCAATAATTTCATGGAGTTAAATGGTGGAAATCTGTCTAGCAAGTACCGCCAGCAGCTAAATCTAAATGAAGCAGACAGGCCACAAGTTCAAATGGTGAATGTTACTCAGCTTTCCAAAGAAGAAAGGCAAGAACGATTGAATAAATTTCACAATAAATTTGGGGGCTTTGGCTTAACACGATGATATACATACTATTTTTTGCTGTTATGGGCATGGTTTTTTACATGATGAACCTTTGTTTGTTTTACATTAAAAGGTCTGAATATACTGAAAAAGAAAAGGGAGAGCTTGTCTTTTTCAACAAAGAAACAGAGCAAATCCTTGTTAAATTTAGGGTGGGAACAGCAGATTATGGGTGTAACAACATTTTAATATATTCAAAGATTGGAGCCTCTTCGAAAGGGGCCTTTCTACGTCAACTAAATAGTTCAAATGAAGATATCTGTGTGTTTTTTAACAAGAAGGATCCACTGAAGTCCGTCTTGGTTGAGCCAAGCGCTCAAGTGGCGGTAGCACTATGGATTAAATTTAGCATTTGTGGTTTAGCTGTGATTTATTCAATGTGGAGTACATTATGAGTGGACTACTTACTGTTTTCGGATCTTTAGGCGCAGGGTTGTGCCTTTTTAGTGCCTATTCAGATCTAAAAGACACTTTATCGCTTTTTAAAAGTGTTAAAAAACAGTGCGATAACCAAAGGAAATGGAAAAAAACAAAAGCCAGAGTGCTTAGTATGAGTGTCGGGCTTGAGTTTGAAGAATATTATAAATTACTTCATGAAATAGGTGATCGTGAACCTACAGCAGTAGAAGCTGATAAGCTAGATGCATTGAGGCTGAAAGGCGCGGAAAACTCTGCCCTTTATGAAAATGTAAATGTGATGTACGAGTATGAGTTCGAAGGAGAGGTGTTTCAAAATCGAAACATTACGGTTGAGCCAGGTTTCGAGAAGGCATACTCAATTTTGCAAAAAATAAATGCATCAAAAACTGAAGTAATTGCTGTACGGGTGAACCCCGATAATCCAGAGGAAGCAGTGATTTCAATTCCTTCTAACTCTGAAATCTACAGACTGAAAAGAAGAGTCTTGTATACAGATAAGAAAATGATTACCTACTTGGTTTTAGGAACTATCTTATCTCTGGTCACGATAGTAACAATTTAAGGAATCAACAATGAACAAGGGTATAGTAGCAGGTTTGGGCGTAGTCGTAGCCATCGCTTCTGCTATTGGTGGTTTTGCTGTGGTAAAACCAAATGAATTTAATAGTCTGTTGAAATTTGGCATTCATAGCCAAGAGGATGTCTACTTTGATCCATCGACAATTCCATCAACTGAGAGACAGCTTTATACTCGTGCTGAAGAAAAATTAGTGCCAATCATCATCAATGATATGGAAAATTTTGATGCCAAATTGGATTTGCTTGACCCTCAAGCTGTGGCACAACTTGACCCTGAATCATTGCGACCAGAATTAAATGTTTTAGCTGAAACCGTACCATACCAGTCTGCTGAGATACTGGTCTCAAATCCAGATGGTATTGATATTTGCTTGATGTACGTAAAAGACAATGATGATTTTCAATTATCACCAAGCTTTAAGAGACATCAGTCACTAGCTTCATGCTCTTTGGCCCAAGATGATATTGCAATTGAATTGCTAACACTGACAGAGAAAGAGCAAGTATCTATACGAGAATACCAAGAAAGGTATGTCCCAGGCTCTACCTATGATGAATTGATTGAAGCTACGATCAATGAACTATTCAGAACAATTTATGTTGATGTCCATGCAATAATGGTGGAGTACGAAGCCTCGCGTTCATCATTTGCAGATCTAGTACTTAATGCTGGTAACTATCGTAAGTTCATGGCCCAAGAAGACATCGGTCGTCAGAACCAATTGTCTACACTTGCACTAATGAAGCTTAAGGAATTGTACGAGCAAGGAGAAATCAATGCATATACTCCGACCATAGAGGCTTATAAGGCAGTAATAAGCCACCGCCATGAGTTTATGCCATCTCTGTATGATGTATTCCTTCTGATTCAATACGGGCAGGAGAATGTTAACGATGGAAACTTTGCACGAGAATGGGTTCTTGAGAGGCAGCCCGTCATAGAATATCTGCAAAAAACTTATGAGTAAGATGTCAGCCACCGATTTAGGTGGCTTTATTTTTGGTGGCCCATGAAGTTAGTACATACGTTAGGTTCAATTGCATTATTAGCATCTGTATTTTTGGCAACTTGGCTCTACAGCCAGAACTACATGTTCGGTGATGCAACTTTGGAAGCAATCCAGAATGATGGATACTACTCTTCTGACATGGAAGTCTCCTTAAACGATGTTTATGGAGACAAGTTTCTAGTTCTGTTCTTTGAAAGTAATTTCACTAAACATCTAGATAGGATCAAAACTCTTCCAAATTATCAAAACTACAACGTCAAATCAGAAGTATTAGACTTTGAAGAAGAGTTGATGGAAGGTGAGTTTAACTTTAAATATGGCGCAGTAAGGTATCTAGAGTCAGATAAGAACATGCCTCTGTGCATAATCTTCATTGATATGAATGAGCGTTCTGATTATTACTTATCGACAGCAATGCACGAAGTAGGGCATTGCATAGACTACAGGGAGAAGATATCTACAGCGAGCAGTTTGAGTTTCAATGAGTCCGAATATCTAAAATACATGCTTAAGTTTAGAGTTGAACTTGCTGTTGCTCAAAGGACAATACAAGATGCAATTGAGCTTCACGATAGGATATTGAGAGAGATTTTTGCAGAAGCCATAGGGCTAAGGGAGATAGAGATCTGGTATGGAAAATCAACGTTCTTAGAGAACGTTAAAAGATCGAGATCGCTGTATCTAAAACATGAAAGCAGCGGAGGACTACCACTGCACCCACTCACAATCATCACTGAGATAGCAGAAGAGTTGATTTTAAATGGTTTCAAAAGCACTAGATCAAACCAAGTCTTTTACGAAGAAGTCATTGAAAAAGTAAAGTCATCTCCGATACCGAATCTTGAGAGCCTAGTAGCCAATTACTACTTGATGTCAGGAGAACTCGGCTATAATGTTTCGTTAGAGTCAATAAGGCAGAATGATCAGGAAATGGACGAGTATTTTCAATATTTAGACAAATTGACTTTATTTAAGTTATAATATATATTTAACCAATACAGGTAAATGGCACGACTATAAGGAGCCTAAGTTGAAACACAATGGGTTAAATGAAGAAGCCTTATCAAGTTTTGATGCATCATACTGTAAGATGTTGGATGAGATGAAAAAAAACAAAGCATTAGAAGAATCTAACAAGCTTAAGAAGAGAAAGTTTATTGGCTACAGCTCTTTAGTTATCTTTCTGGCAACACTGTTTCTAGCTGGCAGGTTATGGCTCAACGGTCATTTTGGATATGATTACAATGACTTAAGAGAAACGGGTTATGTATTAAATCCAGTAGAAAAAATATTAAGGGATAAAGTTGCTAAAGACTTAAATATGGTTATTTTGTATTCTGATGTCAATAACAAGGATCATTTGGAACGAGTAAAGCATCTGAAAAGTGATGATAAATTCCCGTTGAACAGTGATATAATAAAAGCTGCTGAGGAATTAACGAAACAAGGAAGAAAAGCAAAAGGTGGAAGTGCTTCTAGTACCGCTAAAATGACATTCTCAGGAATGTCAGTAGTTTGTTCAATTCTGATTAATCATGATGATTTTGGCACTGAAAATAACTATATTTTATATCATGAATTAGCTCACTGCAAAGATGCCAGAAATGTTAGGAGTTCTTCCATTGAATATGACCAGCAAAGTGCAATGGATTTGGTGAAAAATCTAGATTATAACGTAATAGATACTGCAAAATTCCATGATCAAATAATAAGATATAGTGGAACACTAAATAAAGAACTTTTTGCATCAGTAATTGCTCTATGGGATTCTTATAAAAGTCATGGTTATAAGTATTATGTTGAAACCTTAAGAATGGCATATAAAGTTCACTATAGACATGACTATAACCTTAATTCAGGTATTTATTCAGTCTCATTGGCGATAGAAAGCTTAAATAATATGATTTTAAATAGTGAGTTGAATTTTGAAATGTCCGATGAGCAAGTTTTTAATAAAGTTTGGAATGATGCCAAAGTTCATTATCCACCTTTAGAAAAGTTAATTGTGAGCGGAATGGTGCTAAATAGAGATATTAAAAAAACTAGAAAATACAGTCATGTATTAGAGGGAGACGAAGATTTGAGTGCCTATAAAGAACGATTAAAAAACCTTAACTGGACGAAAAGTTTTTAAAGGCACTAGCTTGTCTAGGTAGTACAAAAAGCCCTCCAATTGAAGGGCTTGTATTATTTCTTACATTGATAGGCCGACATCACCATGCTTCTGACTCGCAACTTGAGTTTGCTCTTGAAGACCATAGTCATCCATTGGTTGTGTCATATCAGGAATCACAAGTGTTTTCTCATAATAGTCACCACTTCCAACAAGCGTGTTAAAGCCAGGGTTGGCATCTTTAAGGGCTGAGAAAAATGCACTACGGTCTAAATGCTCTGGGACTCCATTAGGGTACGCAGCTTCTAGGATATCATTCTGAATTGCGAATTGACTATTTCCTTGAACAACACCTTCAACATGAATTTCAGTCATTGTTGGCTGTAGAGCCGCAGTATCAATCACTGGTATATCAATTGTTCCTTGCTGAACGATTTGACGGCCAATATCTTCATTTGTGAAAAACAAATAACTAGAAGGTTCAAGATTATTCACCTCCAAAACTTGTTCAACAACTGCATCTACATCAATAAGCGGATGCGCTCCATTTGGGAAAAGATTGTTTGCAATCATGTCTTCAACATTTGGCACTTCATAAGTTACTTCGCCAACAGTAATCTCATCACCAGGGGCCAAGCTACTAAGATTAAGGCCAGGGTTCTGTGCGGCGATTTCACTTAATGAGGTGTCACCAAACTTATCTTGCGCGATCTGAGTAATGTCAAATGATCTTGTGATATCGATTTTTTCTGGTGTAGCAACACCGAGAGCGGCTGGACTTGATTGGCCTGCCATTTCCGCTGGTGACTGTGGTGATTGACCAAGCCAATCTGCATCAACCTTACCAATAGCATCCAAGTCATACTTCCCTAAATCATTCGAGAACTCAAGTGTTTGACCTGCCTTGATTAAGCTAGGGTTTTCAATGCCAAGATCATTAACCATAGCTACAACTTGTTGAGGTGTTGGCTGTTCGCCTGTTACAGCTTCAAAGTGTTGTTCAGCAAGGCTCCAAGCAGAGTCACCACTATTTACTTCTATTACGGAAGTTTGTAAATTGTTAGACAATTCAGATGAATTAGGGTCAATTGTTGTAGTGCTTGAATCTGCACCGCCTTCCATTTCAAGAGAAATATCAGAATTTACATGCAAATCTACAGCTTCAAGAACGCCATCTAAATCACCTGTCATAATAGCACCAGTAACTGCTAATCCAGTTACGGCTAAGCCTATAATGCCGTTTCGTTTATTGAAGAATGATTTTAGTTTGCTTGCTTTTTCTACTGCTTTATCTGCTGTCCCGTCTGGAAGTAAGTTTGACGCTTCGCCAGCCTTAAGTAGCTTACTTGAAAAATCAATTAACTTTTCGGAAATTTTATCATGTGTAACAAGGTTCGTTACTGCACGAGCACCTGCCACAGTAAGAGCTAACGCACCTGCACCACTAGCAACAGTCGCCGCTAGTCCCACTGCACTAATAGCAAGTTTTACATTTGGATTTCCAAGTGTACTTAAAATACCATCCTTGGCCGCTTTTAGTCCTTCGACAAAGCTAGAATTCCTTTCAGACTCTGGGGTATCTTGCTGCTCTATGGTATCGATGAAATATTTACGCTCTTGAAGTGCAAAATACGCATCAGGATCAGATTTAACCTGCTCAATTTCATCATCAGTGAAACCTGCTTCTTCAAGGAATGGGTCAATATTAACATTAGAGATTAGGTTATCGATCTCTTGTCGTAGTGACTCATCTTCGTCAAAGCGCTTTAGAAGTTCTGAAGGTTTAAGTTGTGACTGAAAAAGCATAATAGCTTCTTCTCTTCGGTTTTTAGCCTCAGGACTATCACCTTGAAGATCTTCAACAGAAGCCTCACCTAACGAAGACTTTATCACACCTTCTACAAACTCATTGTGCTTATCAGGGTTGTTAAGCAAATGATTTATATACAGGGCATGACGTTGTAGAAGGACGTTATCTTCTAGAATGCCCATGCTATCTTCTGGATTAAGTGCTTGATTATCATTGTCGGCCATAATTTTCTCTTCTTATTATTTGAAATTACAGATTTGTTTTTGTTGTCTAATATTATAGCATAAAGAAAACATAAAAATAGCTACGTTATGAAACTAAGAGAATTTATGGCATCTGACTTTGCAATACCATTTAAGATGCTAGTGAACCCAATCAAGATACTGAGAAGCGATATCAACGGAAAATTGGTAGGCAGGTCGCTTTGTACGGCATTCATATCTGTATTAATAGCATCAACATTCGCACTTGCAATGGATGCAGAGCTAATACAATCCGAAGAACTCTCACTGGTGAGCATTGTTTCTGCTGGTGGACTCCTATTTGCCGTCATTTTCCCACTATTTGTTTTTGCTCTATCAACGATTGTTTACACGATAGGCATTTCAATTCAAAATCCGCATAAGAAGGGTGACTACTCCCATTACATGAGAAAGCAGGCAGTGGTCTATTCAAGCTTTTTGACCGCTACGTCTCTAGTAAATCTAATGCTCTTTCCAATTCCCCAAGTACAGTTGTTCTTTGGTTTACTTGCAACCTTGTACTTTATCTTTGCGATGTTTACAGCTTATGGCTCTCTGAAATCCGTAGGCATGTTGCGAAGTTGCTTTACTCATGGATTAATCGTTTTTTGGTCGGTTGTTTCACACCTTATATTCACAGCATAAAAAAATCGGCCAGTGGCCGATTTTTTGTTTAACCTTGGTTCTTTAAGCTAAGCTTCATAAAACATCTCATCAGATGGCGCTGAAGTCGTCTTCTTAGCGTCTTCCTCATAAAGATGAGGCGCGACACCATCAAAGCCTCTAGGCTTCTCCAGAAGTTCACCAGCGACATATTTTTCTAATTCTTCTTTTAAGAAGTTGCGTGCCACTTCGTCGATGAGGTTCAAACCATTTTCATTGATAAGTTTCGTTTGATGTTCAAGCCAATCTTTCCATGCATCTTGTGAAATGGTTTCAAGGATCTTTTCGCCAAGTTCGCCAGGATATGGGGCAAAAAGAAGAGCGGGTAATTCTTTCTTGTAGCGAATGCAATGTACAGTTTTCAAGTTACTTCCTTACTTAGTATGTTTAATATTAGATTCAAAAATGTCTATGCCGTGAACAGCTTTCATCATCTTCTTCTTAAGATTGTATTCTTTGGTGCGCATGCCTTTGGCGTCCTCAACCACTTTCTTGCCATTTTCTTGATAGACAAAGTCTGCATAGTAATTGCAAATATGAACACCATTAAAAGATAAATCGTATTTGACCTGTAACTCTAGATCTGAAATCTCACCAGATTTTTCAAGAATCTTAAGTACAGTGTAGCGTTTACCTTCAAGTTTAGAGTCAAAGACGATCCCGTCGATTGTGACCTTTTTTGCGCCATACTTACTGCGTTTTTTTTCTGACTCTTCATTCTTGTTTTGCGACTTTGCTGATGTAGAGAGCCTTGCTTGCTTGAGTAATGCAGGATTATTCCTAAATTCAGCAGCAGTAAACCGTTGTCCAGTTTTCATCATTTATTATTCAATTTATTATTGGTATACTTTGCATTATTTTTTGATTAGGGTCAAGGTTAAGGTGATGCATAAACTACAACAATTCGACGGAATATTAATATTAGCAGGTGCAGGTTTTAGTGCTGACAGTGGATTGCCCGTATTTAGAGGCGAAGAAGGGTTTTATACCGCCTATCCACCATTCAAGGACATTTCAGTTCCATTTGAATATGTTGCTTCCCCAGATTTTGCAGAGGCTGAAGAGTCTCTTTTTACTGCTTTCTATGCTCATAGACTTGACCTTTATCGGAAAACTGAGCCACATTGCGGGTATGCAGATTTGTTACAGGCCATCAACGAGAATAATCTCGAATACTTTGTGGTTACGACAAATGTTGATGGTCATTTCGAAAGGGCAGGGTATGACCCATTAAAGATCCACGAGAAGCATGGCTCTATAAATCACTACAGGTGTGTAAATGCCAAATGCTTTGATGAGCATGGTTTAATTGATGCACCAGCTTCGCTGAAAAGCGACGAGTCTTTAGTTCCTTCATTTCTTCCTAAGTGTGAGCATTGCGGCTCCTTGCTTCGACCTTCGATACTGCTCTTCAATGATTGGTTATGGCAATCACCCCTGAGCAATGCTCAAGAAAAACGTTACTCTAAATGGGTCAATGGTATGTTTGAGAAAAACAAACGAGTACTGATACTAGAGTTTGGCGCGGGGCCTGATATTCCAAGCCTAAGGATCCTCCACAATCAGTTATTGATGACTGATCCTGAGTGGGCAGGCTACCGTGTGAATTTAGACGAGAAACATAGTGAAGCATCGATGTGGAACATGTGGTCATATACTGGTCGCTCAATTGATTTCATTCATGATTTAATATGACAGTTATTAATATTTGAGGTATAATATTCGCATTCAGAATTAAGGGTTTCGCAATAAAAATGAATAATAAAAAAGTTGCCAAAAACAAAAACCGCGACATTCGCATGGCAAAAGACTTCATTAAGCTAAATGAGGGTCAGAAAATTGCGTTTTTGGCTGCTCGGTCGGGCCAGAATATGTTTATCACTGGTGGCGGTGGTGTCGGAAAATCATTCCTAATTAATACGTTATCAAAATACATCAATGGTCTTGTTCTTTTAGCCCCTACAGGTATCGCAGCGCTCAATATTACAGGGCAGACGATTCACTCCTTTTTTGGTTTTTCACATGGCTATATGGAGCCACATGAGGCGGGTCGTGTAAGGAAGCAAGAGCGCGGCAAACTCAGAGCAATGAAAGTCTTACTGATTGATGAGATTTCAATGGTTCGTGCCGATCTACTCGACAACATTGATGCTAAGCTTCGAAATGCGAAAGGTAGCAACAAGCCATTTGGCGGTGTTCAAGTAATATTTGTAGGCGATTTCTGTCAGCTAAAACCAATCCTTAATTGGCGAAATAAACCTGAAGTTTATGCAATGGGTGAGCGTTACGGTGATAACATTTATGCCTATAATTCGCGTGTATGGAACAACAATAAAATCACACCTTACGTTCTAACGGAAATCAAGAGGACGGACGAGACGGACTACGTTCGACTTCTTCGAAACATGCGTTTCGGCCATAAACTTGAAGACGTAGTAGCCGAAATCAATGCCAATGCCTCCGCTACACCAACATCGGATAGCTTGAGATTGTGTACCACGAATGACAAAGTTAATGAAATTAATGAACAAAAGTTCAGAGAATTGAAGGGTGACTCTACGACATTCAAAGGCAGAACTGTTGGAGAGTTTACGGCTGATAAAATGCCAGTACCAGACCAGGTTGAATTAAAAATAGGCGCTCGTGTGATTGTATGCGCTAATGGTGGCGAGTATGTAAATGGAGATATTGGCACTGTTCTTGAAATCACGATGACAAAAGGGGTAAAGGAAGTCAAAGTAGAGCTGGATCGCGGAGTGACAGTTAGAGTGGTTCCGTTCGAATGGCAGTCATTTAAGTTTAACTCTGTCATAGACAAGGTCACTAGGGAAAATATTATTGAGAAGAGTGAGGCTGGGTCATATGTACAAATACCACTAAAACTCGCTTACGCACTCACCATCCATAAGGCGCAGGGACAAACGCTTGATCATGCGCATGTAGACTTTGGCAATAAAACATTTAGTGCAGGCCAAGGTTATGTGGCCCTTAGTCGCGTTCGCTCGTTATCCACCCTGAGCCTTGAAAGAAATGTACGTGTTGACGATATCAAATTCGACCCAGGCGCGGTGGAGTTTACTAAGGTGTGTTCGATTACTGCGATTGAGCGTAAGAACTCAGATCTTTCATTCTTTAAAATGCCAGATGTGATCTCAGAGTATGTAGAGCTATCAAAAGAAAAGTTCGTTGAAATAGAGCAAGAAAAGAAGCCAATTTCAGATAAGAAACGCGCTCAAGAACTCATTCATGCACTCTCAAGACATTTAGACTCAAGCATTCTAGACTACGTTGAGGCATTGGAGAAACAAGGCATCACTCCGATAATCAATGTGACAGCTACAGCTAGGATCACAGGGGGCAGCTTTGTTTACAAAGGCGTTAAATATTCATCCACAGAAATGTTTGGCAAGGGCTTTATAAAGTACCTTGGAGACAAGAATATTCCAGTATCAGATTTACCAGATAGCTGGGTAGAGCGAATATCAGAGCTTTCGGTTAAGGGAAAAGAGATCGTAGAGGCTAAAATTAAGAAAGAAGTGAAAAAGCCAAAATCAACAGCTCAGAAATTCTTATCAGGTGCTTTGGGATTTTAAAAAAACACGCTCATTTGAGCGTGTTTTTTGTTATCGCCAGCTTCTTGATGAATGGCAGTTGGAATGACAATTGGAGTGACAATTCGAGTGGCAGCAGCCTGCTTTAGCCATATCACCAGCCATAATTAGCTCTTGCATTTCGTCATCAATAGAAGCGTTAATGGCGGTAACATCAATACCTAAAACAGTACCATTTTCTTCAAATGCACTCAAAATTGCATCTTTACTATTAGTAATGGCTTGAGCGTTGTTCATATCGAGATTTTCAAAAGACTTCATAATATCAGCGACTTGATCTGATGCCTTATCTTCACGAAGCTCGATTTTTACTCCTGCGGAAGCAGTTTGTGACACAGCCGCCGCAGAAACTGCGATTGCTGCAAGAGGGATAGTTTTTATCATTGCTAAAAATGCCTTATTATTATTTTTATATTGTTGCTTTTATCCACATTCTATATCGGATAATAAATGATTACAACATAAGAGACTGCTTACCCTAAAAGGCAAATCAATCACTTGAAAATCTATACATTTTCAGTATAATAATTCCAACAAAAATGTTCAATTAATAATAATGAATAATAAGGTGAATAATGCTTCATACGATCACGCTAGTAATGTCTAATGTAGACGGAAACAATAACAAATTCTGGAAGGCTGAAGTAGATGATAGCTTCAATGTCCATGTAACAAATGGCCGTGTAGGCTCTAAAGGCCAGCAACAACGACCAAAGTCTTTTGGCTCAGAGCAAGCAGCGCTTCGATTTGTTGCGACGAAACAGCGTGAAAAAGAGAGAAAGGGCTATAAAGTTCTGGATGTTGTTGAATCAAATGGAACCGTAAAAGTTAATGAGCGAAAAGTTGTTGAACAAGCAGCAAAAGATCAAATTCGAACAAAGGGTAATCGTAAAGATGTTGAAGGAATCATCGAAAAACTGATTCAATTAAATATCCACAGCATCACGTCTCAAACAGACATCACATACGATGAAGATACTGGCTTATTTATGACTCCAATGGGCGTTGTATCTCTGAAAAGCATTCATGAAGCGCGAGATCTTTTGACAACACTATCTGATTGCATTGTTAAAAATAGCGATTTCACGAGCGACAAAGTAAAAGAGGCTCTTGCTAGTTATCTTATGCTCATTCCTCAAAAAGTCGGCTCTCGATTGTCAGTGAAAAAAGTCATTCCAGATGAAGAGGCAGTGCATAAGCAAAACGCAATCCTAGATGACCTAGAATCATCTTTGGAGCACATTGAAGAATTCCGCGAAGCAAAGGAAAAACAAGCCGAAAAAGACTTAGAAATTCCTGAAATCTTCAATTGCGAACTGACTCTGATGGATAATCCAGAAGTTGAAGAATTCATTAAAGGTTTCTACAACAATACTCGTAAGTCTTACCATGCTTCAAGCAATTTAGAAGTGAATCGAATCTTTGAAGTGACCGTCGATGGAATGAATAATGACTTCGATAAATCAGGCCGTCACATCGAGAACGTTATGCGTTTATGGCATGGTACTCGTGCAGGTAACATCTTATCAATTCTAAAGAATGGCCTCATTATTCCGCCATCTCGCTCAGGACACGTAACTGGCCGAATGTTCGGTGATGGTTTGTACTTTTCAGACCAGGGAAGTAAGTCACTAAACTACTCGTATGGCTATTGGGATGGCGGTTCAAAAGATGATACGTGTTACATGTTCTTATGCGATGTAGCTATGGGATCTCCTTACATTCCTCAAAGTAGTTATGAAGATTTTCCAAAACCTAGATACGACTCGACTTTTGCCGTTGCAGGTAAATCAGGAGTTATAAATAACGAGATGATTGTGTATAATACAAAACAAGCAAACATCCGTTACTTGATTGAATTTAAGAATAAATAATTATGATAAAACATCTGCTAGGACTTGCAGTTGTTGTGGGTGCTTTTGTTGCACCCACTGCAAACGCAGAAGTAATAAAATTGAGCAATAGTGGGATCTGCCATGACTCTACAAGCTCATTTTACACAAGAACTAAAACCTTTGAAGCTCACGCAACAATGGATTCGTGTTTAGATGCTGGTGGCCGACTACCGAAATCTTACTCTGGCCCTGAATCGACGCAATCTACAAAAGAGTACGATAGAGATCTGTTTCCCCATTGGCTTGATACCGATGGAGATTGCCAGAATACACGCCAGACGCTTTTAATTACACAATCAGTAGAGAAGGTGGACTTTCGCTCTAGAAAGGGGTGTACGGTTGATACAGGAGCTTGGCTAGACCCATACTCTGGTAAAGTGTTTGATGAAGCTTCAGATGTACACATTGACCATATTGTTCCTCTTTACCATGCCTTCCAACACGGTGCAGATGAGTGGTCATTGGAAAAACGTACTCAATTTGCAAATGACTATGAAAACCTTAGGATTGTAAGTGCATCACTTAACACGTCAAAAGGTGCGGACGACTTTACTAAGTGGCTTCCACCAAGCAAAGGTTATCAGTGCGAATACTCTATGACATTCATCGATATTGCGCACAAATATGGTTTAAAATACAACAAGCATGAACTTGAAGAACAACGAAAAGTTCTTAACAGGGTATGCGGATTGAATTAAATGGAATAATAATGAAAAAATTGCTTCTTTTTGTCGGGGCACTCTTATCAGGGCCTTCACTCGCAAACTTGCCAACTGAGGAATACCCAGAGGGCTATGATCCATTGGTTCATGAGTATCAGTGTAAGTTTGATGAAAACCATTATGCAGGCTGGGAGTTTAAAGACGGTGTCATGACTCACGAGTATGTTTGGGATGGTGAAGTAATTTGCTCACAAGAAGGGGCCGAACAAGGTGGTTGCAATACCGATAAAGTAATTAAAAATGATGGTGACTTGAGGTATGAGCGTCGTGAACTAATGTTTAAGAATGGCGCAAAAAACCATTATGAAATTTGTCATCGCCGCCGCATTTAGACAAAGTTATCATCAAAAAAAGGATCCATTGGATCCTTTTTTAATTGCTTTGGTCGTGGGCCGCCCAGATGGTTTTCTGAGACAGGAATGTATCTAAGCAATCGAATAGCTTGTTTCCCATGTAGCGGCCCTCTGAGCTAATATACTTGGCGTAAAAGGTCATTGCGCTCTCATGATGAATATCATCGACTAACCAACTTTCAATAGCCTCTAGGAAACTTTCAGAGAAGGCTTCCACCCAAGCAGAAGCAATCCCAAAACCTCGCAAATTTTCATATAAATGAATCAGCTCTAGTGTTAAACAAGATTCAGACCCTTCATGTATTGATACCGATTCAAGCTTTAGCTGTAATAAGCCTATAACTGTTTCATTCTCATCAATTAAACCAAAAGATGGTGTCCATGTCAGATCTGAGTGATAGATGGATGGTATTGGGTCGCTCGAAAGATTGAGAGGTTCACCCTCGTAAGCACGAAGCTCATTTAAAGAGAGGGTTCTAAAGCAATATTGATGGCAATCATGTGTAAAAAAATGCTCGTGTGAAGAGAAATCAACAAGCAAATCGATTAAGTGAGAATTAGACATTATTATTATTGTTACGAAATAGGATTAATCAATCATATTTTCAATAATATCTTCATCTATTGGTAAATCTAGCTCAGGTAGTGCTAGCTCATTTTGATCAGACATATGAGTGAGTCCTAAATTTTCTCAATATTATATATTAATTATAATATTGATGCAATTCTTTACCACTTCTTTGGGCGTGGATCGAAAATCTGGTTTAGCTCAGCCTCTTTATCCTGCTTCTCTTTTTGCGCCTTATCCGATTCAGCTTTAAGTTTAGAGTCGATAGATGCTTTTGTTTTTTTTAAGTTTTGTATGTATTTAGTAGCAGCACCACCAGGGAATTGTTTTAGAGTGTTAATGCATCGACCGATGACAGACCGAGCTTTAGGTAAGTCCTTCTCGCTAAGTGCATTTGAAATGTGCGTCTTGTAGTGATTCATAAAGATAATCACGCGATAGTCATTCAGGTATTTAACGCCAGCACTATATTCATCCTGTCCTAAAGCGCCATAAGTTAACTCTCTTTTAAGCAAAGCTTGCATCTGCTTAATGAGGCGTAGCACTTGAGTATACTTACTAACAGGGCATTTGACAGTCACTTTCGCACTTGATAGCGCCTCATTACTCTTCAGACGATTAACATCACGACGCATAACTTTAATGCGACCAGATAGTTCCCTTGATTCTTTAAGATGATTCAATTCAACAAGAGTACGTATCATCTTTGATTTAATAGCGATCTCAAGATAAGCACCAAGATTGAGTGTAACAGTGCTGTGGAGATGATCCTCAAGCTCTATAATTGACGCATTTAGAACCTGTATGCGTTTAAGCTTTTCGAGCTTTTTAGTTTGCATTCTAGAGTAAAAGCTTATCGCTCCAACCAATATGAGCAACCCAGCTAGTACACAGAATGTTAAAACAATTACACTGTCATTCATTAAAAAAACCTTCTGATTGGAGAGATATTATATCAGAAAAAACAAAAGAGACCAGTAAACTGATCTCTTAGTTGAGTGAGTGTGTTGTTATGCTTCTGGATTCTTCAAAACAGAACGTAATGCATCATCAACAAGCTCGTTCGAACCCATGCCGCAGCCGATTATTGTACGCAAAGCATCTTCCGATGTCATGTCTTGTGCAATAAATACTTGCGCAGCAGGAACGTGGTATACATAACCACTGGTAGGGTTTGGCGCAGAAGGGCAGAACACACTGTATTTATTATGATTTTCATTATGACTAATCATAAAGCCAGTAAGTTCAGTATCAACATCAGCTCCGTATGGCCTAATTAGACAAGGCTTACCATTCTTAAGAGGGTTTTCACCTTCGTCCGAAAGCATTTGCTTGAATATACCTTTAATCATCTTATAGCCAGGCGCGACTTTGATGAAGCCCTTATCAATGGAGCTGTACATGTACTTACCAAGTTTCGTTCTAACGAATACACCTGTAGCGAAACAGGTAAAGAAGATCAGCAGAACAGCGACAGCATCACTAAAAATTGGCCCAAAGCCCAGAGCATTTTCAAATACGGAAGTTAATGGACTGATTAAGCCATTAAAGAGGTCAAATAACCATGTAAACAAGACTAAGATACAAGCGGCGGGGGCCAAGACAAACACGCCACCAACACAGATGCTTTTGAACCACTGTGACATTTTCTCAGAAGAGATCTCGATTGTGTAAGTTTTACTCATTATTATTGTTCTCGGATTTTTATTGTTTTTGTTCTTTTTTAAAGTATAATAACAAATCTGAAACGCAGTCAATAAGAAGATTAATAAATGCAAAAAAATAAAATCATCAATTCAAACAAGGTGTACTTGTTCTCTCGATTATTTGTAAATAACGAATATGGTGCGATTGGTCATCGTGCAAAATCTGAAGAAATTGGTCAGCAATTTGCAGGAATCTTTGCTCAGGCGCAGGCAGGCGAAATCACTCTTGGCATTGCTAAAAACAAAGTTCATGAGCAAATTGTATCTTTGAAAAGAGGCCAGCGCGGCGTCCATAAATATGAGGCATTGTCTCGTGAAGTGCTGTCGAACATTCAGTCGGAAGCGGACATTCGTTACCTTGCTTTCACGCTGACAACGATCATGCCTGAGATGAATAAAGCTGTACTTGAAGCACCAGTGAAAATGACAGGCAATTTCAAGCGAATTGTTGACCTGCTTCATGCTAAGACAGGTAACTTAAATGGCGCTCTTTTCTTAGCGCTCAATAACCTTGAGCAGCGAGATATGGAAGAGGCCCTTGAACAAGAACGCCAAAGCGTGCTTGCAAGCGCAGCCACACTAATGAACACTCTGAGCAATATTGATTGGATTACGAAAGAAGACCAGTTGGTGATCTTTACAGGCTATATTCAAGAGTGTGAGCGCCGTATTGGTCAAAAAAGAAAACTTAGAAGTGGCAGCTCTTTGTCTGAAGCAATGGCATATACTTTAAAAATGAAGAATGTCGCATTAGCAAGAGTACCAGACTCATTTCCTCGACTCTTACCTATTGAATATTGGGCAAAACGTGACAATGTCACCGTTGGGATCAGTGTTACCCATAACTTCAGGAACGTATGGGATGCATACCTTTGTGAGAATCACAAATCAGAAGAGAACCGCGAATACTGGCACATTGTTGTCAATAAACGAGATGCTAAGTCGCCAATGCTTCCCCGCATTATGAAGAAGGGCCATAAAGTCTTTGTACCAGATCAGTTTTACAACGACCTAGTCGAAGAGCATGGAAAAGCTAACATTCGTCGTATGCGAGATCTTATTATCAATGAACTTCCTAACCTAGTTCAAAAAGATAACGCAAGCTTAACACCTAAAGAGCGAAACAAAGAAGCGCAAGCAAACCACGTTGTAGCGCAAGAGTCTACACTGGGCCAAGCTCCGAAAGTGCGAAGTGAAGACAAGTTTCTAGAGTTCTTAGGTTTTCGTGATGTAACGGCTCCCGTTGAAGTGGACTTTAGTGGCGATTGTATTGGCTTTACTTATTTACCAACAACTGCTGACAGTACCGATCAGGAAGTTGCACTCGTATACGATGCATCACATATGACTGAAGATGAGATTCTTGGATACCTTGTTGATACTGACAGCAATAATGTCTTTGTTCAGCTTGGTAACGAATCTAAGGCCGATTTAGATGAAGCTGCAATCGTCTATCCGAACTTTGATAATGCATATATGGGACGATTGTTCTCAAAGCACAAAGTACGAATGGCGGCTTACAACGAAGAGAAGATCATTGAGGCTCTTGGCGATGAAATCGATGAGCCATATGATTTTTACGAATCGAATATGACCTTTGTATCGGCAATGCCTGCTGGGCCTCTATTTGTAGAGACTTCGAGCGTGGACTCATAACCAGCCTTAAAAACCGCAAAGGGAGCCTTCTGGCTCCCTTTTTGCGTTCAGCTAAAGGTAATCTTTATATTTGTCTTCAAACTCGCTCAGTGCCGATTGCTTGACTTGCTTGAGCTGGTTGCTTGGGCGCTCTCGAACCTGACTTCTTTGCTCTTTGGCAAAATTGATGGCCTTCTCTATATCACCATTTTTACTCATAGTGTCTATGTAATGGTTGAAATACTGTGTCTTGTAACTAGTGTCTAGCTCGGACTGAGAGAAATTAACAGAGAAGTAATCCCAAATGACGGCATGCACAATCTTATCTTCAAATCCAAGACCTTTTTGGATGAGAATGTTAATTGCCCAGGTCGGTACGTCAATATCTAGGAAGTTGTTCATTTTAGTCACCAAATCATATAACGAGTAGATTTTCGTTACTTACAGGTGAAAAGTAAAGTGATAAACGAATGAATAAACAAGGCCGCGCAGGGCGGCCTTAATGAAATCGGCTTGGATCTAGTGTTTGCCTAGAATTTAATCTTGGCATTCAGTCCTAAGTAACTGCTAGAAAAAATAGCAATATCTTCACTACTACTAATCTCATCACTCATCTTATACTCAAGACCTAAAGAGAATGAGTTTGTAAAAAAGTAGTCTGCACTTACATCGAAGATATATTCATGTGATTCCTCAGATAAGATAAAGTTCATAGATGAACCAACCATTAGATCATATGTAATAGCATACTTGAAGCCTATGTCACTAAGGAATACGAGGTCATCATCTATAGTATAGCTACCGAAACCTAAGCCTACAGATGTGTATAGACTGAAATTGGTATCATCAAAATTATGCTTATATCCGCCTAAAATTGAATAATTTGAATCAGAATCTATCCATGTGTAGTCGGGTTGAATTGATTCATATGAACCTTTAATGTAAAAGTGTTCACTGACAGCCTGACTGGCAGAAATTGAAATGGAGTTAGCGAAGTCATACCCTTCAACTTCGTACTGACCAATTCCAAGTGTAATACTACTGTAATCGAAGTCACTTTCTGGGCCAACGTTGATTTTTGCAAGAGAGGGGGCAGAAGCCAATAGGGCAGCAGTTGTAAATGCTAAAATGTGTTTTTTCATAGGAGTGTTTTTATTATTTTTATTATAAAATAAAGCACCGCCTGATAGACGGTGCTTGGAGAAAATTGGCAATTTAGAACGTGTATTTGCCAACTAGAGAAATAGTCGTACCAGCAGCTTCAAATACCTTATCTTCGATTGTATGGTATTCGATAGTGTAGTCAGTGTGAGAAATGTTTAGGCCCACAGACATGTCGTATGCAAAAGCATAGTCAACACCAGCACTTAGCGTGTAGCTATCGCGGATGTCGTCGCCAGTTACGTAATCAGCTTCAGCGCTTAGCAAGACTTCAGGAGTGGCAATGTATTTTACACCCGCGCCAGCGCGTAGACCAAGGCCGTCGTGAGTTAGAGTTAGGTCGCCAGGGATCTCTACAGAGCCAAAGTCTTGGCTTTCAAAGCCCAGTTCACCGAAAAGACTAAGCTTAGTACCGTGTGGATTGAATTTAGTACCGAACATAACACCATAGGTGTTGAATGCATCTTCGCGAGCATCTAGTTCAATTTCTTCAATTTCGGCAGAGAAATAGAAGTTTTCAGCAACAGATTTGCTAAATTCAAGCCCTAGAAGAGAGCCGTCAACATCAGCATCAATCGTACCCACTTTAACTGCAACACTGTTGTAGTCAAAATCATCTTCTACGCTAAAGCTATCACGAGCCATAGATGGTGCAGAAGCAAATACAGTAGCAGCTACTACTGCTAGTAGTGTCTTTTTCATTTTTATTATTCCATATATTATTGAATATTTCGGGATTATCTTAAATGCAATAATTTCTAAATGCAATATGCTTTTTTAGTAATTTAATGCGCTAGAGTCGTGTGTTTTCTTTACTTTTTTCTTTTTTTGGGAAAAGTCAGGAGCTTCTGATCTCTCATCAACCTCTGTCACTTCTGCAATTCTATTTATAGCAGTAGTTAAAATGCCATGCTTAGTTTCAAAGTGGTTAGAAATTGTTCCCTTAAACGTGTAGCTCTTACCCATTTCAAGGTCGGGAACAGAGCTGCCGTAACTCACTTTAACGCTAAAGGTTCTATTCGAATCATCTTTACAAGTGTATGAAGTCGATGGGAACTCCGAATAAACATCCTCATAGACTTTTGTGACTCGAACTTTTAGATACCCGCGCTGTTTTTTTTCACCGAAGTACTCATTGAGTGCTTCTGATTTTTCTTGTGAGACCGCACGTTCGGTTTCAATATCCTTGTGGTATGAGTTCGGCAATGAGGCAATGATGCCAGCATGAAAGCGGTTAAACGGTTCCATATAACCACGCTTGAGTATCGTTTTGGCGTTCGTTAGGTAGCTATTGCCCTGAGAGCTTTTGTTGTTAAAGTGCTCAACGATACTCTCAGCTTCCTCAAGCCAACGATTTGGCTGATCATTGTAGTAGTCAGAAATCATCTGGGATGTTTCATTGCTTCGAGGCTTGCGGAGTTCAATTTGAACCTCTGATACAGTAGACGTGTCGTACTTAGAAGGAACAAACCCATTCATCTTTGTAAAGTAGTTCGATAGCGCCAAGAATAGGTGATTCTTTACTAGGTACTTGCTAGAGCCGCGCTCTCTTGCTTCAGCATCGAACTCAGCAATGGTATTTAGGTTGTAGCAAAGCACAGCTTGAGCCAAAGCATTATCACCAAGGAAATCATCAATACATGTCGAGCCAACCTGCTTCACTTCAGAAGTCTCTTCATTCATCAACAAATAGGTGTTCTTTCTGGCCCTAGAGTGGTCGCAATGTTCACAATTGGGTTCTTTTTGTGATAACTCATCAATGTTGCTCTCGATGTATGCTTTGTCTTCATCAGAAGCAATCATGGATGAGCTAACCAAGTTGGCCCAGGCACCACCAGCCCTATCATGATCTATTTTGGCTAAGAATCGCCAGCCACTTAGAACAGGCACTTCGCCGTTAATCTCTACTTCAACTTCTTCAAAAAGCTGAAACCTTGCCATTTTGTGCTGAACTGGCGAGGCATCAAAAGAATTGTCATCTTTTAAACGAACGCGAGTGACCCTTTCCTCTCCAGTCAGTCGCATTGTGGGCTTAGGCATGCCGAGTTTCGCGGCGCGAGAAGAAAGTCGCTTCATTTTAGTCTCCATTTTGGAGACTAAGTGGGGTTCAACCCAGTGTAGTGATTTCATATAATTATCCTGCTGAATTATTATACATTATATAACATGCTTACCCCTGTCTGCCATTTAAAGATATTTTAATGAGCCTTTCCATAGCTCTTTTCTTGGAGAAACGACTTTTTCCATGCTGAGAGATTTGACTTCAAAGTATGTAGATGGTGAGATTTTATGGCAGTCTTTAATTGTGATTGGCTGCCCGATATAACACTCATCGACAATTTTGTGGTTGTTGATGATTTCTTTTAATAAATGCGAGTCTTCTTGCTTGAATAGCGCTAACTTGTTCGTAACTATGTCAGCTTGGAAGACATTACCTATATGGATGACAGCGTTCAGGTTAAGCTTACGGATGGCCGAAGAAAGAGTATCGGCGTTGCCAAATGGTGTTTCATTGGCGACAAAGTACAAGTCGATCCCTTCAAGCAGACCAATACTTGGCGTCTCATAAGCCTCTTCTAGTACCTTTGAGAAGTCATCGTAATCCATAATGCCCACTTTACCCATGGAGTTAAGCATAGAAACATCATCACTGTCATACAGTGGCTCAATCATGAAATCAGAGCTGCGAGTAGCCATAAACGCCATTGAAACCAGGTTGTCTGTACATTGCTTGATCAGCGTGCCTCTAGAGTATTGGTCATTCTTGTTGAAGACCATCAAGATTGGGCGATCATTTGTCATGGAATATTCGATCTCTTTTTCGATAAAGGAGAATGTGCCACTTCCAGCACAGCCGTAAACTCCTGTACCGCCGCGATGCATCTCGCTGTAGCATGGCTCATCGAACTCAATCCCATAAAACTTATTAATGAATGCCATCAGTCTTTCAAACAAGCTAGGCTTGTTAGGGACGGATACTTCGTGCTCAATCTGACTGAGCCAAGTAGGCATACTATAGAAGTCGGGCTTTAAAAAGTCCTCATATAGAGAGTCGCGGAGCATGACAATCATGCGTTCCTTTGGAGACAGGTATTTGTGAAGTGTTTTGTTTTTCAGATAGACTTCAAACAAGTAAGCTGGTGGACAGTTTGACTTTCCATGATGAACGATATTGAGCAAGTAATAGTAAGCCTCATACATCTTATGCTCTAACAATGGCTGCATAATGCTTGAAAGCTCTGATTTGAATTCCAATGACGCATCGGCATACATATCAGCTAGGTAGTCAGCAAACTGAATGAAGAATGAAATGGGCTTGGTAAACGAGTCAGGTTTGAACATCGATTTACTCGCAATGTCATATAGCGCTTCAATAGTGAGTTTTTCTTGCTCAGATGAAAACAAATCTTCAATGTCGAACTGATATCGCTCATCGAACTTATCAATCAATAGGTACAGGTTTTGACCCATTAGAAGTTTATTTTTATCATAGATCTGCAAGTCCAAATATTCACGCCATGTAGCGCCTGATAGCACTGGCAGGACATCGCAGTAGCTTCGATAATTCATTTCAGGCAATTGTCCAATTAAGACCGAACATTTTAGGTTCCATAACTGGTCTCGCGCTTTATCGGTCAAGTCACTGTTGAGCTTCAAATTACTCGCGGCATCTTGAAATGTAGAGAATACGATATCCGTTATCAGCTTTTTGGGAAGTTCAGGATGTAACTGTACTTGTTCTTCAATCATAGGGAAGTTGGCTTTCATTTTTATCGCTTATTGTTTATTTTTGTTAAAATATATAAAAGAGTTGCCCAGAAGTCAATCTTTACTCTTTTTCGTACAGAATTGGTGATTGGATTGATGGAAAAGTGAAGTCTTGATATAATAAAAAGTAAAATAAAGCATGAGTTTAATATGAGTTTGGAATTTAAAGTTCAGTCATCATCAGGTATCGAGACTGTAAGTTTCGACAATATCGATGAGCTATTGAAGTGTTGGGGTACTGGTGCAAAACCTGATTTTGTTACAGGCACTTTAACAACCCTAGATGGTAGTCATGTCATTGTTCCTTCCAATGAGCAATCGCATCAATCTTTGATATCTCATTATAAAGAGAATGGATGCCCTGTTCAATTTGATAGTACCTTACTAAATGGGATCCTTAATATGGATAATGACCAGCTATCGAAGATTGGCAGCTTACTCATTGATTCGGATTTTACAGAAGCCTTTAAGCATGATTTGGGTACTGCAAGAATCGTAAAGAAAAACACACCGACCTACCATCAACTAAAAAGTGACTTGTTACCTGATGAATCAATCTTGTCGCGTATAATGCAACCACAAGGGTCAATACATCGAAGTGACATCATGATTTGTGATGATGAAAACAGTATGTACATGATAGTTTTCGATAAAATTGGCACATGCGATTTTGAACAGATGAAAGATAGGCCCCTGTATTACGGAGAAGTGATTTCGTTTCTAGATGAAGATGAACTTGGAATAGGCGACTTTACCGCTGAAACTAAGTTTATGGGTGACGCCAGCCTACTTGAGAATGTCAAAGAGCGCTCTAAAGCTCTCAATCTAGCAGACAGGTATGACGTAATTTATGATGGCTTCTGCAATTCAAGGGATATGCCCTTGAATGATCTATACTCTGTGCTACACCTTGGAAATACAGATCTTTTTACAGACAGTTCAAATTCAGAAGTTTCGGTAACACGAGTAACAAAGGCAGTGTGTCTTGCAGCAGGCTCGCGTGAATCAAACTTCTATGTGTCTATGGATGGTGTGGTGGAGAAATTGCTACTCGGTGATTTCGTTAGCATATCGCCAGGACAAGAAGCATTTAAGAGACTGGAGTTTAGTGAGTTAGGTAATTTGAACCGAGTTTCAAACTCTCAGTTAGAACAAGTACCCTTTTAAACGTTAGACTGGCGACGATAGGTTGGAAGCAATTTGAAAAATCATCTGTTCAAAACAGCGCTCTCAGGGGCGCTTATTTTATTCACATCAGGCTGTGTGGGTCTCATTGATCGAACTGAGACTTCTGAGTTCACTTGCGAAGACAATTGCTCGTTAGATCATGGGTTCGGCGGTACATTTGTCACTGACTGGAATGATAAGCCAACTACATATCAGTTAGTAAACAAGGAAAATGTCAAAGAGCAGTTTGGTCAACCCAATGCCATTGAATCGAAAAGTGATGGCTCTGAGGTTTGGAAGTATGAGCGAACAGCATGGCGCGGCTACATTGTGTTTGCAGGTTTACCTCTACCATTCCTGTTGCCAATCGGCACAGATACGCTAGATTTTGAATTTGATAAGTCGGGTGAAGTGACAGTGACTGAAAACTCTACGTACTCTGATGCTACCTTATGCTCGGCCTATAAGGTAGTAGACACGGTTGACCATTGCTTAGATGAAGAAAAGCATATTCGTTTTGCAATGTAGTACTAGACCGTTATCTAATATATTGAAATCCCAACATTATCACTGCTCAAGATAAGTGTTGGGATTAATTTTGATACCAAAACCTCTTGTTCGACTTTTCTACACCAAGAAAGTTGAACAGATCATTGCTCAAAAAACGCATCTACCTTATCAGACTTTTCAATCAGCAGTTCTTGCATCTCTATAGAGCCATGTGTGGCCGTGGCAATGTTCCTTACGAATGTTTGTAGGTCTTCAAGGCTTGTTATGATGAACAAATCCGCATTCTTAAAAATCTTGGTGCTGGTATCGCTATTGATTCTGATTTGGTAAAGGTCATCCGTAATGATCAAGCCATCGTAGTTCTTTAAAACAGGATCGTGCTGTGGTGCATCGCTCATAACATAGGGTAGGTATCCGTACTCTTTGATTGCATAGTTAGCTAGCATAACCATTGACCTTTGAGGGCCAGTATTTATCTGCTTTTCAACATCGCTAACCACCTGTTTGTATTCAGAGCTTTCACTATCTTTAATGGTTTTAGGCTCTGCTTCGACATAGCCATTATAGAGTTCGTCTGGCGTCTTGATGTACTTCTGAGACATGCTCCTATATTCGGGGCTATCACCAATGAATTTAGTGACAGGGTAATGTTTATAGGTTGGGATAATTCCCATATCTTCATAAACTTGAGCTATCTTAGCCAGTCGCTTGGTCGCGCCTGAAGTATCGATTGTTGGCTTGTCCGCCATCTGGTACAACTCTCTGTCTGTGACACCATAGTCAGTCACTGGCCCCAGAACCACATCAAAGCATTGCTCTTTTGCTTGATTCCCAGCACGCTTAATAACGCTAGCCACCTCTTCGGGATCTGTCTCAAGCATGGCTTTTTGACTTGGCATGTCGAAATCTAAGTCAATGTTCGTTACTCGGCCACCTTCCAGGTCTACAAAATTAATGAAACCTTTATCGCGAAATTCACAAGCCTGCTCGGTATCAGCTCCAAAGTAGATCCGCTTTTTGAAGTTGTGAGTTGGAAGGTGATAGGGTGTGACAATCAAGGTGGACAACCTATGGAAAATCTCTTTAGAATCCATATGATTTTCCACATCCATATGTTCAGGAGATGCAATTGCAGAGATTGAATATAGGGCGGTCAAAATCCCACCAAATACAAAGGCTTTCTTCATTCTAATATACTTTATATTATTTAACTTTAATCGAAATTGGCGTATTATACCTTACCGTTACTAATAAATGGAATAATAATATGTTGGGTGCAATTATTGGCGACATTATTGGAAGTACTTTCGAGTTTTCTGATACAAAGCCAGATTATGCCTTTGAGCTATTTCCTGAGGGTAGCTCATTTACAGATGATACATTACTGACTCTAGCGACTGCAAAAACCATACTTGGTGGGTCTAGTAACTATGAGAATCATTATGCCTCAATGGCTCGCAAGTATATCCATGAAGAAATAGATACAGAGCAGAAGCATAAGGTTGGTTTTGGCGAAATGTTTGCTCAATGGGCGCGAAATTACAATTACGACCCGACACCCTACAACAGTTGGGGTAATGGCGCAGCAATGCGTGTAAGTCCTATAGCGTGGGCCAACAACGATCATCGTACCGTCCTCATTGAAAGCATTAAAAGCGCCAAGTGTACGCACAATCATGCAGAAGGTATCAAAGGTGCAGTAGCTACCGCGATGTCGATTTACATTGCGCGTATGGGCGGCACAAAAAAAGACATCAAGAGCTATATAGAAGATGTCATTGGTTATGATCTTTTCTTCCAAACTCAAGTGCTCCGTGAAAAGTATCGCTTTGATGTGTCAGCAAAAGGGTCAGTGCCCGTTGCCATCTACTGCTTTTTAGAATCGGATTCGTTTGAAGAAACCATGCGCTTAGTTCAGTACGTCGGTGGCGACAGTGATACAACAGGCGCAATCGCTGGTGGTATTGCAGAGGCTTTTTTTGGAATAGATTCAGAAGTCGAAACCAAGGCCCTTACAATTTTAGAAGATCATGAGCCTGAACTGTACAAGTTGTATATTCAGTTTCGCGAAGAAGTCGGCTTCAAAAAGCAACAATCTTTCAAGAGGTGGTGGTAATGATCAGTTTGATTTTATCTGAGCTGTTTTCTCAAATGAAAACAGAAGTGATGACAAATGATAAGCATGTTGAGTTAGAACTCCAGAAGCTCCCACTCAACATCTCTTCTGTTGCGACAGGCACTGCGCTATTTTCGTCTCGAACTGGCGTTGATCCTATCGATATGCTGGGCACAACGTTGAAACGGTATATCCCTGAAGCAACACGTCATTATCCGATGTTAACCGACCAAATGGATATGGAGCTTCTTGATTGGGTGACAGGTATAACCGAGCGAATTTCAAACCTGCCGCTGCGTATCTTACTGCCTTTTGTGTTAGCGATTAGAAAAAATGGCGATCATTGGCTTACTCAAGCAGATTTGATTTCAACATATGCCAGAACAGATGAGGATGCATCAGACATCCTGACTATTCTTCAGATCACCGCTTTGCTGGAAAAGTCAGAGCTAAACATAGAAATCCCAACCAAAGTAGAAAAGCTCTGCGAGCAACTTTACAACGAGCAACTGATTGATGCTATGTACGTTGCTTATGATGCATTGCTTAGTGATTGTTTCAGAGACACGATGAAGTACTTGCGCGAACAAGAGAACATCTATGCAATGTTCTTAGGCTCCTATTGGTTTGAACTCTTAATCGGCTTAGACAGTGAGTATGCCGCCATTGTTAGCCAAAAACTAAAAGTAAGCCACCCAGGGCTATGGGGAATTATAGAAGAGCATTACCGCGAGTTTCCCGTCAAAATGAGTCACCCTTCTCAGCCGAGCTTTCTAGATAGAATGATCGGCCACATCAAGTGAACAATGGCCCTTAGGGCCATTATTTTCAACACTCAAGACACGTTATAGTGGAACCTGTAGGCAATACTTGGTTTACGGCCCATGGAAAACATTGTCCAAGCATTTGGGCATTCATCCTTAAAGACTTGAAGAAAACAAAAGTCTTCCTCTTCTTGCTTAGATAAATCCGACTTGGAATCCAGTGCAAGCCATTCAGAATCCGTCTTAAAGACCATTCCTATGGCAAAGTAATCACCAAACCAATCTAGAGCTTCGGATTTAGAGCCAGTAAAGGCGAGAAATGTTCTACCTTCACCTGTTGCAATGTACTCAAGTAAAGCCAAACCTAATTCATCTGACATAGAATTCACTCTTTTTCGATAATTTATGAAATATTAATGCATAAAGTAAGGGAGAACAATTTATAGCGTGTGAACTTAATGACATTTTGGAACCGCTCACTTGAATGCTAAGCGCATAAACGCCATACTTTATAAACCAATAATGGTTTTGACTCATTGTTCCTCTTAGATATGAGTCGTTTATTTTATTTAATATAATCGTAGGCCAATTGGTAAAGATAAATCGCAAGGTGGAACTGCCTGACGAAAGACAAACATAGAGTAGATTAAAATGAAGCACAATCATGATCATTTAGAATTAAGTGACCTCATCAAGTTAGGATTGCGAAATCGGCCAGATGCCAACAATCAAGCGCTTGTGCGTGAAATCGGACTGGCTCGCAAAGAATCTAAGACAGACTCTCCAGCATTAACCTTGCTCAGCAAAGGTAAGATGGGCCTACCATATGGAAAAATCATCGCGACCGCGAAAGCATTGCGCCTTGAACCTAGAGATCTGTTTCTAGCAACCCTCAAGTTTAAGATTGAATCTGACGCAAGGGGCGGCGATCCAGAAAACACATGGGATGAGATAAGCACAATTCTATCTGGCACTCACAATGAGAGAGAAGGGCGTCTGATAGACGAATTTAGAAATGCTGAAAGAAAATATGGTGTTGAGATTGATACCGACAAAGAATTTCTATCGCGATTCAAAAGCTTGATTGATGAGTTCTACGGTGTATGACTATAAAAAAGAGCACTAATCGTGCTCTATGATTTAATGAGTTTGTTTAGACAGTTGCTTGAGACTGTTTTCCCAAAGCTCCTTAGTATCTGACTCATGAATGCTGACAAGTAGCTTAGAAAGCTCACCACTTTTTGCGTATTTCTCAAAGATATAGTTTTCCCTGTAATCCGCTATCTTAAAGACCCCGTGTGGCACTGCCTCACCAAGCGTTGGAAACCACATGCGAGCACAGTAGTCAGCAATGAAAGGAGTATCAGTAAACTCGATCCAAAAGTGCTGTATGTGTTGCTGATTAAATAGCATATATCCACCAGCTATTTCATGATCAATGCCCATTTCAGTCAGGTAGTGTGAAGCGAGCTGACAAAAGCCGTCGCATTGAAGCGCCAGCCTTTCTCTCATGTCCTCAAGCATCTTAATTATGTGCTGATCTATCGACTGCATTACTTAAATTCCTGTGATTTTTTGTACTTTGCTTGCCAATCTATGAATGTGCTTTCAGTCACGCCTAGCGTTAAAATAGCACCACTGTGCAGCTTGCTTAGTTCAACTGTAACGATAGAGATAAACTTGTCTGGATTTTCAATTTTGTTCTCAAGGCAAAACTGCTCTAAAATGATTGCAATATTAGCCCCAACAACCATATCACGAATTATACGACCAATAACTTCTTTACGTTTAGCACGATACTTGATTCGATAAGCATCAATCTTACCCATCGATTTCTCAACAACCGTGTATTGCTGGCTAGAACGCTCATAAGCCCACATAAACACCTCAAGACAAGGCTGATGATCACCTGTCTCATAGAAATACACCAAAGAACGCAGATAGTCATCTTTGGGCACATCAACAAAGCTCAATGGGCACAGGTTGTCTTTAATGAAAGGCAGATTACAGCTAAGTCGAGCCGTTCGCTTATTGACGTCAATGAATGCTTGTAGGTATGACAAGTGAATGAGCAAAAAGAAAGACTGCTCAAACGGGTCAGTGATTTGACTAGCTTTTCGTAGCAATAATGTAAACAGTTCCTCAAGAAGTTGAAATCCACTGACGGGCAAGTAAGAAGTCATGGTGATCTTTACTTCTTTCTCCCTAATTTGCCCCGACATATAAGGCTCATCAAGTAAATCTTGTGAAAGCAATTGATGAATATTGCGTATAACAAAAGGGCTAATGGTTAACTCTTCGGCGTTCTCGATCAGAAACAAGATCGCTTCCTTGTGGTTAAGAAGCATGATTGTTTCTTCATCCATCTTGCCATCTGCTACCTCACCAATCTCAAGTAACTTCTCCGTATCGAGAATAGAGTACGTATTACCCTCTAAGCGGCTGGAGTTGTATGACAGGTCGATTAAAAGACGTTGAGCAATATCCTTTGCATAAGTCCCTGCGGCCAACTTACTGTTGAACCGCTTACCCATTTCGACAAGGCGGCTCGACAATTCAGGTGACACGAAGCGCGTCGTATTTGGCACGTACTTCTCAACAAGCGATGTATCATAAGACACCTTATCGCGAGCAAAAGATGGCGTATCAAGTCTCTCTAGTTTCCTTAATGACTCTTGAGAAAATATGATATTGCCAGTCATGACAGCAGGCTCAGAGATCAGATCTTCAGGCTTAGAAGATTTAATGAGGCTATTCTCTGAAGCCTTATACTTAAGGCCACGGCCAGATCCTTCAGTTGTAATCTTGCCTTCAGATACTAATCGCTTGAGTCTTCTTTGAAGGGTTTTGTCCGAGATATCTAGCTGAACATTCTTGGCTACCTCATTAATGGTGAGGGCACTCTCTGAAGCGCTAACAGCCTCCAGGAGCAGGGCAAGCTCTTCATCGATATAATGTCTTAAATTCACATGCAGTCACTTAAAATGTCCTTAATTGGGTTAAACTTACTATCAAGACAGGGGATAATCAATATTTAAGGACATTATGTGCAGTTGAGGACACAAAATTTGATTTTGAGGACATCAAGACAAGGTTAAAGTGATTTAAGGACACCTTCTACAGCGTTAATGTCTTTAAATGAAAAGAACTCTTGGAAACGGCCCAACTTATAGTGCTGAGTTTTGTAATGACGGTGTGCAAGCCTCTCAACTCGACCCATATTAGGAACCACACATAGAACCTGTCCATCATAGAATCCATATGACTTAATCATTCGCTCTACTTCCTTCAGCCTTTGAGTCGCGCTCTTTGTCGTCACACCAATCTTATGAATGATCTCAGTGCCATTGGTAAATTGCATTAGGTACAAATTTTGGCTATCGATGTATTTCATTTTCAAATCAAGCATTTCAAGACATTCTGGGAAAAACGCTTCTTGTCTTTTACGAAAGGCATCCATCCAGAAAAGCTGACTTTTTGATAGGGCGTTAAGTGATGTAGATTCTGGGTGCCTGATCTCATGCTTAAAGTAATCACGACTTATTTTCACATCGACCGTTTCACCACGTTTCCATTTAGATTTGGCCTTGCATATGGGTTCAAGTGCCTCTAGAACGGCATAAAATTCGGGTTTAGGACTTCCATCTGCATGAAATAATGAGGTCAATTCCTTCAGTTGTGACTTAGCATCCAATATCTCTCGTGACTCTTTCCTACTGATCTCTACCAGGCCCATGGCATTAAGTCGCTTGATTGCTTGATTCATACCTTTCCATGAGAAGATGGAACTATGGTCATACCGACTACGGCGATCCATGTATTTCTTCTCACTGGTATCTAAGTACTCAAACGTATCAATAGTAGGGATCTGAATCTGCTGAATGACCTGTAAAGATTCAGCACAGGTATCTTGGGCATGTGCAAAATGGTGCGATTTAATCTTACCTTTTTTTGCTATCAACTCGCCTTTGCAAAAAGGGCAAACTACGTCACATGCGCCACTCTCGACTTCAGAGACATGAATGTAATCATTATCTAGTGTTAAACCAAACTCCAAGAACATTAACGCCTCCAAGTTAAACTTCTAGTTGAAAAAAAATAGACATATTTAAGATTTTACTCAACAGGACATACAATATGTATTTCAAAAACTAGCAACGATGTTCCTTATACTTTCTCTTAAATCTCTCAAACAATCCAATGTCTTTTGGCACTATTGAATCTCGACAGTATTCATTATGAAAGGCCATGGCTTCTTCATAAAGCTCTGGTGCCCATTTCTCAAGCGGGTTGAGAAATGAATAGAATCGAGGTGGTATCCCGTACTTCGCTTGTGCAATCGAACCTGCCATCGCGCCAATTGTGTCAGTATCACCCCCAATTTTAAGAACATTCCTTAATGCATCTTCAAAACAATCAGCCTCAAGAGCACAAAAAATCGCTTGAGGGACAGAGTCCCTAGCATACTCGCTAAAGACGTAGGTTCGCTCTAAATAGTCCAAAGTGAAATTGAAGCGATAGCCAAATCGTTCGCTCATGGCCTCATAAATGGCATCACTGGATTTTCCTTGTCTAGCCAACCAGATTGCTAATGCAACAGCTTGTGAGCCATCTATGCCTTGCTGGTGGCTGTGTGTGACCATTGAAGAAGCTTTGGCGAGTCTTAATACTTCTTCTTCAGATTGAGCAAACCAAGCCACAGGACTGACTCTCATTGCCCCACCGTTACCCCAGCTATTGTAAGGCGCATAGTCTTCATCTTCCCCCATAGCCCATCGAACAAACATTCCTCCAAACCCCACACCAATGCCAGGCCCGTTAGCTTTCTGGCCGCTGTAGTTGGAGAAATATCGGAGATAAGCGGAACGAAAATCAGGCTCTGAAACATCTGCCTTTAATTGTGACGCTGTAGCTAATGTTAAAATTGTATCATCGGTAAATGTTGATACACCTTCGGTAGATGTTGATATCTGACCTGAGAAAAGTGGAAGATAAAAGCCTTTTCGATTAGAGAATTCATACTGGCTACCTACAATGTCGCCAATGATTGCACCTAACATATAATTGATTCTTCTTATTATTTTTCACCATTATACGGAACAGAGAAAGAAAATCGAATGATTCGCCCCATTATAGGGGCGGCATGTTAAGCACGAGCTTCTTTGAGTCGATCAAGCTCTTTATCTTTCGCAGTCTCATGACGTTCTACTCTTGAGGTATGGATATACCTACTTGTCGTATCGAGGGAGTCATGGCCTGCATCATCACGGACGTGAGTTAAAGGTCGATTGTTGTAGTTAACATCATGAGAAATACCAGTATGTCGAATTGCGTGTGGCGACATTTCCCTGAGGGCATGTGAGTCATGGGTATGACCATCTTCCATTGCCAAATCGGCTGCTGCACTAAATACCTGATAAATAAGCTCACGTACTTGTCTAATACCAAGGTTGGCATTAATTACACCAGCATCTTTACCGTTCTGCGCCTTTCTCAAGCGTATCAGCAATGGATTTTGCTCTTTGGGTGCAGGGAGATCAGGCAGTCCTAAAAAATTACGATAGCGTCTTAGCGCATTCAATAAGTTTTTAGATACAGCGACAGTTCTTGCTTTTTGGCCTTTACTCATCGGAATGTAGTAACCCCAAACCCCTGTTTGAGAGTCTTGTCTAAACTGAGACATAACGGGGGAGAACCCAGGTCTTGTGGAGACTTCTGAGATACGAAGGTAACACCCGTACATTAAAGACATAAGGAATAGGGTTCTTTCATGCGCCTTTGGACTCTCTTCAGCTAGGGACTCAGAAGCAGTCATAACATACGACCATTGAAGCTCCGACATGATATTTGTGAAGTCTTCAGAATCGACGTTGCCACCTTTAGCCTTAAACTTCGACTTCTTTAGAAGCATTTGAGCAGGGTTACGCTCTGTATATTCAGCATCTATCAAGAAAGAGAAAAATGACGACAATATGGCGAGCTTTGTTCGAGCTGCTTGCGAAGCCATTGAGTAAGGCAGTGCTTCACCATTAAGCTTTTTACCGCGAAAAACGCGCCAATCTGAATTAGGAACGCGCTGATTTGTTTCTTTGTCCACTTTAAATTGGGCCACATTAAAATAACCCACGAGTTCTGCTGGTGGCTCAGCACAGAAGTCCATATATCGGTTCATGGCGCGACGATCCACATCCTCGATGGACATGCCCTCAAAGTCCCAAAAGTAGTAAAGAAAGGTCGTCAACTCAGAACGGTACGTCTTATAGTTATTCTCAGCCTTATTGGGATTGTGAGAGTCCTTTAACTCGCTAAGAAAATCAATGACGAGTTCATAAGTTGCGGATGCATCGGGCACTGAAGTTGAGGACAAATGAGCAATATGCTGATCTACGTACAGATTGCCGTCATCGAAATACTTGTAAGAATCAAAATAGGGGATTGCAGACGGGAAGTTGCTCATAAAAAATGCCTGAAAAACAATAACCTTGTCAGTATAAAGCAAAAGAGTGATTTTGCTAGAAGGTTTGTATTTCAGGCATTAGACCGTTATCTAAGGTCATTTGATGGATTTAAAAGTACAACTACCAGTTTTTAAATGGGTTGTTGCTCAGCCAACGGTTGTAATAGCGCTTATCACCCGTGATCTCTTTTGTAATCCATTCAGGCAAGTCAACCTGTTGGTCAAGTGACGTCAGCTCGATTTCAGCCATGATAAGCCCCTTGTTAACACCTTCAAAGACATCAACTTCAAAAGTCTGCTTTTTGTAAGTGATAAAGTAACGGCGTTTTTCAATGAGATCGCCTTTACACATGCTAAGAAGCTCAAAAGCGTGTGAGTGTGAAATACCAAATTCAATCTCGGTTCGTGACAGACCATCTTCTGTTGATTTAGATTTGATTGTCATCAGTGACTTGTCATCGGCCATTCGAACACGAACAGTATTGTCTGTGTCGTGAGTAAGATATCCCTGTTTGATAAATTTACTCTTTGTCTTAAGGGTAATCGGGAGCTTATCTGGATCAACAAGGAACTTTCTTTCAATCTCAAGATTACCAGGTTTCATGTTATGAGACTTCTTAACTGCCAGGTGAAGTAAAAAAGCGACGACTGCTGAGATAGAAAGGAAAATTAGGATTATATGCATAAAAAATGCCTCTGATTGTTATTATTATACTGGAAATATTATATCAAAGAATGACCTCGAAAATTGATAAAATGTGGTTCTAATTTGTGAAATATTGTTATTGGTCAAATTAGGACAGCTAATGACACAGGAATAGATTTAACAAAAGCAGAAATCAATGATACTATCTAAAAAAATGGATAATAATAATGAGAAAAAAATTAGAACAGTTAGCAGAAGAACGTGGTATTGAGTTTTACTTTGCTGATGGCTTTGATGATGCAATTGTTGGATTAACCAATGACGGTGAAAATTATAACGTGGTGTATTCCCAAGAGCGTTGCTTACAATGCCTTGTCAAAGACGGAATGGATCAAGACGAAGCTCATGAGTACCTAGAATACAACGTCTTTAATGCTTTCTATGGCCCTTCTTCTCCTGTTTATATTGAAACACTGGACGACTATTAGATCACCTAACTAGACCGTTATCTAAAGAACTTACCCTAATATCAGTTTTAATAAATTGACTGAATTGCACGCCTATGGAATAGTAAATAGGCGTGTAGTACGTATGCCGCTCACAAATGGCACGTCGTTGGACAACTACAAAAATAATAAAAACAATTACTCCACCCAAATTATTAGGTTGGAGCAGTGAGCACTACAATAAAAATAATAATAAAGGGTACATAATGCGAATTTTCTTTGCTTCAGAAAAGCCTCTCTTAGATGAGTCAAAATTCTTCCAAAAACGGTTAAGCAAGCACTTTGGTTCCAAAATTAACCTAAATGACGTACAAAACTGCTTAGCACGTTCATATGGTTGGACGAACTTTAATCAATTTAGTATCAATCATAAAAAAGTAAACACCAAAGCTCTTGCGCAGACAGATTGCTTACTAGACTCTCTCTCGATTGAAGAAATTGAAGTTCTTCAGAAGAGAAAATACACCTACATTTTTACCTTGGTTGACGCAAAACTGATGTCACAAGGTTATCTAGATGATCGATTCAAGAAGTTTGTAGAGGATGTTGAGTATCGACGCCTCGGATTTATCAATTTACTGCTGAATAAGAAGCAGGATTTTGTCTTCGAGCCTGAAAAATTCCTTGCTCAACCAACAACTATACTAGCCTTCAACTCGTACTACGAAGGTGGTTTAGATAGAATGCTTGATGTCCATTCAGTAATCGCAGCACAAGCGTATGAGGCTTGTGATGGGTCGATATGGATAAATAGCACAACACCCCAAAGTTTAATCTTTGAAAAGCTAGACGAAGTCTCTGACCTTAATATTGAGATGAGCACAATCCGAAAGGACTTCAAGTTACACTGTGACTACATGGACTATGATAAAGCCATCCAGTATGCCCTTAACACCAGAGCCAATTTCTGGAGTGGGCGTACCTTGGCCTACATCAATTTGATTAGATATTTGGCAAAAGATAAATTGAAATCAATTAAAAACCGACAAGAGTTTTTTGAAGTCATCAGTCTCGATTACTTTTTTAACTTGGTGAAAGATAATGCATCTAAACTTTCCCAAAAACAAAGTGAGCTTGTTGAAAATCTCTTTTTCATGAAAGTTGATAAGCTACTTCTATTGGATGAGATCGATCCAATCATCTATGAGCAATGGGGCTATTGCATAATGACGATCACATCTGCTCTTGAAAACTATGATGATTTGTTTGCCATCAATGGATTGAGGAAAGACGACTTATTTAAAGTCGGCCAGCACAACGTGATTACATGCCTACATCGAATCGATAAATCGGTAGTGACAGATCTTTTAAGGGAGCACTTACTGGAAGAGATGGAGTCAAACTCGAACGTACTCAGTAAGCTAAATCCAGAGCATGAGCGCAAATCAATGGTAGTAAATATTGATCAGGACTATGCGCATCAAGACATTGGATATAGTGCATTAGCGGCGCAATCTAGACCTTTAGGCTACAAGTTCAATTTTTTCATTAATAATTCTGATGCTCAGCAGCAAGTAGCCCCTGAAATTTCTGCATGCGAGCTTGCATCCATCAAGGCCAATACCAAGGTACATGTTACCCTAATGGGTGGAGTTTTAAGGGTGGAAAGTCCATTCTATACCGCTTTTCAGGATAACAATTACATTGAGGTTAATATCTAGTTAGACCTTTAAGACTAAGCAGAGAAGCCAGCCAGTAGGTTGGCTTTTTATTTGGCAAACCACTCAAAGTTCATTTAATATAGTTTAAATAATTGGTTATTTTTAAACTTACATTTTAGGTGTACAAATGAGTTGGAAAGCAAGAAGAATTGATCGAATAAAGAATATTGGTCTGCGTGATGGAATACTGGTGCGTAAATTGGATTTATCTGCATCACAAAATGAAGTGATTGATAGCAATGATGGATTGCTTACTGTGAATTTAATTATGAATGACCAGCTTATTGATAGGGCCAGTGTTGTTCAGCATGTTGTTCTCAATGGTATAGAGCATCCTCATGTAAAGCGTCAGGCGATGCAGAACAAGGCACTTGAAGATCGTCTTTTTATAGAGTTAATTGAGAGAAATTATGAGTTACTTGATGCATGGCTACATACGCGACTAACGGAAGGTAAACTCACTTCATGATGCTCTGGTTGACCTATGATATATAGTGTATAATAAATATAAAAAGTGAGAAAAACATGCCTTACATCTCTATTGTTAAGCTTTCAAATGATAAACGCGAGAATACTCTAAACTTCGCTTATGCAAAGCTAATGTCGAGCATCTTAGAAGTACCCATGAAGCGCAGACAAATCTCTATGGTTTCTCAGCATCTGGAAAGTGAAAAAGCGTCATTAAATAACGCGAACAAAAATTTTGAAGACATACTGACTCAACCAGGCGCATCTGAAGCTATTCAGCGAATAATTGAGAAAAACAATGAAACACTCGATGAGATTGATAAAGCTATAAGAGTGCAAAAGGGCCTTCGCTTAGATCTTGAAGATAGCATCGAACCGACACAAGCGAAGCTTGAACAGGTTTCCTTAATGCTAGAGGCCGCTGGAAACCCAATCCTTACTAATTCGACGTCCATTGGAACAAGTCGCTACCACGCATACAATGCATATTCAAAAAATGGCTTGTTTGAAGTTGATAGAATGGAAACAGACATTACAGCTTTATTTGAAAAGCATCTTGGTGGTACTGGAGCCAAACTGAAAAAGACGATTGAAGCTACGGGCAATGATGTAGAGATTGGTACATATACCGATCTGTTTACTGTTGTGTACTCAGATGTTCACTTGCAAAAGGTGAGTGATTTTTTTGAGGACTTTAAAGATCTAGTAATTGAAGGTAAGAAGCAGCGATTCTTCGATACCATCATGGCAACAGAAAATCCAAAATCTCACTACATGGTGTCAGGTTACAACATTGACCATACTACAGATGAAGAGTACGTAGCGGGTGTAGCGAAACTCGAAGCTGAAGCTGAAGTGGCATTTACTATCAATGGTAAAAATGACACTGATTTATTGAGCTTGATGATGGAAGAAAAGCTAACTCTTGCCGATATCCAAGAATCTAAAAATTCATACACAGTGTATGAACAAACGAAACCGATTTTTGATAACAAGAATGAAAAGTTCAAGAAATGGAATGACAATCCATTTGGTGGAACGAGTGGTATCAGCAAAAGTGAATCGGGCTACGTTGCTGCTGCCCTTCTTTCCATGCAAAGTTTTATGGAAGAAAACCCTGAGCTTGAAGCACTCGCAGATAAAGTGATTGATAAAATCGAATTGGCGGATTTAAGCCTCTCAACTCAATCAGAGTTAAGTATGTAAAAATAAACGCTTTCCAATTATGGAAAGCGTTTTTCTTTGACTCAATAAAGCCTACGCTACTTCACCCAAACCGAATCAATCCAAACTAGACCGCCATTTTCACGTACCTTAAGCAGTTGACCTCCACCTGAGAAAGTGTATTCAGCATGAGGTGCATTTGCACCAGCCGTTTTAGAGCTTGAGCCGTATGATATGGTTGTTGTAGATGCAATCCACTGATTACTTAAAGCCACCTTAACGTCTTTGGCCCAACTTGGCATGACTTTCTGAATGTATGCGTAATTAGCACCGCCGAAGAAGTACTGCATGTAGTAAGCAGATGTATGGTAATTAGTATGGTTCACATACTCAATATGGGTTGTATAGCCTGCTGATTGTGCAGCAGAAACACTATTAATGCTTTGAGCGTTATACGAGGCTGGGTTTGCACCACCAGTATTGACTAACTGAGTTCCGAATGAATCGAACAACGACCATCCACCACCTGACATATCGCAATAGGCTTTTCTATAGTTCACTCCATCAGGGCTTACGTTGTATACGCCATTACCATTGCTTTCGCCTCGATTAAGAATATCAACACACATATTTCGAACAACTTTGGTGCCAACATTATCTTGTTCATGTGTCACAGTTATTGTGTGGCTGTTAGTCTCTTGAGACTCGATCTCTCTTTGGCCTGTTGAAATGTCTTCCGCATAAACTGTGATGGTTTCCTCTTGATCTTGCAAGCAGGATTGAGTCTGTATGAACTCAACCCCTTCAGCCACAGTTGATTCATGAGGTGTCCACTCAGAGCACTCATAAGGCTCGTTTACGTCTACCCACCCAGAACTCTCAGGAGGAAGAATTGAACGTGTTCCTGAAGCTATACGCTCATTCTCTATAGTCTGTGTATCTGACTCCGTTTCTGTTGAAATGACAACTTCTTCACCTGAAAAGCTATCGTATTCTTTGTAAGTTACAGTTCGTTCGAAATCTTGCAAGCAACTTTGGGTTTGGTCGAACGATTCACCGACCAGAAAACTGAATGAGTCTGGTGTCCAGTTAGTGCATGAGTACGGCTCACTGGTTTCTTCCCAATTTCCATAAATGGGCGGCATTACTTGCCATTGGGATAAATCAGCATCAACAGGAGCACGAATTATGTACTCAGATGCAATTGAAAGGGTAGGCATGATTAACACGCCGCCCAAGACTATTTTTGATATTGCATTATATTTCATTATTTCACCCATACCGAGTCGGCCCAAATAATGCCTTTATAGTCTTCAAGCTTCAGCTCTTTACCACCACCAGAAAAAACGAATTCTGTATGGCCCTGATAGCCCCAAATGGTTTGCGTTTCGCTACCATAATGAACATAGCTTTCATGCTGATACCAAGCGTTAGACATTTCGACTTTTACACCGTCTACCCAGGATGGCATAACCTTTTTTGCCCAGCCTCTTGTATGACCACCATAAAACATTTGCATGTAAAAAGGGCTAGTGTGATAAGACGTGGTATTCACAATATCAAGGTAGTAGGTATAACCAGCGCTACTGAGTCCTGAAGTACTATTGATGTTATTGCCATTGTAAGCAGAGGGGTTTGCCCCTCCAGTATGAACCAGTTGACTACCAAAAGAGTCATAGAGAGTCCAACCGCCACCACTCATATCGCAATAGGCATTTCTAGCAGTGCCACCTTCTGGGAATACCGAATAGACTCCATTACCAGTGCTTTCACCTCTACTTAGGATATCAACACACATATTCCTGACGATTTTTGTACCGATTGCAGTCTGAGTCTCAGAAGTCGTGATTGTTTGTTCTGTAATGAATTGGTCTTCAATTTCCCTTTCACCAGTAGAAATATCCTCGGCCCAAATGGTAGTAGTATTTGATTGGTCTTGAGAGCAGCTTCTTGCTTGGTCAAATTGTGTTCCTGCCGCAACGGTATCAACATTTGGAGTCCATTCGGTGCAATCATATGCTTCGCCATCGTTTATCCACCCAGACTCTTCTGGCTCAAGGATTTCTCTTGTTCCAGAGGCGTCACGCGAATTTTCGATGGATTGGGTGTCTGTCTCAGTTTCTTCTGATACGACTCGAACTTCTCCAGTGAAATTATCATATTCATTCACTGTGACAGTTCTTTCAAAATCTTGGCTACATGACTGTTCTTGCGTGAAAGATTCACCAACGTGAACAGTGAATGTATCTGGAGACCATGCAGAACAATTGTATGGTTCGCTTATAGATTCCCAATCAGAGAAATCAGGAGGCATAATTTGCCATTGAGACAGATCTGCTTCTATTGGCGCTCTAATAATAAAGCTACCTGATGCAATAGCGGCTGGTGCGACTATTGTAGCCAATAGAAGTGTAATTTTGTTAAGTGTCATTGATAGTCACCAATTGAAATGGTGGCTACTGACCACCAGAAAAGTTACCGAAGAACGCAACATGGAACCATGTGGGATAGGTCTTCATAGTCACAGTATGGGATGGCGTAATCTGGATCAGCTTCATACGGAATTACGTCGTCACGGGTAGGATCTTCAAAAAAGTAACCAGCTTCGGAGTTTGCAGTAAAACAAACACCTTGTTGGTAGGCATCAGTACCAACGATAGGGGCGGCAATCATGCCAGACACTGCTGTCCAGCCTTCAGGGATAGTTGTTAAATAGTTTTCTTCAACGAGATTTTCTAGCTGAAAGTCTTGCTCTACTGAATTGCCATCACTCTCATAAACAGTCATTGCGCCAACAATTTGGGCACCTTCATTCATGAGTTTTGCGGCTTCTGCATCCATTTTTGATTCATCATAAATGTCACCGCCGAAGTAAGCACCAGCAGCAGCAATCACAACGACAAGAGCAATTGCGATAATGCTCGTTATCAATGTAAGCATAATTAGTTTACCATTATTGTTATTATTATTATTTTTATTAATCCTAACATGCGTGCTGGTTAAAGTTAATTCAAAAATTCAAATAATGGTTCAAGAGTTGGTTTCGCTTCTACAACGTGATCACTAGACCGTTATTTAACTATGCTCGGAATAAGTGAATAATGGATTTGTCATATCTGAAAGAACAGTTCATTCAGTTAATTGATTCATAGAATGATCTAGCGTGTTGCTTTATACTACGAAGCATAATCTCTATCTGGTACGTAAAATGTTTGTTAAGGCTTGTGTAAGAAGTGGTATGTGTTGCAGACAATGCGCTTGCGCTTATGGAGAATGGGACGCTAAAGCAGGCCAATGTAGCTATCTAATCACTGACAAAATGGGTATTGCTAGCTGTGGAAAGTATGAAGAGATTAGCAAAGATCCAAACAGTAAGTATCACCCAGCATTTGGACAAGGCTGTTCAAGCACAATCGGCAACAGAGACCGCGAAGTGATAATTGCTCGTGATTACGGCGGGGAAATTCCCTTTGTAGAAATAGAAGACTTTTAAGCGGCCATCGACCGCTCTAAAAGGTCGAAGTGGCGTCATCTTACTAATACGTCCAGTTTTTTAGCCTTCTCATGAAAGGTAGTTCTCTTTAAATTCAATAGCTTACATGCATCAGTTATGTTCCCGCCTGCTTGAGATAGTGCGATAGTTATAAGCTTCCTTTCAAATTGATTCCAAATTGACTTAATGCAAAGGCCAGGTGGGATATGAGAATCATCAGCAAGATTGTCGATGCTTGTTATAACATTGCACAGAGAAGGTTGCTCATCACTCATATCGAAAAAGGAAGCTTCTAGCTTTTCCTGTTCAGATAAAGAGGCTTCAAATTGGTCATCACTCACAGAGTCAAAAATTCCAGATAGAAAATCTTGATCATCAAGAGGCGATTCAGTGTGATCACCTCTGATTTTCGTTGGCAAATCATCGGCAGTTATTGTGCTTGTCGAATGCAAGATGAATAAGCGCTCCATAATGTTTTGAAGCTCACGGATGTTTCCAGGCCATTCATATGACTGAAAAGCCAATTTAGCTTCATTTGAAAAGTTCAAAGGCCAGCCATTTTGAATCATAAGGCTCTTCATAAGGATGGGGATATCATCGTCTCTTTCACGAAGTGGAGGCACATCAATTGGAAAAACATTTAATCTATAAAAAAGGTCTTCACGAAACTTACCTGTGTTAACCAGTTCAGGTAGGTTCTTATGAGTAGCTGCAATAATTCGAGCCTTAAATTGAATATCCGAATCACCGCCAACACGAACAAAAGTTCGTTCTTGAATAACTCGAAGAAGCTTCACTTGAAGTTCGTGTGGCATATCGCCAATTTCGTCCAAAAAAACTGTACCATCTTGAGCCAGTTCAAATCGACCAATTCTATTGTTGAATGCCCCAGTAAAAGCGCCTTTATTATGCCCAAAAAGCTCACTTTCTAGAAGTTCACTTGGAATAGCTCCACAATTAATAGCAACAAAGGGCTTATCTTTTCTATCAGAACAGTAGTGTATGGCCTTTGCAATGACTTCTTTGCCCGTACCTGACTCACCAAGTAGTAGAACATTGGAGTTCGTGTTAGCAACCAAAGCAGATTCACGCCGTACTTTATGTGATTGTTTGCTATTGCCACTTATGTAATCGAGCATTTTGTGCTCGATTGACGATACTTTTTTACTTGGATTAATTGCACACATATATAAGCTCAATTTATTATAAGTCTGGTCGGACAAGAGAATAATCAAGACGTCAAATTATAGACATGCTAAAAACATTATCAAGTGGAAGTTGTGTCATTTGGCTGACAGCTCATTGATAAACTGATTAAAAGTACATACATATTACAATAAAATCAGTAGGTTACAGGTTAATAAAAAAATAACAATCAGGCCAGGTTCTACCTGATTGTTTAGTTTTATCATATATAATATGTTGTGGATTTAATTATTTTTGAAAGGAGTACGGTTTTTTGACATTTCCCTCTTGCTTTTCCTAAGAGAGATGTTGAATGCTGGGAATTCTTGAGAACAAATGTGCTTTGAGATCTTGCTAATGATTTTAGATTTAGTTTCCATTATTTCGACATGACTTAGACCCACTTCTTCAGGAAGAATATAGAGATCAAGAAAAAACCATTGTGGGAAGTTTTTATCAAACTGAAAATTGAAACTATCCGTGTTCAATTTATTAAGTTCGATGTTATCAGTGGATTGCATTCTTTTTGTTGAGATCTTGCCAGATTCAAAGTCCACATTAGATTCCATATTGACACAGTGATTGTGCGGGACAAGATCGATATACTTTGAATCAAGGCTCTGAAGAGAATTCATAAATTTATCTCGACATAGTTTAGTTCCAAAGCCTATCTTAACTCTTGCTCTAAGTGGATGGCCTTCGCAGCTATCAATTGTAGGATACTCTTTTTCTTTGAGAGCGCTAACGAGAGGCCAAATTCCATCCTCAATCTGCGTTCTAAAACCATCAAAATCTGGGTGAATGCTGTGGGCCAATAACAACCCATTCTCATCTACTCCAGCATTGATTCTGCCATCATCCTGAATTCGATTGAGTGGTGAGAAAAACAGTTTACTTCTTAATTCTCGCTTGTCTATTGTAGGCATTTCAATTGAGTTTGCTTCGTTCTTTTTCATTCGTGTAGAACCTTGTTATTATTTGGAGATATGATGACATTTTATAGGCTTAAAGCCAATAGCATATCTTGAAATCAAGTGCTCAAGTAATGAAATCAATCGATAATGAGATTATGACAGCTTAAATATATTCTAAAGAATGTAATGGTCGATAATCCGATACTTTGGTAAAATAAAGAAAAGGAAAATGAAGAGGCACCTTAAGTGACTAGAAAACTGAAATTCAATATACAAGCCATTGATGGTAATTTTGAACGAGAGTATGACACTGTAGAAGAGTTCAAGGAAAAAGAGTTAGGCCGATATGTAGGCGTTAGCTCTACAAGCATGACATCTTCAGACGGCATATGCGTTTACTATCCTGCTGATGATTACACTGTTCAGCAAATTGAGCACTATCAGATGGTAGGTCTTGCCAAGGAAAGTGAAGACTCCATTGAGGTCAACACTAAAAAGGCAATCGCAAATGGTTGTGGCTTGGGATACACCAACCTCTACATCATGCAAATGACAAATCAAAGGAACGGTAACGATGGTAATTATTTCATCGATACTGATTCAGGTCGCTTCTTTATTGAAACTACAAAAGATAATGCTTTCTTTGAGCCAATGAAGCAGAATGATCGTGTTTTCGAAGTAAACAGGGCCAAGAAAGAGCAGATGATGGAAGCTTTTTCGAGTCTAGATTTGGGTTTTGGTCTTAAGAAGAAAGAGGGCATTAATTGCTTCTTACTTGATACTGAAACACTCCTTATTCAAGACACAAATAAAAGACACCAGTCTATCGATTCAATAAGGAAAACAAGCACGTCTAATGAAAAGGGTGTCGTTGCGACCATTAGAACTAAGTACTACGATGGCAATGAAGACACTCCAGGCTCCACGACTTATTATCACCCAGCAGTAATCTCCGCTGATAAGGAAACTTACTTCAACATCCTTAATGCTCATTATCCTGAAAGAATCAGAGATGATGAAGGCTCGTGTTATGACTACGATGAAAAGCTATGGCTAGAGACCAAAGAAGATGGTTTTCTATTTGATAAGAGCAATCCATTGCCATATGAAAAAGTCACGGGTTTCCAAGCTAAAATCCTTAAGGGCAAAGAAGTAAGTCAAGGTGAGGTTATTCTCATCGATAAGGACTTCCTAGAATCCATGAACTCCATTGATGAAAGTGGTCTAACTGTAAGACTTCCAGACTTTACCACGGTCTATATGGAGCTTGGTAAAGCTTATGAAGCTACGGGTAGTTCCTTTAGTACTAAAAGAGCATTTACGGAACTAGAGAATGCTAAATTTAGTAAAATACCAGAAAGAGATATTGGCAACGAAATCCAATTCTAAAAAAAATGCTCCTTAGGGAGCATTTTTTGTGAGTGTTTAGCTTGGTGAAAGTGTTGAGTCTTCAGCGATGTATCTTGATTGATTTAGCCTTAATTTAAGGGCCGAGGCTTCATTATAGATATCGATATCTACTAACCTAGCAATTCCCCCTAGAACCCTTTGATTTAGTGGGTCGCAACTCAGGTTTAGAACGAACTCCGAACCCCTCTCATCCCGAACATATTTGATGTTTTCTGGTTTCGTCTTTGAGGGGTACTCACGCTGATGACCAAAGATTAACCGTGATAAAGAAGCTGATCTTAAGAACTTATTCTCGTAATTATTAAAGTGACCAGTCTTCTTTATGCCAAGTGCGGCTTGAACTAAACTGGCGTCCAATCCATCACAACCAGACAGGAAATTACAAGGCTCATATGGATTCTCTTTTTGCCATGTAATGATGTCATCAACATTCAAGCCTTTCTTCTCACATAAGTCTTCAACACCTCTTAGAAATGGATGTTCTGTCATCTCTTTCACTTGACCCATATATAACCGTATTTTGTAGCCTGAATGGGCCAGTTGATAACCGATTTGATAATTAGCTTTATCAGCAGACTTTTTCGAGTTTCCATTTATGGCAACACCGCAAATTTTACTGTCCTCATTATCTAGTCGAAGCACATCAGCCCTAAAAGCCTGAAGTTCAGACCTAGCAAGCACATCTATTTCATTGTGCTTTTTCTCAAGGTTGCTCGCTTTACTGTTCGAAACATGGGACTTAACTTTATGAGCGAAAATACTATTCGTCATATTGATTAAGTTACCATGTATTCGATCTTTCCACTGTTGATGATGAAAGCTAGAAAACAAAGACTTCTGCTCACCTCTCAGTAACCTAAATGTTTCTTCGCTATCACAAAACAAGAAGACTTCATCAAGCTTGGCATTCAAGCCTTTGTCGGCCATCGTTTGTCGTAAAAACCTTGTCGCACAGTATACACCAAACATTTCAGCTTCAGTTGATGAAGATATGTTGGCGATTCGCTGTACATCACGATGTGTTTCACCATCAAAAACTACAGAATAGGCACATGTTCCAATACGCAAATTTGAATCGTAAGAGCCATCACTAAGGATGTAAGCTTTTAACATTATCTAAGTCCAATATATATTAATTCTATTATACCTGACTCTGAAAATTTGAATAGATATCAACATGCTTAATCGATTTGAACCCCTCAAAAATGGCGTTCCGCATTTTGAGAATAATACAATGGGGGTGCCTTTGGCTTTGTTGAACTTTCGGTTTGCAACTGTTCCAGCATTCAATCAATTCTAAGATTGATTCAAGAGAGTAGGGTAGGTGTAAAAGATATTGTGATATAATATCTAAAATAATAAAGAGCCTCACATGCTGATTGAAAACAACCTCCACACCCTAGAAACAGACGTAGACCAGACGTTGCGATCCCGTATATCTTCAATCAAGAATATTCCAAATCTTGATAAGGCAACCTTAGTCTTGGATAAGAAGTCCAAATCTGCTTTAGGAACCCTCAAAGAACAACTAAGACATGGGCCAGTTACGCTTGAGAATACGCTAGATGTATCATTTAAAGAGCTATACGCGCATAGCAGGTGTTATGCATTAATGGAGGGGATGTTGAAGCTCTTCAGTAAAGACACTGATGTAGTTGCAAATGGCTTGGTTTTATCAGTTGATAAAATGCCTATTCACTGGCTTGTTAAGCTAGAATTCGAAGGGAACACCTATTTCAGTGATGCTTATGGGATTTTTGATTCTCTTGACGACATTTTACTTCGCTATGGAATTCAATCAGATGTAATTGAGGATTCATTTGATCCAGATGACCTTGATGATCAATGGCAGGAAGCATTTACTGGCTTAATTGGTGAGCTTCATGATGATTGTGCAGAACAGCTTGAGGCATTGTCGGGCAATACTGATATGGACTTATCTGAAGTCATAGATCATTGTGATTTCCTATTCTTGCGAGACGCGATGATGAGTGTTGATTTTTGCCTAAATAAAGAATTAGGTATGAGCGCTGGGATGTAGTCAAATTCTCCCCATATAAAAAAAGTAATATAATTTATAATAATAAGAGGTATTTATGAAAGCACCCACAGAGATAGATTTTTTGAAGAACGGAATGCTGGAGTTTCCTATGATTATCGGCCATACAAATGTCGATATTGATTTTGAAACTGCGATAACTACAAACAAGGTCTTTGATGAACACATGTCGATTGAAGTAGCAGGGGAGATTTATGACTTTACAGCTAGAGGTCGTTTTGAGTGTTGGAGCTACATAAATGAAGGTGAGGGCATCTTCTACTCACTAGATAGTATTTCTGACTACCATCTGCATTGCGACACTATAGATCATTCTTGTTTAGTTGAGATTAAGGAAAACAGGAACTATTTAGATGAAGACACTAATCCATTTGAAGGGGAGCTTTCTCATGTTCGAATGCAGCGCGTAAAGCGTAAGATGTATAACAGCGGAGTGTCATATTCAGCAAAGCATCATACTGACTTAACCCAGGAGAATAACGACATTCTAAGTATGGCCCTAGCAGCACATGTTGCCGCTTTGGGAGATAAGAAATATATCCGTAACTGGAAAGAGGTTGACCGTTGGCATCATTCGTTTGACATGGAGCATGAAGATATAGAAGGGAAGCTTTTAAAGTCTAACCCTAATGCACATTCTTTTATTGTTGCCAAAGTGGCTGTAGAACCCTCATTCGTGAGTATTTTCTCTCGACATATCAAACATAGTCACCCAAGATTTGACATGACACTTCTACAAGATACAAGTGATGTTTTAGCTGAAATTGAAGAGTGCAATCAAAACCAAGAAAGAGCAGATGAGCTAAAAACAAAGACACTGGATCTTCTTGGCAAGTTTGACCGCGACACTCAGCGAAACATGATCAGGCTTTTGAAGTCATCTCTATACCCAAAAATGGAATCTTTTGTCGAAAGATCATATGCAAGAGTTTTTGAGCCAAAGCAAAAAGCATCAAGTGAACTATGCATTTAATTAGAGCGCCCATGGACAATCAAAAACACGAACAAAAACAGAGAACTTCCGTTTTTCGAAGTTACAGATGCAACTCATGCAAAACTAAGGTGACTGGTGCAGAAAATGACTTTAAGAAACAGCCACGCTGGATAAGTCTGACGAAGGAAGGAGAAGTAATTTATAATAAAATACAGTCATTGAAAGCCCAGACAGTAGTAAGCACTAGATAGTGTTTAAGTGCATTAGTCAAAGTAGACCTTTGATTAAATCAACCAAGAAAGTATCGGATTTTATCAATCGTTATATATAAGCCGATAAATGGGGTTATCGGCTATGAGATTGGTATGCTTGTGCATGCTCACGCCCTACTATCTTGTCAGAAAGCGATTTAAGTCATTGATATTAAACATAATCTATTTACCATAAAACGAATTATACGCATTTAGTACGGTATATATACTTAGAAACAATCAGATCAATAAAGCCAGAGATTACTTACGTACATCTTCTGGCTTTATTTTTCTTCATGTTTCTAAAATTACTCTCTCGAAAGCTCTACAAGCTAACCTCAATCGCTCCAACTGGCTTGCAGCAACAAGGTAAGATTTCATTTTGACTGACATAACCTACAGGCTTACTTATGTATTGAACATCACCCGAAATTAAGCTTATTCTGCATGCGCCACAAAACCCGTCTTTACACTGACTCAATGGCTTAAGTCCTGCAATCTCCAAAGATTCCAGTATTGTGGCCCCTCTATGAGCCACAGAGACTTCGTCCACACCAGCATATACTTTTATCTGCGTCACAGCTTAAACCCTTTAAAGGCTCTTCTATCGCATTCTGAGTCAATTCCGCCGACGAGGTATGATGAACGTTCTACTTCTTGGCTGGCCTCCTGTACATTGTCAGAATTCAACCATGAATCAATCCAACTGATTGGGTTCTCGTTTGCATCTGGAAAAATTGATGGCAAACCTACGGCCTTCATTCGAATATTTGTCATGAAGTCGATGTACTTACATAGAATCTTGTAGTTGAGATTTACGATTGTCTTATCACCGTAAAGATATTTGGCCCAGGACTTTTCCTGTTCTGCGACGGCCCTAAATATCTCAATGCATTCATCTTTGCATTCTTCAGCGATCATGATGAACTCAAAGTCATCCATGCCATTACGTAACAAGTTCAACATGTGTTGTGTGCCCGTAAGATGCAATGCTTCATCTCTGGAGATCAACTTCATGATTTTTGATGAGCCTTCAAGTCTCGGATTTGAGTGAGACTGACTGAAGGCCCAGGTTGATGCGAAGCTTACATAGAAACGGATTGCTTCAAGTGCATTAACGGACATTAGGCAAAGGTAGAGCTTCTTCTTCAGTTCTTTTAAGGTAATCTTTACTTCTTTACCATTAATTTCTACTGAGCCTTCACCATGTAGCTGGTAGTACATGCTCATTTCGATGAGATCATCGTAGTATTTTGAAATATCAGCAGCACGCTTAAGAATTTCTTCATCATCAACAACGCCATCAAAAACTGAAGACGGATCAGTAAAGACGTTCCTAAGTATATGGGTGTAACTTCGACTGTGAATCGATTCGCTAAAGCTCCAAGCCAAAATCCACGCTTCAACTTCACTTGTTGAACAAATAGGAAGAAATGCAGTGTTTGGTGCTCTGCCTTGAATTGAGTCAAGAAGGATTTGATATCGAAGATTGTTAACAAAAACATGTTCTTCATCGTTGCTCATATGCTTAAAGTCGATTCTGTCTTTACTCAAATCAACCTCACTAGGAACCCAGAAAAACGAATGTTGTTTTTCAGCTAAAGCATCAATGATTTCATGACGATTTTCATCATATCGTGCAACGTTGACGTTCTCGCCAAAGAACATAGGTTCAAGAAGCTGATTATTATTTTTTCTATTAAAAGTTGAATATTTCATTATTTTTATTCTTATTTTGTTGGGCTGGGGAACTCCCCAGCCATATGAGACTTTTTCTAATTACCAGCGCTAGATTTTACAACCATCACCACAATCATTATCACCAGCTTCTGGGATTACGGTTTCAACTTGTTCATCTTTAGCACCGTCACGAGTGTTATGGTAGTAAAGTGTTTTAACACCGTATTTGTAGGCATTAAGCAAATCTTCAAGTAGCTTTTTCATTGGCACTTTATCAGACTCATAATTTGTCGGGTCATAATTAGTGTTCGCAGAAATGGCTTGGTCTACAAACTTTTGCATGATAGCTACTAAGTGCAAGTAACCAGTATTGTCCTTGATCGACCAAAGAAGCTCATAACTGTCTTTAAGCTCCGTATAATCAGGAACGACTTGCTTCATAACACCATCTTTCGATGCCTTCACCGAGACGAAGCCTCTCGGTGGCTCTATACCATTGGTGGCGTTAGAGATTTGCGAAGATGTTTCTGATGGCATCAGTGCCGTAAGAGTTGAGTTTCGAAGACCATATTTAACAATGTCTTCACCAAGCCCTTTCCAATCTAGGTGCAACTCTTCACTACATACATCGTCCACGTCTTTTTTGTAAGTGTGGATCGGAAGAATACCCTTTGCATACTTTGTCTCATGAAAAGCTGGGCATTGACCCTTTTCCATAGCTAGCTTATTAGACGCTTTTAAGAGATAAAACTGAATCGCTTCAAAAGTTTTGTGCGTAAGCTCATTTGCACTACCATCTGAATACTTAAGTCCATTCTTAGCTAAGTAGTATGCAAAGTTGATAACACCAACGCCTAGACTGCGTCTTGCCATTGTTGAACGGTATGCAGCAGGTATTGGGTAGTCTTGATAATCTAATAGCAAGTCTAGTGCTTCTACAACGATTTCAGACAGTTCTTCAAACTCATCCAGCGACGCTACTTCACCAAGGTTGAATGCAGACAAGGTACAAAGAGCTATCTCACCTTCATCGCCATCAACATTGCTAAGTGGTGATGTTGGCAATGCAATCTCAAGACATAAGTTTGATTGTCTAACAGGTGCCACTTTCTCATCAAATGGACTATGCGTATTACAATGATCGACATTTTGAATATAGATGCGGCCAGTAGAAGCTCGTTCCTGCATTAGCATTGAAAACAGCTCAATAGCTGGGACAGTCTCCCTTCTTATCGATGAGTCAGCTTCATACTTTACATAAAGCTCTTCAAACAAGTCTTGATCTTCAAAAAATGCATCGTAGAGGCCAGGTACATCTGATGGACTGAAAAGCGTAATATCGCCACCGTCAACTAGCCTCTGGTACATAGTTTTGTTCAACTGAACCCCATAATCCATATGACGAACACGGTTTTCTTCAACACCACGGTTATTCTTTAGAACAAGTAGTGATTCAGACTCTAAATGCCATAACGGGTAGAAAACTGTAGCCGCCCCACCCCTTACGCCACCTTGAGAACAGCATTTTACTGCTGTTTGGAAGTATTTATAAAATGGAATGCAGCCAGTATGGAATGCTTCACCAGAACGAATCTCAGAACCTAGAGCACGAATACGACCTGCATTGATACCAATTCCCGCACGCTGCGAAACGTAACGAACTATTGAGCTAGATGTTGCGTTAATTGAATCTAGGCTATCTCCAGACTCAATTAGAACACATGAGCTAAATTGGCGCGTTGGCGTGCGCACACCAGACATGATTGGAGTTGGCAATGAAATTTTGTGCAAGCTTGTAGCATCATAAAATCGTTTGATTTTACGCATACGTTCCGATTTGTCTTTGATAGATGAATGCAAACAAGCAGCAACCAAAATATACAATTGCTGAGGCGATTCATAGATCTCTTTAGAAACTCGGTTTTGAAGAAGGTACTTGCCCTCAAGCTGTTTCACGGCAGCGTATGAGAACTTCATATCACGCTTGTGATCAACAAATGAGTCCATCTGGTCAATCTCAGCTTTCGTATAATCTTCCAAAATGTGCTTATCATAACGACCGCACTGGACATACTTAGTAACGTGATCGAAGAGTTTTGGCGGCTTGTTAGAACCAAAGGCACCTTTGCGAATACTGTAAATGCCTAAACGTGCTGCTAAATATTGATAGTCAGGAGCTTCAGTTGAAATGGAGTCAGCCGCTAGTTTAATAATAATATCATGCAGCTCTATTGTTGTTATGTTGTCATAAACTTGAATCTCCGCCTTCTCCATCAAAGAAGCTACAGAGACGTTTTTTAACCCTTTGGCTGCTGTGTTAATAACTTGAAAAAGCTTATTTGAAGAGTAAGGCTGTTTAGCGCCACTACGCTTTATAACATTTACTTTTGACATTACTGTACCATATATTGTTATTATTTGTTTTATTTGTACTATATATGGTGTCACAATTCAAAGCTTGTGGCTATAGGTTTGTGAAATTATTTGCTAAATAAACCAATTTTAGATAAAGCTTCTTCTTCACTGTCAGTGATAAAGACAAGCTCTAAATCTTCGTCATTAATGAGACCTAAAGGAATCATTGAAACTTTCATCCATTCGATAGCTGGCTTCCAAAAACCTTCACCGAATAAAATAACAGGGACTTGAGGGATCATTTTAGTCTGCATTAATGTCAATACCTCAAACACTTCATCAGCAGTACCTATGCCTCCAGGCATAGCGATAAAAGCCTTAGAATTTTCAATCATCATCCATTTTCTTGTCATAAAAAATCGGTGTGTTGAACTAGAGTGAATGTATGGGTTTTCTTCTTGTTCATTTGGCAAGGATATGGATGCTGCTAGCGAAACCCCTTCGCCCTCATACGCACCCCTATTCGCGGCTTCCATAATGCCAGGCCCTCCACCTGTCATCACATTTACTTTTGAGTCAGATAGCGCTTTAGCTAAAGCCTTTGCTGAAGCCATGTATTTGTTATCTTCACGCAATCTTGAGCTACCAAAAAAAGTTACATGAGGAGTTGAATGGCGTTCCTCAATACCTTCAATCAAATCATCAAAGATGTTAAAGGCATCATCTACACTGAGATTAATCATTTCTGGTTTTTTCATCAAAGACCTCATTTTTATTGTATATTTTTGGGAATTATTCTATCATAACCGTTCAATATTATAACAATAAAAATAGGTATTAAACATGGCTTTGAAAAAAGATAAACAAAAAGAATTAGCTTTTCTGGAACTTATGGCTACAAGGCTTCTTCAATCTAATAGCGAAGGTGGACTTGAGTCGGCTATGGAAGCAATCAAAGAAGATGTTGTGAGCTTTCAAGAGGACACAAAAACTGTATTGACCCCTAGTTTGGTTGATGGTGATGTTAAGTTTAGCGTCATTGATCTGAACAAAGACTTTTTGCGCGTTAGAAGCCCGAATGATGAAGCTACAAACCTGCGCACACGCAAATACGGTGTCGGTATCGACATTAAAGTCGTTAAATCTGGTGATTTTGACCATGCAAATGAACACATGGTTCGTGCGTTGCGTGCATTGGCAGATGATCTAGAATCACTACCATTTGAAATCAACACACTAAAAAATGAAGATTTAACATCAGAACGAATTAAGGAACTTTCCCCTACTCTCGATGAAGATGAGAGTTCTGAGGGCCATGATGTGGGCCAAGAACAAGAAGACGATCTAGTAGAATCCACAGACTACGATTCTGAAGAATAAAATTAAGGCCGCTCATAGAGCGGCTTTTTAAGGCGTTTTTAATGCCACTTGCTTGTTTACTTTGCATCTAATGCTTTCATACTCTTTATACATTACATGCTTACAATCAACTGGATAAATTCTTTCCACATGTTCCACACTTTTCTTTAAGTAAGTTTCAGTTCCAGAACGCTTAAATAGTATCAAGTAGACACTAGCCAACCCGTAGTTTGCCGTGATGTTTTCTGGAGACGTGGACATTACTTGTCTAAACACATTTTCAGCGTCATCAATTTCTCTGTTCTTGAGGTGCAAGAGAGCTGTTTGATTATGGCGATTAATGTTTTTAATCTTTTTGGCATTCGAGAGCGAGTTATCTTCTTCAAATGAAGTTAGCTTATCAAAGACTTTATCTTTGACAGGGAATGATGACACGATATTCAAGACCTCAGCATAGATATCTGGTGCAGAAGCCAATTGAATAGATTTATTAGTCAGAATGCTTAACAACATCTCTTCGATCTTGTTTCGCTCCCCCTTCATTTGAAGATAGTGAAGCCTAAAGACATCTGAATGCAAACTCATTAACTTTGAGTTTAACTCTAAACTACCTGTATTTAGAGCTGTAGAGATTCTTTTAAACAGGCTTGGATTTGCTTGTTCATCACCACTCCAATACTCATTACCCAGGTGTAGCAAATCATCGTATATCTTATGTTTGTTCGAAAGAGATCCTTTTGAAGCCTCAATAGCCTTAAGATGATAGCGAATTGCTTCACCGATCATCCTGTTTTCTTTATAAATATCTGAACACAATAACATTATGTCTGGCAATGTAACTTCAAGGGATTTCGCTTTTTGTAGATGTTGCAATGATTTATTCAAGTTACCTTTCTGCTGATAACTGAATGCTAAAGCATAATGAAGACAAACATTGCTATCCTTGAAATCAGAACTTGTACCAAGAACTTTTATGACATCATCAAATCGTTGGGAGCTGATTAAAAGCTTTATCAGCGCTAGTAAGAGTCTAGGCGATGTTAAGGATCTATTAATGCGATTTTGAAGTAAGTCTATCCCTCTATCTACCATTCCAATCATTGAGAAGCAGAAAGCAAGTGCCTCATATTTCCAATCATTATTATCATCTAAATTAATCAGAAGTTTTATTGCTTTTGTGTAATTTCCATTTGAAATTTCTGCTCGAATATTGCCAAAAACATTTAGATGAATATGGGCATTTCGAAGGGTTGACTTGATCTGACCAGTCTTTAAAGGAGTTTCAATCAAAAAATCTGGCGTTTCAGTGATATCACTATTATAGAATGCCGAATTAGGTATATTTGTTGAATGTATGATCAATGTTCTAAAGTCAATTAGCCTCATCATTTTTAGACTTTGAAGGAATGCTGATCCATTACCATCAGATAGTTCCGAACCCAGAATGATAAGATCTAAGCGTTCTTTGCTATAACAAGTTTCTAGCAATTCTATGATTCTAGAAGTTGATGAAGCAAACCTAAATGTAAGGTTTGAATTGGAGTTAGCACCAAATTCAATCTTTGCGCTATCTTCCCATACAGTTTGCTCAAACTGCTTAACAGCAATCAAAATATTCATCAAAAAAAAATCACCCTAACTTTAAAAGCTGGGCGATTATCTCAGTGAGTGTACATACTGTCAATCACAGACATCCAAAATAATGAATATACAAATGTTTAGAAACCCAATGAAATCACATCATCTTTTTGCCTGTTTTGCGTAAACTTCTGAATTTTTCGGATTAATTTGTCATTTTCACAATTTTCAAAAAGACCTACGACCTCGCTATTACTCAAATTTGCAGTATTGAATATTGTTACATCGAAGTTATCGATGTCAAAATCTGGGTCATCTAGAAGATAGATATCTTCTAGAGCACAAAAATGGTCAACTTCATTCAAGAAAAATGATTTCTCAGGATCCATTACCGTTCTACCAAACTCGGTGTGCTTGACAGGATTTTCCATGTCGATCTGTCTAATTGTGATATCAATTTCATCTGTTGAATAATCATACTCATCTTCGAACTGATAAGTCATCGATTTTTCAACTTCGATTATAGGTGCTTGAAAATCAAGAACCACATTGCCAGACTTGTCCACTATGCTCATATTGAACAAATCATCACTCTCATTAATGTCGTAGTAGTAACCATTCTTTATTAAGCTATCAATTTTTCCAATAGCATCGGCACCTTGTGACCAAAAGTGTGTCACTTTATCAAAGATAATTTTTGAAATTTTTTCATTCTCATCAGCATGCAAGATCGCTTTGTCGATCATGCGTAAATGATGATTAGATGCATTTTCCACAAGCACATGAGGAATTTTACTGCCCGTGATTTCATTGAACAGATCAACTTTCTCGTTAATGAGTGATGCTTTATTTAGCTGGTCTTGTTGAATTTTTCTTTCTCGAACCTGCTTCTTTTCTTGCTCATTAGCTTTGGCCTCAGAAATTTCTTTGGCTCTTGTTGACTTCTTTAGTTCCTCTTCGCGTGATTTGTCAGCAAAAGGAGTAATCTTATTAACGAGGACTGGCTCTTCTACTAGAGCATCTTGTGAGATAAAGTCAGGGCGCAGATAGTTTTCATAAGGGTCAACAACCAGGAATCCTACCACACCATCAATGGTAACTTTTTTTGCATTATCATCTGCATGATTACTACGACTCATTGCGTTGCTATCTATGACAACTGAATAGACTTCGATGTGGCCCTTTTGTGTCTCTTCTGATTTGAGTAAGGCGTTTGCGTAGACATGCTCAATTGCAGGAATGATTTTAGCCGCCATATTTGTACCTTTATTATTTTTGTTTTATTATATCATGGCTTTGTTTGTTACCAAAGAAAAAAGCCTACAGCGCATGGCGCTATAGGCTTCCAGAAACAACAATAAACTAATTTAGAGGCAACATTTAACTTTCTAAATAAGATGTTTGTAGATTACCTAAGCCACAGATTACCGTCAATTTATAAGTAATAATAAATGATTGAAATGTGATCACAATCACTAGGATATAAAATGAATAATTCTGAAAAAAAATTACTACTCCAATATACCTATCGCATGAACTCGACCATGCACATTAGTGTTGCAATCGGTTCAATTGGTTTCCTGTTAGCAAGCCTATTCAAACTCATCATTACCGTAACAGGTGATTTCTATATTTCATCCTTGATCATTGAATCAGGTTTGTTTGGCTTTTCAGTCTTTGTTGCTAAGAATGCCGCTTTCGACTTGATTAAGATGAATTACGAAGTACGTAAAGTAGTAAATGACATCTATGAGCAGTCACTTAAGTCTTTCATTGAGGAAAAAAAATTGACCGAGCAAGAGGTTTATCTTTACCATGAAAAGTACAAATATCTTAGTATTATCAATAAAAAAGATAGGCTTACTCTTAATGAGAAAGCCCGCTCTTTACTAATGATTAATGATTTGCAGATGGCTTCTGCGCCAAACTAAGGTGCCAGGCCAACCTCTCTATTTTTGTTACTAGAAAGAGTCTTAAGTGCAGCAGACATGGATGTTCGATGAAATTTACTTTCTACGACATCTACTAAATCAGCTTCTTCTAGGCTCTCTAGTAGCGTGCTCATGGTGCTTTCAGATAAAATCGAAGGGTTACTCTTCCCTTTCGGACTTTCCAGCCCTATAACGCGCATACTAATCACCGAATCGGCCTGTGGTGACTGGTCAAGTGTTTGTACTATCTCATGGCCTTTGATCTCAGACTTTACATCAGCAGTAACGATTAAGCTTTTTGCATTTTCTATTTTACTCGGTGATAGATTAACCAATTCAATTAACCCAGTATCAGCGTCTTTTTTGCCCCCCTCATAGTAGATTTCGAATCGCTTTCTTTCTAGAATCTGGCCTGTTTGCTCAATCGAATAAGCTTTGTCGGAAGGTATCTTGGGATTTTTATCAGGACTGATCTCAATGTTCTTTGTAATTTCAATATTTGCCGAGCTGGTTGGTTCTATATTGATTTTCCCTTCGAGAGCCGCCTTTCGAGCAATCCTTTCAAGGTCTTGAACAAACTTAGCACTAAGCTTGTTTGGTTCAGTCACAACATTAAGAGACCCTATAAATCCATTCAATCGAATTTTATCAAACCTAATAGATTCTGGTTCAGAGTCCATCTCAATAGCCAACTGTGTAGCTTCCTCTTTAGTCTTTGCATCTACGATTATCTTGGATTTTAAAATTGCAGAAGTGTCATACATAGCATTGTATCGAGGGTTAACATTATCAAACCGTACCGCATCAGCTTCTAAGAGTCGGTCTTCAACATGCTTTGAATTATCAAAACTAAATGGAACAAGGATTGATTGCTTTACTTTTACTTCCTTGTCAATAACGAATCTCTTCATAGAATATCTCTTATTATTTTTGCCAATATTATACCACATATAAAGCATGGTGTTAACAAAGCTACAGGGTATAGACTCACAAGTTTACTTGAGATATATTGAACCTATTATGGTAAACCGATTTTTGGGTTGATTATGTCGTATATCGCACTTCAAAGAATATGTGATGATGCAAACAACATGTTTGGCTATGAAGCACTATATAGAGATTCTAAAGAAAACCAGTACCCTACTGGTGTTGATGGGGATTTCGCAACTAGAGATGTCATCTCAAAAGCTCCAAACATAGAGATTTTCACATCCGACGCTAAGATTTTTCTTAATTTAACGGAAGAAACATTGTTAAGTGAAGAATGGAAGAAACTAGACCCAGATAGATTTGTTCTTGAAATACTAGAAACCATTAATATAACAAATAAAAACATAGAGGCAATCATTCATGCAAAGGAGCTTGGTTATGCAATCGCTATTGATGACTATAACTTTGAACCTGAAAGAAAACGCTTAATAGAGCATGCTGACATAATAAAGATTGATGTGAAAGGAACGCCACTAAGCTATATGGGAGAAAACATAAAGAATATGCATAGAAGGCCCAGCCAGTTACTTCTGGCTGAAAAGGTCGATGATCATTCCTCCTTCTTGCGTCTTCAAGACTTAGGGTTTGATTTGTTTCAAGGGTACTTTATTGCTAAACCTGTTGTTCATGAGCTTTTGGTCGAGCGTAGTAACTAACGACACTTTGCTATCAATTTCACACCAATCTGGTTTATGTACTGAGCATTTCGTAAGAAAAAACCCGCATTTAGCGGGTTTTTGTTATTTTGCCATTAGCACTAACGTGTGATACATCGGGCCATATGAATCATTCTTTCTCTTTAATGATTCTTTATCTAGTTCGCCAGTATGATAATCATACTTTAGATATCCGATCTGTATAAGGTAGCGTTCTGCTGCATAACGAGTTTTATTTCCTGCGATGCCATCAATGCCACCAACCTCATATCCCAGTTTGCTTAAAATCTGTTGCCCTTCACGTATGTCGGATCTTGATAAATTATAGAAAACAGGTTTTTGAATGGCTTCATCTTTGTTGATTTCATAATCTGCATCTGCTCGATTACGACGGTTGTGTTCGTCTACATAATCAGGGTGATCGATGTTCGAAATTCCTAGTAGATTTAGCAATCCATTACCAATTGGATAGATTACTGGCTCAGCATTCATGTACCACTCAAACGCCCAGCCACCGAATACACTTATGTTTGAATCAAAGTAATCAATAGTTTCCTCAACAGCGGCCTTTGATGACAACTTATTATCTGGCTTTATGAATGGCAGTGATAGAACAAACACAAAGTCAGCTATAAGCAGTACTTTTTTCAGCTTCATCTTCCACGGGGTCGGGTTGATATAAAAACTTATTGCTAAGAACCGAAGTGGTATACGCACTACGGTAAACACAAAAAAGAACAAGCTGAAAAACAGAGCAATTGGCGGAACGATGATTGCCCTTAAAGAGTCTTGATACCTCTGCTTGATTTCTATGTTTTCTGGCGCATCCAAGTCCCTGACCAGTGAATTAATCTCATGCTGCACCTTTTTAGCTGGCACTACATTGTTGTACTGATATACAAATTGAGATTTCGTCATACCCATCTTCACTTGGTAGTCTACATAATGCTCTATAGCAAAGATCTTCTTTAATCCATCTTGAACCATGGCAGTCTTGTAGAACTCAGTCTTTGATAACCCAGGTGGCAAACCATAAGCATCAGATGATTTTTGAAACCACTCATTGGCTGCTTTCTGATAAACATGACTTTCAATCGTTTTCTTGAATGAACTATAAGTACCTGTATAGATATCGGGATCAATAATGCCTCTCCTGCTCAGTTCACCGCGAACATCAAAGACAAGACGATCTTCCTTCATAAAGTCCGATTTGCTATGAATATAGTAGCTAAAACGAGTTCTTTTTTTGAAATCACCCTTTGCGACTAAAGCTGTAACCATTTTATTCAATAGGGCGCTTGAATACTCAGGACACCTACGACTACTATCACACCAATACCAAATTTCCTTATCGACACCTGTGTATTTTCTGATGTCACGCTGCATACGCTCTTCTACATCATCCTGACACTTTCGGGTTTTACAGCGATTAAAGCGCTTAAATCTACTCTGTAGATAGTCTCTAAAGTCACGTTTCTCCATGTTCTTGGCAACTTCAGATCTAAAATCTCGACGAGCTTGTTGATATTCCTCCCATCCGTCATCAACTTCTTTTTGAGCTTCATTCCAGAGACCATTAATGTCAGCATCTTTCATTGACTCGGCACGGTTAGCTAAAAACTCTCTGGATGCCTTATTGTATGCATTCCAGGCGTTTAGCGTTTCATTACTTACTTGCTTATATGCAGAATAGGCTTCATCAAGACCTATCCCTTTCATATGCTCATGTGTTTGCTTGATAAAGGTATTGGTTTGGGAATCCATGATTCCCTCCCACTTCTCTGAGTCAAGAAGTAGCATTCCAAGCATGGACAAATATGACATTTCTACTGGCGAATCGAGCTTATCTTCATTAATCTCGAAGCCTACAGAATTGATGGAGTATGTCCCTGTTTGATAGCCTCTCTTTAAAATCATGATTTGCTCTGCCTTTACAAGCAGATCGTTAGAAGCTCGATTAATCAATAACTCATCAATTAAGAATTTTTGTCCGAAATACATAGTTGGAGTACAGATTACCAAACATGCAGCAAGGACTTTTACCCTTAAATGAATGAAGGTATTCTTGAATCTAATGAACCCGAAAACAACAAAGCTAAACCCTATACCACTCAAGGTACGCCCAATGTGCTCTAAATTCTCAATTTCATCGCGTGACAATACTAGTCCCGCAGAAGCATTAAGAATGCCTGCGTTAAAAGCAACCTCTGCAAATACATACAAGGTTTCAAGGACAATCATTACAACTGCCCAAATCACTAGATTTTTTACTGGGTTATTACCTTTCATCGGAATCATCATCTTGACCATTACCAGGAAAATATATAATATAATTTATATTATGTCAATTCGCTTCTTGTTAAGTGATTGATAATAGGCGAATAAGAAAAATAGATAAAGAGACAATCATGATTCCACCTGTAATTGTAGGCGTTCAGCCTATCACCGTTTTTGATTTTGATGAGACACTAACTCAAAAAAACACGCTAATTCCATATGCTAAGTGCATTTTTGGGAGCAATTTAAAGTTAGGTGTCTCTTTAAGTAAAGCAACAGTCCTCGGCCTCATTGATAGCGCACTACAGCCTAAAAGCCTGATCAATCCATCATTAATGGTTCAGCAAGGTTATCTTAGTGCAATCAAGTACCGACTTAAGGATGCTATCCGTTATCGATTACTTGATGAGATCGCAAGAGTCGCTACACCTGAAAAAGAAAATTTTGCAGCAAAGCAGTTACATTCAAAATTTGAGTACATTAAAGAAACTGTAGAACTTCTATATAAACACGCGAATGAGCATGAGGTCTGGATAGCTACGGGTTCATCTAAAGAATTCGTTGAAGGTGTTGCTAAACTCAATGGCTGGCCCGTAACTAAAGTTATTGGAACAGATATTTACACAGAATCTCATTTTGCTAAAGCAGAATGTATTCGAGCAAATAAATTGAATCTAATCAGGGAGTGCATACCTGAACGATATAACATTCAACGTGCTTACGGTAACTTCCCTGACGATTCGCATATGGTAGATTTGGCGATAAATGGTTACTTTGTTGCAAAAGATATGTCCATTTCTGAAGTTCAAACTCTTTACTAGTTGACTTAATGTAATTCTTACACTAATATTTAATGTAAGAATTACATTAAAGGTATATTTTATGTCAGCTACATTAGTAATTATCGACCCACAGTACGACTTTCATGATGTTCCAGAAGACAAGAAAGGCATTGTTGACAATCACTTGATTGAGCCAGCGTTGCCCGTTGCTGGGGCATGGGAGGACGCTAAGCGTCTAGGTTCATTCATCCGAGAGCAATCTGAATTTATTGATGATACTGTTGTTCTGATGGATACTCACTCAAAAATTGATATCGCTCATTCAGGCTTTTGGCTAGATAGTGATGATTGTCACGTATCGCCTTTCACTGCAATCTCTTTAGAAAGCTATCTAGAAGGCAAATTTAGGCCCGTAGATGCTTCATTGACAGAATATGTCGAAAACTATCTTACTGAGCTTGAAAAAACAGGTATGACACACTTTATATGGCCTGATCATACTATCGAAGATACGATTGGACACAGCATTGTAGAGCCAGTTCAAAGTGCGCTTGAAGATTTAAAGATTGAATACCTCACTGTCAAAAAAGGTAAGCATGAACTGACTGAACACTTTGGTGCTTTTAAAGCTGAAGTACCTTTACCTGAAGTAACAGAGACACAATTCAACCATCATTTATTTGATAGAATCCTGAAAAGTGAAACTGTTGTCTTCGCAGGACAAGCGCTATCGCATTGTGTGAGAGCATCTGTTCTACAGTTTCTTGATATGCTAGATGAGCGTAACATCAGCCGTAAAGTCGTACTGTTAACAGATACAAGTTCAAACGTTGCAGGCTTTTCTGAACTTGGTGATTCATTCCTACAAGAAGCAAGTTCACGCGGTGTAGTTCTTGAAACTTCACAATTCAAAATGGGCTAGGTTCAGGTGCATTACTGTATCCTCTTGGTAGCGATCTCTCAATTTCAATTTCTTGATTGATCCAATTTTCACGAATAAATGAGTATACTTCTATCCAAGACAACTCTTTGTCACTTAAGTTTTCAATCTCAAGATGTCTTGCAGAGCGTTGTATCGCTGTAGATAAAGTCGATGCAACGTTCGCTGTAAGCACTAAGTCGAATGGCCCGTAGAATGTAAATAAATTTGGATCCTTCAAAGATGTCGCGTAATCTTCTACATGCTTCATTACTGGTTTAACTCTATGTTTTTTAAACATAAACATATTTATTCTAACGTAGGGCTTCCCTTTTACGAATCCACCTTCACTTGACGAAGTCACCCCTCCCCAATTCGCATTAACAGACTCTAATAATAGATTTTCAACATTTGATGTTAACCTAACAGGAGAGCCAGGCTTACGTAGTAACTGTATTGCTCTGAATGCGCTGATCATCATTGTTGTTTCAACCATTGCCTTCCAAGGATCATCTTTAGCTTTCGTTTTAGGCTTTGCTGGTGCAATCCAGCGACCAATTCTCTTCCACTGTAGTAAAGATGTCTTGTATTTCTCATATGTTTGCTTATCAATTTCTCGTTCTTCAAAACAATCTTCTATACTATTCTCTAATTTATTAGCAATAATATTCCGCATTGACAAGTTATCTTCCACCCAAGGAATCATCATAAATCCACGGCCATCAGAAACTAGAGAAAGCAGGAAATCGTAGTCTTTTGCTGAGCTGCCAAGCTCTGCAAGCTTATCTTCAGGAACGATTGCTAAATTCTCCTTAATGGATTTTCTTAAAGCAGCGTTCATAGTTACTTTTGTTGGTTTAACTTTCAACCCAATACCCCCACACATTTTAATCTGCGGATGATAACGATTGCACTAAGTCATTGCAAGGTAGGATAGAGAAAAAAAGAAAAACAGGCTGATGCCTGTTTCGATTAAAGAGAAAAGTAAACGATAGTTGCTAGGTAGAACGCGCTTATTGTACTGATTATTACAACCTCAGTTGGCCTGAGCCTTCTCCCTTCTGGCATGTCTGGGCCAGCAATGGGAACTGCTGTGCCAGATACAATTGATATAACAAAGAGAAAAGGAATGAAGAAGTACCTTACAGGGCTGCTCCAGAACCACTTGCGTAGGTCTTCGATACCTTCTTTGGTATCTGGAGCTTTACACGCAAAAATGATTAATAATACTATAACAAGTACAACACAAATTAATAGTGGAAGAAATTCTAAAAAAGTCATTGGCATTTGGCCCCAAACTAATGGGGCCTACAGTTTATAGTTTTGCTTCTGGAGTTTTGTACTCAACACCTTGTGACCCTTTAAATGGCATTTCACAAGTACCTTGAGAGTTTAACTTGAAAGTCATGGATACTTCCGAGTCTTTAAGCATGTAGTACCCTGCACCTTTTTCTGAAAATTGAACTTCAACTTTAGTGTCTTTGTTTACAGAATTTTCAAGAACAACATATTCATTATTGACTTCAACAACAACACCAGTCCAGTTAACCCACTTGCCATTATATGATTGTTCAAATAGATCGTTACTACGCTCAGTGCTATATGATGTTTTACAACCTACTTCAGCATCTGCGATATCAAATGTCGAGTGATTGATCTTTGGTGCAACTTCAATTGGAACCTCAATAATTTCAGTCTCTGCCTCAATGTATTGAATCTCTGGGACTGAGATTGAATCAACCTCTTTCTCAAGAGCACCGATCTCTTCTTGATAACCTAGAGATTGCGACTTTAATTTCTTGATTTCGATGTCTTTTAATGAAATTTCACCTTTGATAGTTTGAAGCTCCCTGTCTTTGATAGCTAAACTTTCTTTGAGTGTTTTCATCTCTTCTTTCGATATAAAGTCTCCAACACGATTTTCAAATGGCAAAACTTCTGGGATTAAATCTACATTTGTTTGAAGCTGCTCCTTGGCTAACTGATTAATTTCTTCTTTGTAGAAGCGCTCTCCGATTAAGAATGCGCAAAGCAAAGACAGCATCCATACTGATACAAACCACGAGCCACTCCAGCCCCCCTTGCGTGGACGAAACCTAGACCAAACTCCAAAGGTTGAAATGGAAAGTAGCCAATAAGCAAAAATATTCATTTTCTTTTTGCCCTTACCCTTGCCCTTGCCTTTGCCCTTGGTGTTTGGCTGTTCTGATTCTTCAGACGATGTTACCGATTCACTTAACACGCTATTCATTTGTGTTGGGTTTTCAGGCTCTTTCTGACCCATCGAAGCCCCACCTTCTGTCAGGCCATCAGGTGAATTAGACGATGTGCCGTTTGCCGTCTCTTCGTTTTTGATTGGGTGGTTTTCGTTATTATTACTCATTATTACCTCATTCTATGTTTAACGAATTACACAAAAAATTGAAATTCACCATACGCTCTCTTCTGAGCGCGTAGAAGAATTTTTGCCGCAACATCACGCTCGATCTTATCTGGAAGACTAAGATGATTTTCAGATATTGCTTTGGTTGTTTTAGCAACAAGTTCAAAGAAAATTGAACAAAATGTGTCGTATGAATAGTACCCATCCACATGAACTTTTCTTAACTCATCTGCGTCTGGCCTAAAAACATTTACCTTGCCAGTTAGAGCGATTTCTTGAGCCATACGAACGGCTCTAAGGGCATGCATAGCGTTTTTAGTATCGTAACCATGCATTTCGATTAAAGCTGCTCTCTTGGCATTAGGAGAGCTTTTGGTTTTGAAACTCTTTAAGACTTGTTCAAATTGACTTTCGGCAAAGCCAAGATAGCCCTTTGCCAGCCCAAGTGTAATAAAATTATCACTGACAGACTTCAAGTAGCTATACGTATTACTTGACTTGATGACCTGTGAACTTGGTACGAACAATGACTCAATGTATGAAGGTGAGCAGCCAGCAACTTCTCGAACAAACTTGGTTAGTTCCCAGAGCTGACGGTCTTCATGACTTCCGTCATTGAATACTTCGAATTCATCTCTCGAATAAAATGGGGTATTAGTAATGTACTCAGGCACAACAAATACACCACGAACATCTTCGTCAGAACCTTCATGCATTGTTCCGTACATCTTAGAGCCTGCGTAATGCTCTACAATGATATTTTCCATATTTCTTATCCTTATTTTTGAGATAATATAATATAAAAAATATTCATTGGCAAGAGCGGTAAAAATTTGCTAAATTTAGTATAGTTAATTAAAGGTATAATAATGAAATATTCTAAAGATCAGCATTCAGTTATCCTTCACCGTAACGGTCATGCTTTGATAGGTGCTTGTCCAGGTGGCGGCAAAACAACAACACTAGCGAAGTTCGTAACGGCTTTGCTAGATGATTTCGTTAACCCAAAACACATTTTGGTTTTGATGTTTAACAAAGATGCCAGCGAACATTTTGCGGACAAATTAGCTTCTCTTACAAGGGATATGCCTCATGTGACGGCTGTACCTGATGTTAAAACTTATCATTCTTTAGGATATAGCATTACAAACGCGATGGTTCAGCGTGGTTTTCTACCTGATTTCAAACTTGAAACTAACGGTAAGCGTCAAGAAATCATTGGTATGAATGTTGTTCGTAAGCTAACAACAAATGAGCAGTTCAAAGAGCTACAAAACAAAAGCTCTAAAATTGTTGATACTTTCATTTCATTTATAGAAATGACTAAATCAATGATGCTCCCCCCTTCGGAAGTATTTGAAGTAATGGGGATAGATAAGGAACTAGATTTCTTTATTAAAGGGTATGACCTTTATGAAGAAGAAAGAAAGCGTGAGAAAGTGCGCTTTTTCACAGATCTGATTCATGATCCACTTATGGCAATTAAAGCAAACCCATCACTCAGGGAATGGCTTGGCAACAAAAAAGCGTACATCATTTGTGACGAATTCCAAGACAGCGATCCAATGCAATATGAATTGCTAGAAATCATTGCGGGAAGTACTGCCAATGTTATTGCTTGTGGTGACATTGACCAATCAATTTACACTTTCCGTGGTGCAGATCCTGAGCTGATGATGCATCAGTTTCAGAAAAGTTTCCCAGACCCCAAATTTTACACATTAAATCAGACTTTTCGTTATGGTGACGAGCTTGCAATGTCAGCAAATAATCTTATTACAGAGAATAAAAATCGCTACGACACACTATGCGTATCTAACCCTAACAACGCCCCTACAAGCTTAGATTTAAAGCTATCGTTAAATAATTCGGGGCAAGGTGTTTTTGAGATCATAGAAGAGTTAAAGCTCAACAAAGTTAAGTTAACTGATGTTGCCATACTTGTTCGACTTTACTCTGTAGCAATCCCTGTAGAGTTAGCACTGCTTCAAAACAACATACCAGTAAGGATGGAGCCAGGAAGAAGTTGTTTTAACACAACGGAGTTCAAGGCGATGAGGAACTTACTTCGAATTGCAACTGGTGAAGTTAATGAAGCATCTGCGCCAGAAAAGAGAGCTGTTTACGAATCTTTATTGAAGTATCCCCATGCAGGCATTACAGCAGAAGCAATGGAAATGGGTTTATCATATGCTGAGAAAGAAAATTGCTTGATGTCAGAATGTCTGCTCCATATTGCAGATAATGCAAAGATCCACCCTTTCGTTAAAAAGAAGCTTAAAGAACGAAGTGACACGATGGTGTTGATTGAACGTCAGCAAATGAAAAGCGACAACTTCAAAATGAATGGGTGGGAACTCCTAAGTTACTATGAGCGTGAAACAGACCTAAAAGATGGCTTAAAATATTCTGCTTTAACAGAACTTGAAATGTCAGAGATCCTTGAAAGAATCAAAGCCATTATGAGCTTTATGAAGTTAAATAATGGTAAGCCTCAGGCTATGCTCGACTTGTTTTATGAACTTATGGATCAGTCTAAGGCTCAATCTAAACTTGAAGCTGTGACAATTACGAGTGTTCATAAGGCGAAGGGCCTTGAGTGGGATTATGTTTTAGTTCCAGGTGTAGAAGTTGGACTGTGGCCTTACGAGGGTGGAAATACGGCCCCTGATATTGAGTCGGAGCGTCGGTTACTTTATGTGGCTATCACCCGTGCAATGAAGAAAGCGTTTGTTGTAGTCCCTAAGGAAAGACAGATCATCAACTACCTTTCAACTGGAAGTATGCCAAACAAAAATACACTTCTTCCTTCTACAGCTAGTGAGTTCGTATATGATATGGATTTATTTAAAGTAAAAGAATGGATGAGCAAGCCTGAAAGATATGAAAATCAGAAACTTTATAAAACTTACAAAGAGCAAAAGCAGCGACTTATCGCTTAATTTGTCCAAAAAAGCTACAAGTAGCTCATACGGGACTTGACTAAACCCATTTCAAAAGTATTATTTGCGCGGAATTCATAAAAGCTCTAATTCAGACTTTAATATTGTGAGTTAGGGATTTGACGAACTGCATTATAAGCTGTAAAATATATCCCTAATTAATAATATTAATAAGCCGAATTTAGGAAACAAAATGCTAGATCATTACCTCACAGATGAACAAATTGAGTCATTTCGCTTAAAGCTAATTGAAAAGCGTGATGGCATTATTAACGCAAGACGCTTAGCGTCTCAAGACATTTCAATGGAAGGCATGAAAGCCCCAGACCCTGTTGATCGTGCAACGCAGCAGGAACAGGAAGATGGCCGAATGGCCTTAGAGCGCAAAGACGATAAAACTCTTGAAGAAATTGCATTTGCCCTTAAAAACTTCGAAGATTTTGGTTACTGCCATGAGTGTGGTGAAGAAATCGGATACGAACGTTTAGTTTACAACCCTGCATTTACTATGTGTGTTGACTGTAAAACTATTGAAGAGAAAAAGGTTAGATAAGCATTTAAATGTGCAATAATAAAGGCAGTCGTTAGATTGCCTTTTTTGATATTATGAAAACAACAATAAAGCAAACAATCAGTACCTTATGTTTAGGTGCAACCCTTGCCCTTTTAACTTCGTTACCAGCAAGAGCATTAGAGCATTCCTCGATAGAAGAGGAAGCTTATGTAGCGGCTGTTAATGCTCTAGAGAGTGGAAGTAAAGCAAGGATCGATGATTATGAAATCTTAAGCTTGTTAGAGTTCTCAGCAGGTAAAGGCCACATAGATTCGATTCAAAAGCTGGTCATGATTCATAAAAGTGAATCTTCAAGGTTCTACAATATCGATAAAGCCCAAGAATTACTTTTTCACTATGCACAACAAGATAACTTTACCCTTATAAATTATGCTTACAATAAGTTCTCAAAAAAAGATAACCCACTGTACAGTAAAAGACTTTCTGAAAGATTAGAAGTTATAGGTGCAGATGCAGGTTTTGAGAGATATGCAATAATTCTTCTCGAAAAGGAATTAGAAAAAGGTAATGAGGATAGTTCAGATATTTACAAAAAATATTATCCTCTTTTAAAAAAAGCGAGTGAAGAAAACCCTAAGAACACCAGGGTAGCAAAGCTACATTTTGAGATCATAAACTTAGGTAAAGTACCTACCAAGATCGATAAGTGGAGCATTCTAAAGCCACTGTTTGAGTCTGGAGATTTAAGCTCTATAAATATGGAGCTATCCAGGAGCTTCCGCGAGGACATTCCAACCTATAATGTATGCATGAAGAATCTTGGCTTGATGGCATTCAGAGACAAATATCATTACAAAAATGACATGAGTAAAGTCGATGTCATTAGTCAGCGTATGTACCAAAGATGTTCAAAGCACATGTCAAAAGCATTCATGAATGATGCTTTCCAATATGCTGATGAAATTTATGTAGAAAGTGGTTTTTATCAGGTACGCTAAAAGCTGAGGCGTGATAACAATCTTGCCTCATTTTCTTCTGACTCATTCTTCAATAAAGCAACGCTGTAAAATATCAAACTATCCATTTCACTAAAGAACTTCTTCAGCACAGTGTTGTGAGTGATTTTGCATTCTACAAGCTTAAAATCACTAATAGAGGATTTTTCGGCCATAAACGGCATCTTATCAGTGACGCTATACATCACGTATTTTGCTATTCGCTTGGTGTTATTAACACCAATGCTCTTATCGATAACGACAAGTCCATACGTATCGTGGCGGCGAACTTCATAGTTAAATTTTAAGTTAGTGTATTTTTTCATTCTTCTTACTTAATGTAACATTGACATTTAGTTGTGTGGCTCGTATGATTAAGTCAAAGGAGAGCTTATTATGTACGACCCAGATAAATTCAATGATTCCCGACCTAACTGTGGTGTTACTGTTATCCCAGTGATCTACAATGAGGGCAAGATGAAGGTGCTTACCTATGTCCGCCCTGATGATGCAGAAGAGTTCCCTTCTTGCCTTGCCTTTCCAAATGGATTTGTAGACAGAAAATTGCACAAGAATGTTGAAGAAGCAGCTATCTTTGCTCTTGACGAAAAGACACAAGCACAAATTGGTCATTTTGAACAACTTCAAACCTTTTCTGGTATCTACATTGACCCTAACCGCATCATGACAGTAAACGTAGCTTTCTTTGCGCTTCTAAAGCCCTCTGAGTACATTCTTGATGAAGACTCTAACGGGAAGTGGCTCTCTATTGAATCTCTATTAGAGCTACCTGAGGATGAGTTTTCATTTAACCATAAAGAAGTTCTGAACTGTGCTTATGAAAGAATCAAGTCAAAAGCAGATTACTCACCTGTAGCATTAAGTCTTCTTGATGATGAATTCACGATCCCAGAGTTTCAATTGTTAACTGAAAAACTTATGGGCCAGTCAATTAATGAAAAGACTTTTAGGACAAAAATCAAGAAAGCCGATTTACTTGTTGATACAGGTAAGAAAAGTTCTCCTAGTAAGAAACAACGTCCCTCAATGCTATACAAGTTAAACCCAGACTTTAATGGTTACTTCTATCCAAGGGCTATGTTTAGTTAGCATAAGGCACCATGACCATGGTGCCTGAAAACCTTAGCTTAAACTCATCTCACCCTTAGCAAATGCTTCTGGTGCTTCCATATTTTTCCAAGCAATCACTTCTAATGCTTTATGACGTTTATTACCGTCAGCCGCGATGGTTCTTCTCGAACTGAGGATTTTGTAATCAAAACCATGTCGTGTTAGGAGTTCCATCATAAAATCTGTTGGGTTGTTAGTTAAAAGCATTGGAATGCCGAGATCATCAGCCCATTCAACGGTTTCAACTTGATCTTGTTTTTTGAATCCTTCCATGGTGTAAGAGCTAAAAACTTCATCGTAAGGACTATCGATGACAGCAAATGCGTTCTTCGAAACATTCATGTCCTTGTACGAACCATGTGTTATTTTCCATTTGGAAAATAGGGCTTGGTAGTCATCAAAGTTCTTAAGTAAGTTAACTGAATCGTAATGTCCAAAAGGTACATTAAATCCACCTTTCTTGTTGAAACGACATAAGCCGTTGTAACAGGTTTTATTCAGATAATAGAAAAGTCTTGCTGCTTCCTGAGTTTCATATTCTCCAGAAAGTGCTAACTTGTTAAACCGCTCTCTCGCTTCTAAGTAACCCTTTTGTGAAAAATCGAAATCATCACCAAGCTCAAATCCTGCTTGAACTTGACGATATAGATTGATTACGTGTGGATTCAAGTCATTGATATGGGCCTGTTCTGGCTGAATGTGGAGAGAAGATGCAATACCACCTGCGAATGGTTCACATAAGATATTTTTCTCGCTTTGAATATAAAACTCATTGATTACATTCTTCATCCAGCGCTTGCCGCCTGCCCATTTTATGATCGGATCGAGACTTTTCTTGTTATTCATTATTAGCCTTTAAATAGTTCTAAAAAAGTTGTTGTTGTGTATTTGGTTCAGCTTGCAAGGCAAGTTCATTATTCAGAGTCATGTGTGTTAACTGCCTACCTTTGAATGCAGTATCGAGGGAATTGGCAATAGTTGCCCAACACCCATTTGCCAAACCAGCTCCAAGGTTGGGAACAACAATCCGACCTGATGGAAAGTCTTCATTGATACTTTTCATAACATTTCGAATTGCCTCATAATCAGAGTAAAGTTTTTGCTCATCCCTACCCCACCTATCTTGCGTATATGCATTGATAATTGTTATTGGGTGATTGTTACGTTGAACTTTGGCAAAACTATAAGTTCCTAGTTTCCTCTTATCGCCTTTACGAGTCGCCAAATCGGCATTGTAAGCTTCAGGAAATGCCATTCGAATTTGCTTTGCCAATCCTGAACCCATTGTGTTCTGGCAATTACATCCATGTATGATGATGTCGTGCTCACCATTTAATGTGCTTTTCACTAAGTCGCCACTTCGCGCTTCTCCAGGCGATCTAGCACTTAGGCCCATATCGACTAGTCTTGAAAGGTTAACTCCGTATTTCTCTTCAATTTTTATTTCAATCTCAGAAATCCAATTTTCAACCTTCAAAAAATGCTCTGGCCTACCAATGTTGTAAACATTGATCTTTAGGTCATCACCTATGCGTATTGCTTGCCCTGTCCCACCACTTTTGCTAGATGTTTCACGATTCGTGATTGATCCACATGGCGTATAGCACATGATAAATCGAGCCTTCTCTTGAAGATCTGTTCCGAGTACTTGCATTGCATTTCGGCTCATCATCTTTTTGGCACCGACTTTCAAGCCTTCCCAGTAATTGTGATACTTTTTCGTAAATGCTTCTGCCTGTGGGTGAACGGTATCGATATAGCCACTACCCTTATCTCGACCGTTAAAGCCTGACCATGGAAGGTAGATGTCCATTACTCGGCCATAATCGCCTTTTGGTAAATTGTGAAAATTGGCAAGAAAGTCATAAGCCAACTTTGCACCAAACTCAAAAGCAGTGTCTGAGCCGTCAGCAGCTCCAGACCTAAGTTTTACACCCATAAATACCATAGCAGCAGCAAACTTCATTTGCTGCTTTGTATAGAATAAAGGTATTCGCCTGCTGCCAATCCCTGAATATGAGCCTTTATTACAAAAACCAAATTGAACGTCAAACATAGCAACTTATTATTTTTGTTATATTATAGCATGTTTTTTTCTACAGAAACATTATCCAAGTACTCTTTCATCTTTTGCAGAGTGTCCAGCGAGGCAATATAGGTCGTAGTAAAATCCAACTCATGAAAATCACTGGCTGAGACAAATTCCTTGATTGCATCCAACTCTACAAGCTTAGATATTTCTCGTTCATCGACCAATATCATAAAGTTAAATGGCTTCATTGGATCTTCATCGAAAATTGCCTTAGCAGAATCTAAACCAACATGTGCAGCAAAGTAGTTGTTTAACCCAACTAGATCACTTTCGGTTACTTGATGCTCAGAAGATACAGATGCATAGTGAGTTAAAATTAAGCCACCTTTTCTTTTGTATGCTACTTTATGGCTTAGCAATAGGCTTCGAACTGAACTAATTTGCTGGTCAATTTCACTTCTCTCGGCAATCGTAGTAACTCTTGAACGTTGAGTAAGATATTCCTGCATAGACAGAACCAACTCACAAATTCGTTTTTTATCGTAGTCGAAATCCATGGCCTAATCCTCTGGTACGACTATGATAGCCTTCTCTTCCATCACTAAGTTGAAAATGGACTCATCCTCAACCATTCTAGATACAAGTAACTTACGAACAAAAGAATCACCAATCCATAGCGCAGCAGCAAAGAACACAGCACTAACGGCCATTAAGCGTAGAGGGGTGAATAGTAATATGGCGTTCACTCCATAAATCACTTTCTTCTGCTTACGAACAGCAAAAAGCTTCTGTGCAAAGTCACGAGTTTTAGCTTGCTCGATGATATTGATAGCAACTTGAATACACTTTTCTGTATTGTAATTGAATTGAACCTTTTTTTGACTGTGAAGTCGAATAAAATCATTATAAATCATTGTTATACCTTATTATTTAGATCTGAAATGATATTGCCAATATGCCTGATTTCTAAGTCATCCTTACTCAAGGGAAAAGTGTGCTGATGCTTATCTTTTTTCGTATAGACATTTAGTGTGATTTCTCCGTCGCGAATGTTCTCAACGATCAAATACTTGTTATTCTCTGCAAGCCCCTTTGCAAACTCAGAGGACTCCAAGGCATGCTTATACGCCTGCCCAAAAATACCCTTAAGAGTGTCATATTCATCTGTGTGATCGGGCAACATTTCTGGAAATACAGTAAAAGCGTATTGAGCGCCACAATCTAGCCCGAACTCTGAACGTCGGCAGAATTCAGATATAAGCTTGAACCATTTTTTTCTGTCGATGGCGTATTGGAAGGAAAATTGATTAGTTTTACGCATGACCTCTTGATAGGTCAAAGTTGTAATGACGAGTTTCACAGTTTCTTTGTGAACTCGCGGGGTCAACCATCCATTAAACTGTTTATTTACCTTTTTAATGAATCGTCGAAACTCAGGAATCTCACAGAGTTCACGAGGATCATTATCAAAGCCATCAAACTTCAGTTGGATAGGTTCAACCAAGCTTCCTTCAACTTTAAGCCTATTCGCTAAAATTTTAGGAAACTTAGGGTCTAGAAAATCTTTTAACTCTACTTTTATTATCGACATTATTATTCCTTATTTGGGATTACAATATACGACAATAAGTATGCAATGGCAATATTTTAAGTGTTATAAATGCCTATGTCATTAGTAATGATTTGAACCTCATCAATAGCATCGTGATTAGCTTCGGGTGTAATTAATCGCCATGCGTTGGGCTGTTCAATCAGCGCATTTAAAGCAACATTATTCAGGTGATGTCCACTCTTATGAGCAACGATGTCAGCTTGCAAACGAACGCCCTGCATAAAAAAATCTCCAAACGCATCAAGGATCTTATGTCGAACAAACTCATCGTCCATTCTCAAACCTGACTCATTCAGGATTCTGTAGTCATCGATCACGATAGCATTATTTAGAGAGCCGCCCTTACAAAGCCCATGTTTCTGTAACGTTTCAATGTCACGCAGAAACCCAAATGTACGCGCATTAGCAACCGATAAGAAAGTGTCTTTAAGTAGAGATATTGAAAGTGACTGAGGGGTAGACTCAATAACTCCGTTATTGAAATCAATCGAGAAACTGATCGATAGTTCCCTCCCAGGCTTTATCTCTACAAATTTATCGCCGTCTTCAACTCTGATTACATCCAAAACTTCAATAACTTTTGACGGTGCGTTCTGTTGATGGATTCCAGCTTCTTTAATTAAGAACACAAAAGGCATGGCAGAACCATCCATGATAGGAACTTCGTCGCCATCAATGGAGATGATCAGATTATCAATCCCCATTCCACACAGAGCGGCCATAAGGTGCTCTACTGTTGAAATTTTTTGACCACATTCACTTAACAGACACGTACATAATGTGGTGTCTGTTACTTTTGATGCAGCAAGATCAAATCGTATAGAGCCTTTGCTAGTTTCCTTGTAAAAAATAATGCCTGTGTTTGGAGCAGCAGGCATCATGCGTAGAGTAACCAAGTTACCGCTATGCAAGCCTATGCCCGATGTGGAAATAGCATTACGAATTGTACGCTGCATTAAATATCACCCAAATTTCAATATGACCATAGATTATAGTCATTTATTATATCAGGAGACAACACACAATTCCTTGTTTTTGTCTAAAAAAGTAGCAACAGAACTTGTCACCAACCCTTCAATGTTCTTACCACTAACCATATGATTTCTTATCATTGTGCTTCTAATATCAACCCTCTCTTCAGCAACAAATAATTTCCATTTTTCCTTAATCTCATCTCCCTTATGAAAACTCCCCCAATTTTTGGCATTATCTGGCCCTATAATTATTGTAAAAACAATTCCTGTTGAAATTGATTCTAAGAAATTCATCAAATCCCATGTGTATACTGGCCCTTCTTCTTTGATTTGATGCTCAACTGAGATAGCCTTAACCTTTTCTGCGCAAATATCACCAGAAAATAGTTCTGTCATGCGAACGCGCAAATCGTATGGCATCATTTTTTTTCCAAAAGCATGTGAATATGATGGGATCAACCAAACTTCATCATGATTTTCTAATGCCTGCTTGATTACATCTGCATGACCTTTGCTTGGTGGATTAAACGCACTGCCTAAAATTGCTACTTTTTTCATAAATTACTCTTAGTGTAAAAATTACATTTAGTGTTGACTTTGAAAATATCATGCACCATAATGAACTTAATGTAAAGGTTACACGAATTAGGATAAGAAAATGGATAAGACATTTCAGATGAATAAACTACATAGCGAAGTTAACTTGGTTGAGTTTCCGTTCTACAACAACCCCAACGGTCAGATCATTAACTATCTGACAGATATGGATTTGTACAAGCTTACAATGCTACAAGCTGCATTTGAGCTATATCGCGATACCACAGTAGAAGCTAAATTCAATCACCGTGGAACTGAAGATCTTACACCCTATATCCCTGAGATTCGTCGTCAAATTGCATTGATTCAGCGTCTTCAATTTACACAAGATGAAATCGCTCATTTACAATCACTACCCTACATGAAGAAGTCCTTTATTGATTATCTTCGAATCTACCGTTTAGACCCAAATTGTATTCAATTTTCAGTGAAGGATGGCGTTCAAGATATTCGCTATCGCGGCACTTGGCTCGGATACTTCTTGTGGGAAATCATTGTTTTGGCAATTGTTTCTGAAGTACGAAATCGTGAATTACATTCCGACGTTACAATGACTAATGTCCGTAAAAAACTGTTTGAGAAGATCAACTGGTTTAAGGATATGAAGGAAAAGCACCCTGAACTTAAAAACTTCAAATTTGCAGATAATGGTACGCGCCGTCGATTCAGCTCAAAAGTACAAGATGTTGTCATTGATACACTCAAACATGAAATGGGTGAGCATCTTGTAGGTACTTCAAATGTATACTACGCAAAAAAATACAATTTAGTACCAATTGGCACTCAGGCTCACGAATGGTTCCAAGCTCACCAACAACTAGGTTTTAGACTAATTGACAGTCAGAAAGCAGCCTTGGATGCGTGGGTTGACGTATACCGTGGTCAACTTGGTATCGCCTTAACTGATTGCATTTGTATGGATGCATTTATCAAAGACTTCGATCTTTTCCACGGAAAACTTTTTGATGGTGTTAGACATGATAGTGGGTGTCCGTTCGAATGGGGCCGCAAAGCTATCCAAATGTATAAAGATTTAGGCTTGGATCCGAAAACAAAAACTTTGGTATTCAGTGATGGACTTGATTTTGAACAAGCTGTCTCAATCTTCTTAGCATTCCATGATGAAATCAATATTTCTTTCGGTATTGGAACTTACCTCACTTGTGATATCGAAGGCGTTAAAGCAATGAATAATGTAATGAAACTAGTACGTGTTAACGGCATGCCAGTGGCTAAACTATCAGACAGCCCAGGCAAGTCAATGTGTGAAGATGAGTACCACGTTGATTACATGAAAGCAATCTTCGCCTACCCGTACTAATCGATCATTTATGGGGGCCATGCCCCCATGTATAAGGATAAGAACATCAATGAAAGTCTCAACCACTAGTCTTAATCAAACACCATTGTCTTGGACATCGAACATAGCAAACATCCAATCAGCTATTAATGAAGCTAAAACACATGGTGCAGACCTACTTGTAACACCAGAACTATCTATCTCAGGCTATGGCTGTGAAGATGCGTTCTACATGGAAGATATTTCTAAGAACGCACTCGAAGCACTACATACGCTTAAAATTCCAAAAGGTATGGTTGTAACTGTAGGCTTGCCAGTCCTTTTTTGGAATCGTCTCTATAATGCAGTTGCCTTACTAAAGCACTCAGACGATGGCGCTATTGTCCAAGGCATTTCATTTAAGAAAACATTGGCAATGAATGGTATTCACTATGAGGCTCGATGGTTCAGTCGCTGGGAAGCTACAAGCGTAATTGAGACGGATGAAATCACAGGGTATAAGATCCCTGTTGGCGATCCTGTTTTTAGCTACAAAGGCGCTAGAATTGGCTTTGAGACTTGTGAAGAATCTTGGGTTCCAAATCGCGCAGCAAGAACTTTGTTTGACCGAGGTGTAAACCTAATTGTAAATGCAAGCGCGAGTCATTTTGCAATTGGTAAGTTTGAAACAAGAAAACAACTTGTGATTGAAGGTAGTCGTGCATTTGGTGCTGCTTACGTCTATTCCAACCTTAACGGTTGTGAAGCTGGCCGCGCCATTTATGATGGTGGGTGTTTGATTGCAAGTGGTGGCAAGCTCGTAGCACAAGGTGAACGATTCCACTATTCAAATCACGCGATCATTACTTCCGATATTGACCTACATGAAAATCAGCTAACTCACCAGTTAAACAGTCAGCAAGCTACAACAGCACAGGATTATCAAGGTATTTTCAAAATTGAAGATGACCTATATTTACCAGTAGAAAAGCTTCCATCACTGATCGTAAATGAGTGGGAAAGAAGCCAATACATTGAGCACGAAGAAGCTATGCGAGCAGTAGCCTTAGGTTTAAGGGATTGGTCTCATAAAACGTGGACTAACGGATATACCCTATCTCTTAGTGGTGGTGCTGATTCAGGACTTGTGGCTGTATGTACGTATCTATCAGTATTGTTTGAGCTGGAAGAGACGTATCGAAAACGCTTGCCTTTTAGTCTTCAGGTTGCACGCTTCATTAGCCCTGAAACTTCAACTGCAAGGGACTCAAATGATTTAATCTCAATGACTAAAGGAATTATGTCTAATTATATGCAGACGCTATATCAAGGCACTACAAACAGTTCTGATACCACCCTAAACGCTGCTAAACGTGTTGCTGAAGGAATTGGCGCTAATCATCACGATTGGACAATTGACGAAATGGTCAACTCATATAGCTCTAATGTTGAAAACGTGATTGGAAGAAAGCTTACTTGGGAGAAAGACGATATTCCATTACAAAACATTCAGGCCCGTGTTCGCGCCCCAGGTGTTTGGATGCTTGCAAACATTGAAAACAAGCTATTGCTAACGACATCTAACATGAGTGAGGGTGCTGTAGGTTATGTAACAATGGACGGAGACTCTTCAGGTGTTCTTGCTCCGATCTCTGGCATCACAAAGGGCCGAATCCTAAAACTACTAGAGTGGCTTTACAAGGAAGGGATCTCATTTGATGGTAGTCTACACAAAATGGATTTTCTTGACTGTATCGTAGAGCAAAAACCAACTGCTGAACTTCGCCCAGAAGAGCAGAACGATGAAGATGACCTTATGCCATTTCCTGTTTTGGATCGAATCGTAGAGCTATTTATGGTTCGTCGAAAAAACAAAGAAACAATAATGGCAATGCTTTTAGATGAGTTTGATTTGTCTAAGGATACAGTAGAAGAATATGTAGAGAAATTCTTCAAACTATTCAAGAGAAATCAATGGAAAAGAGAGCGACAAGCTCCAGGGTTTCATATTGAAATCAATAGCCTTGACCCAAAGACATACGGACGATTCCCACTACTAACTGCTTAGAAAAAGGAGCCATACGGCTCCTTTTTTAGTATTTCATTTTTACATCCATGCTAGTCATTAAACGCATAGGGTCATAGATTGCAATTTTACGTTTACCCCTTAGAGCGTTTTTCTGACTGTGTGTTCTAACATTTGTAAGTACAATTTTCGGACTAGTAGACTTTGTTTCTTCAAGTAGTTTAAAAACTGATTGCGATGTATCGGCATCATGTTCATGTACAAGGTATTTTGCTTTGATGACAATCTTGTCTACGAGCGAGTTGCTTAACAATCGTACAAAATTAAAGTAACCAGAATCAATATATATACTTACTCTGAAACCCTTATCTTTAAGTACCTCAAGTCTTTGATTTATCGTATCACTCTTGCACTCCAATACGGCGTCGCACATTTCGAACTCGATTCTATTAGGCTGAAGTCCAAGCTTTTGAGCTGACTTTAGCATCGAGTTAAATTCCTTTTCAGACTCAAGGATTTCAAAAGGCAATGGAATAACGGTTACGGGATTAAATCCTTCAAAATGCCCCCAAGGAACCGCATCTCTAAAACAATTATCATAAACTATTCGTGCTAACTTGGTTACTAAACCTACCTTAGCAGCATGAGCGTAAAGTTCATGAATTGATGATGCATTAAGGTCGTCATCGTTAAAATCAGGGCGACCCACTAGTGCTATAAGCTTCTTGCTCATATTGTCAAACTGAGGTGAGTATTTGATTAAGTGATCATTGCCGTTAACAAAACTTGCAATCTTTTGTGCGCGAGCTTGCATAGTCGTTAGTTCTTTGGACATTGACTGATCGTAAAGAACGACTGTTTTCTTGGTATTTATGGCTGAAATAAGAGCAGCCATAGACTTTACAAAAACTCCACGGGTAGATTTCTCATCTTCAGTCTGCCCAACACCGATTCGTAATAGGCTTCCCAAGTCTTTATTTTCATCACTCATGAGTTCGCATAGCAACTCATCTACAAACGTCCTTACCAAGTTTGAGTCGGCATAGTCTTGATGTTCAATCAGGTATACGTATCGGTATACCCCCATTCTTTCCTTATGCGTTACCTTCGCGACAAAGGTGTCATTACTAAACAAAGATGAAAAAACGGTGTTTAACAAACCGTCAATAACTTCATCAATACGAGAAAGAATAAAGTCTGGGTTAGACTCACTACTAAGACCTTGCTGCTCAGTAAAGATAGAGTACTCGGAAAAGTCTAAAGCAAGTATGAAGTTGTTTACCTTCACATTATGTGGCTTAAACACATTGTAGTATCTAGTTGTATCACCAAACACAGCGAACTTATGCTCTTTGTGGTGTGAGAATAGCTTAGGAATGTTCAATAGCTCTCTTGAAAAGAAGACTAGAGCGATCAATACACCGAATATCAAAAAGCTATTGTTCGATTGAACTTCAGCTATTGTCCTGAGAGTAATGTTGTTTGATATTAGTGCAGTGTACTCAACGAGTTCATCAGGCTTGTAGAGTTCAATGTCATCCCTACTTTGTATAGGGTAAGCGAGAAATGGAATGCCACTCTCAATAAACTCGACCGAGTAGATGTTTGGAATGTTGTCTGTAAGAGATAAGAATTCAGCAGTTACATCAGTTGTAACACGAATTTCAACAGTACCATCATTTGCGCTTATCGGCTTAAACCTTGCTGAAGCAAAAAAAGACGACTTTGTCTTGTTTGAGAAGTAGGACACTACAAAATGAATGCCTCCTTTCGAAGTATATTCGTGAACAACTGAAGACGGCGCATCCCAATCACGTTGAAAGCGATTATTGCCTACCGTATGAACTGAACCATCTGCATTCATAAAATCTACAGACAGATTATCAATAGAACCTATTAGCTTCTCAAGCACTACTTTCGATTCTTCATGCGTCCTGTTTTGATAGACGCGCTCAATGCCATCTATAATGAAATCCAAATCTTTAATGGTGTCATGATATGTGTTTTCAAAAACAGTGGAAAAATAGATAAGTTGTTCTTTTGTCGTGTCCTTACGAGCATTGAGATCACTTTTGTACAGGTAGTTAAATACAGTACCTATAATTAGTAATACAAGAGCAGTTAAGACCCATTTGAAGTAGATTCGCATATCGAAATTGGACGCTGGATGGTGGTAGTTTAGTCTAGGCTATAAATATACATGATTTCATTAGTGACAGCGAATATAAAAATTTATTAAGCAGTTTTGGTAAGACATACAGGTTTAATGGCTGATTTATTTATGTAATAATAAGTCGAAATAAACTGGAATAGAACTATGCTTAATGTTCAGCAGAATGATGCAGTTAAATACAACGGCTTACATCAAAATCTACTTGTCTTAGCAGGTGCTGGATGTGGAAAAACAACGACAATAATTGAGAGGATTGCGCACTTATCGGATACGGGCGTGAGCATTAATAGAATATTGCTGTTAACATTTACTAACAGATCTGCAAGCGATATGAAGTCAAGGCTAAAGAAAAGGATGGGCCTAGAAGCTGAGCACCTTTTTGCTGGCACTTTTCATAAGTTAGGTTTGGTTGTGTTATCAAAAATGCCTCATAGATTTGGCATCAATGGTCTAACTATCATAGATGCTGATGACCAAATCAGCCTTATGAGCTTGTGTCGTGCAAGTTTGGTTAAAGGTGAAAGCAAAGAAATCAATAAAGCTCTGCCAAAAGCAAACGAATTAATATCCTTACTTAGCTACGCTGCCAATTCATGTATAAAGGTTGAGAAGCACCTTTCTAGTAAGATTAGCAATCAAGAAATCCGTTCTTTGGCCCTTAAGATATTTGAGCTGTACAAGGTGAAAAAGATCGAGAACGGATACCTTGATTATGATGATTTGTTGGTTCGATTTGCTGAGGGCATGGAGCATGATGAAGAATTACGCAATACCATTGCATCAGTATTCTCTCATGTTCTAGTGGATGAGTTTCAAGACACAAACAAACTACAGTTTCGAATCCTCAAATGCTTAACAGCTAATGGCGCTAACATGTTTTGTGTTGGTGATGATGCACAATCAATATACGCTTTTCGTGGCGCTGAATTTGAACATAGCAATCAGTTTGAAGAGTTGTTTCCAAATGCCACTACCCTACCACTTACGATTAACTACAGATCAAATCAAGAAATCTTAGATGTTTCCAATTGGCTTTTGGATCGAAGCCCCTTGCCATACGATAAGCATCTTGTTAGCGCAGAAGGCAAGTGTGGCAAAAGGCCCAGCATGTACGCCTTTGACGATGAATTGAGAGAAGCTAGTTTTATTGCTGACAGTGTAGAAGAGCGACAAGAAGAAGGCTTAAAACTTAAAGATATGGCAATCATTGTTCCAACTTCATGGTCTGCAAAAACCATTGAAGGAGAACTGGTTAGGCGCAATATTCCATACAAGTTTATTGGCGGAACGCAGCTTATGAAGTCTGCACATGTTCGTGATGTTATAAGCTTGGCCCGTTTAGGCCAAAACTTTAAAGATGAACTGAGTTGGCTCCGTTTTTTAACTATGTTTCCGCGAATTGGTGAAAAGTCAGCAAGTTCAATTATCGAACAGTTTGTAGATAGGACTGAGGCTGATGTTTTACCACAACTAGAATTCAAGTTTGGTAAAGAGCACCCAATTGTCCAGTGCATAAAGCATATTCAGGAAAGTTCTCATGATGTAGAAGCAAGTATCAAGGGAGCAATTGTACATTTGCTACCTGTACTGCAAGAGCGTTATTCCAAATGGAATTCAAGACAAAAAGACCTTCAGGCGCTAGTGAAAATTGCGAGCACATATTCCGATATGAAAGAGTTTTTGCATGCCATGACACTTGATCCTCTGTCTGACACAGAAGCAAACAAGACAGATGAAACGGATGTCCTTACGGTAATAACTGTCCACAGCGCCAAAGGTACTGAATATCACACTACGTTTGTAGCTTGTGTGAATCCAGGTATGTATCCACACACAAGATCATATGGCAACTTTGATGCTGAAGAAGAACAAAGACGAGTACTCTATGTCGCTCTTACAAGAGCGATAAAGGAGCTAGTAATCACAAAAGCTTCATCCTCAAGAACTGGCTATACTAGCTACAGTAAATCTTGCATCGGTGAAGAATATTTCTTATCTGATTTACCGACCCATATTGTGAATCTTAAATCTTTCGATGGCACGAACCCATTTGAACATGGTGGGTTATCTATGTTGACTGATTGGTAAGGTGGTGGTCGTGTTGTACAAAGATCTCTCCCCACTTTTTGACGAGTTTCAGATTAAAGAACCTTTAGCAAAAGAGGACGTCATTCGGTTGATTGATTTTTGCGAGGATGGAGAACGCTATGATATAGCGTACTCCCTTGCAACAAAGTATCCATCAATAGCCTGCTGGGTGACTTTCGCTATGGCGGTTCATGTCGAGTCTGATTTGAGAAGCCCATTAGAATCATTAAGACAAGCTGCTGGCCTATGGTCTCTCAAGAAGTCTAAGCAGAATAAAATAAACGAAATGCTCGAAGACTTACGAAGCCGAAGTGTGAGCTGCTTGTTAGAGCGCACCAAAAAAAAGGGCTGGCTATTGGAGCCAGCCAGCAATGGCTTTATGGTGACTGAATTTTACCCTTCAGATTGGAGTTACAAAACGAGCCAGTATGATTCTCACAGTCTATTTAAACATGGCGTTAATGGCATTATTCCAATCGACTCTGTATTGGTAAGTAACGAACAAGCACTACTTATTAAAAGGCGTGTTGAAGCCTCATCGCAAACTCAGGCTATGGAGATTAGTTGATCTTCATCTACGACCTTTTGCGATGGCATATAGGTCTTATTGGTAATGATAAAGTTCTCGAAACCAAGCCTTGCTAGTCTTGCTTTTAAGAAGTGGACATCGTAACAGTCCAGCTCGATATTGGAATCATTAACAGCGATAAAGCATGGTTCGCCGTAGTTGAAAACAAAAGAGACGTAATTATCTTCAAAAAGCTTTACAGCAATGCGGTTTGTTTCTGGACAATGATTTATGACTACGGTTTGAGAGGCGGCATCTTCTAACAACTCTTCCTGCACTAGAAATTTAATCAAGTTTGCTTCTCTGACAACGCCTTCTGCATTTGCAATTGCATTGTCGATAATATCAGGATGACCTGCGAATATTGCCAGGTTTGGGTTATAAGGCTGGTATTCTTTTTGGAATTCAGCCTCCAACTTGAGGCGAAGCGCCAATGAATCCCAATCAGAGAGAAGGCCGTAATACAGACGATTGCAAAAATCGAATGAACTAAATGGCAATTCTCGGTCAATGATGTTAATCCATATGTATCGTTCTGAATACTTGTTGTTGCTATCTAGATCAGTTGAATTCTCGAATATGGTCTCACACGATGATGAGATTTCCTTCTTAACATTTGAGATTGCAGGCAGAATGATTTGTCTTGAAGGCTCTATAGCAACATCAGATCTTGATAGGAGATGTCGATTTACGAGTACATCTTTTCTTTGAATACCTGTAAATTCAGCAAAAGCCCTTTGAAGCTCTTCAATAAGTTTTTCAGACATTACTGAGCACATCACTTGCTCAATATGAGATTTGGGCGCTAAAAAGACCAAAGGAACAGCAATTTGGTATGATGTTACAACACTTTCATGTTCTTTATGCGGGTGTTGGGTAACAACAGCACTTAGAATGTTTTGCAAATGAATCTTCTCCATTACATCAAGTTCGGATTTGCTACAGCACACTAAATTGTCTATCAGTTCACTGCTTGAATCCGAGTATAAACACTCTATAGCTTGACGCGCAATAGATAGATCAAGGTCTAAGCAAGGGTCATCGAAATTTTGGGAGCCAAGCTGACTCTTCAACTGGGCAATGCCCGAATGATCAATTTTCATTAATTTTTTTATCGTTATAATTCTTATAGTCTTTCATATTATAACTTAAAAAATCGATTTCGCAACCCCAGCGCCGCGCCCTTATGAGTGTAAAAGGCTCCAGTATAATGGAACAAGCTCTACAAATTCTTCTACTGGAGCACGATCTAAAACTTCCCATAATTGATAATTAATTTCATCATTTTTAAGTCGAATACAGTTCTCAATCAAGACAAAATCACTATTATTTAGTTTTAAATCAATGTCATAACCTGCATAGTAGTCATCAACTTCGTCAAAAAGTAACTGTAAGGCTACTGAGCGCTCCTTAAAATTTAAACTGAAGGTATCAAGGATATATCGCTGAGAGTGCGCTGGATAGCTCTGTGAGGCGTTCCTCTCTACTACCCTACTCGTACATTCAATAAATTCTTTTGACAGACTGATTTCTTCATAGGGCTTAGTCGCTAGTATATACGAAATAAAGGCATCACAAACATCTTCCTTTCCTATAAGCTCGAAGGCGGCTGAAAGTTCTCCGCCAGCTAAGTGCAAACCACCAACTAACTCACTTTCGACACTGTAATATTGAACTGAGATGAGCAATTCTGGATATTCTTTACTGAGGGCAGAAAAGAAACCTTGATCAACGATATATTTATTGTCAGGTCGGATAATTTTTAGAACAAAGGTATCATTTTGAATTTTTGAGCCATGCATCATGCCGCAATCCAAGTCAATTGGATGTTGATTTGATGTACCTTTGATGAAGTCGAGAAAATCTTGAGGTGTACCTTGGTTAAAATCAGATACAAACTGTTCTAGGCTAGACTCTTGGCCTTTAACCTCGATTGAAAGAAACATAGCTACCTTTATTATTGTTATTATATTAGCTTTAATAAAACAATTATATGTAGTTACGACCCTTTAAACAAATCGAGGTTATAGATATTTTGTCTATTTCTGCATCATTTCTTTCCAATGCTTTCGACAATAAGAGACATACTGATCATTACCACCGATTGAAACTTGCGAACCTTCAGTTACTGCATTCCCCTGTTCGTCAAGCCTAACTACAAAAGTGGCCTTCTTACCACATTTACAAATAGTTTTTTGCTCAATAATCTTATCTGCAATTGCCAAAAGGCGCATAGACCCAGGGAAAAGCTCACCAAAAGAGTCTGTTCGTAGCCCATAGCAAAGTACAGGGATGCCCAAACTATCAGTTACATCACTCAATTGATCTACTTGTTGAGGATGTAAAAACTGAACCTCATCAACAAAAACAGCATCGATGCGCTCACCTTTATGAAGTAGACCAATCATGTCTAATAAGTCTGTATCAGGCCCTATAGCTAAAGCCTTTGCGCTCAATCCAATTCGTGACTTTATTACC
>Ga0066192_1000004_pt1 | contig 164024 bp, 184 predicted proteins | sample WorMetvacBELIZE1_FD_58707 | JGI IMG/M metagenome (GOLD analysis project Ga0066192, IMG submission 58707) | Marine gutless worms symbiont microbial communities from Max Planck institute for Marine Microbiology, Germany - Olavius vacuus BELIZE.1... | ecosystem: Host-associated > Annelida >... | reverse complement strand
TAAGTTACTCAACTTATATTAATTTCTTTATAACAATAATAATAAATAGGAACATTTACTCATGTTTAACTTGATCATCTCTATCATTGCTATCGCACTTGTAGTCGTACTTGCTGGTGCTTCTCTTTACTACGGTGGCAGTGCATTTAATGAAGGCTCATCAGATGCTAAAGCTGCAACTCTGATTAACCAAGCTCAACAAATCCAAGCTTCTGCGACACTTTACAGTGCAACCGAGGGTGGTTCTCCAACATCTATTGAAGACCTTGATGGTGACTACCTATCAGCACAGCCTGTAGTGCCAGTAGGTGATCCTAACAATGCTACTTGGGAACTTGCAGATTCAGCAAACATCGGCTCTGCAACTACAACTCCTGATGTCGTAGCTACTATTTTGGAAATGGGCGCTAAAGCAGATGAAGGTATTACTTCAGAAATTTGTGCAACTGTTAATGCTGATGGTGCTGGCGTTGTGTTCTGTACTGTTGACCACAACGGCACAGCTACAAGCATTACTACTGGTGAAGGCTCAGGTGATACTCCAGAAGCAATCGGTAATGTTACTGAAAGCTCTGTAGCTGTAGTACACATGACTCTTTAATCTTGTTTAGCTGGGCTAAGCGCCCAGCTAACCCTTGAGGGGTTTAATTTAAACAGTATTTTTACGTTAAATTCTTTATAAAAACAATAATAATTAGGAATATATACTCATGTTTAACTTGATTATCTCTATCATTGCTATCGCACTTGTAGTTGTACTTGCTGGTGCTTCACTTTACTACGGTGGCAGTGCGTTTAACGAAGGTTCATCTGACGCTAAAGCAGCAACTCTTATCAACCAAGCTCAACAAATCCAAGCATCTGCGACGCTTTACAGCGCAACAGAAGGTGGTGCGCCAACATCTATTGCTGACCTTGATGGCGATTACCTATCGGCTCTCCCTGTAGTACCAGTTGGTGATCCAGATAATTCTACTTGGGAACTTGAAGATTCATCTGACTTCAACGCTGGTTTAAATATCGATATTGTTGCTGTAGAGCTTGCAATGGGTGCTAAAGCTGATGAAGGTATCACAACTGAGATTTGTGCAACTGTAAACGATGACGGTGCAGGTGTTGTCTTCTGTCACGCAGAAGCTGTTGGTGGTGGCGTCCTACCTGGTGGTGGCAACATCAACTCAATTGACACTAACACTGATCCTGATAACTCTGTCATCCTTGGCTTGGATCCAACAACTTCTGCTGCTGTTGTTTACATGTCTCTTTAATGACAAATTGATAAAAAAGGCTGCTTTCGCAGCCTTTATTATTTGTTATAAATTGAACTTAGTATGCTCTTCCATTAGACTAATGATAAACAATAATAATAAGAGCAAAATAATGAATATCCCTTCCCTAATTTCTAAAACTCAATCTGTCCTAGACTCTAAAGCTGCTGTAGCTCTAGATTGGATCCTGGCTTTTGGTGCTATTGCTTATGGCGCATACTCCCTCTATCAAGGTGAATCTGGCTTTATTACATATGCAATTTTAGTATCTGGTATCGCAGGTCTTTTTCTTGCTTACAAGAGACCTTCGAAAGTTGCGGAAAAGCTTATATCTGAAAAAATCACAAAGAAAGCTTCAGCGAAATAATGAGTAATTTAATCATCACAGTTATCGCCATTGCCTTTTTCGCTGCGATAATGTTTGCTGGTTCGGGTTATATCAACTATTCAAGTGTCACAACCGTTAAAGATAAAACCGAGTTGAGTGCAGCGCTGGTTCAGCTATCTACTGGTGTAGGTACATATAAAATCATGCATGATCTTAACCCTACTTCTTGGACAGATTTTATACCTGATGTCATAGGCGAGCCTATACTGCCAGACCATATGGATTGGACTGATTTTTCATTAAATCGAACTACTGGGTTTAATGAAGCATGCATTGAAGCTTCATTAGAAGTTAAAGAAGATCTAAGAGCCATCTTGAACGTTCAAAAAGATATGAGTGATGGTACTTTCTATATCTCTGATACTTGCGGACACAAGGCTGACTTGCTACCAGAAACTTACCCTTCAATAAAAACTATAACTTATATTATTAGGTAAATATGATTCACTTGATGGTGATTGGATTGATCTTTATTGCTGTTGTTTCGACTGCAACATTCTCATTTTTATCAATGAGCGAATCCACTCAAAGCATGGTTGATGCACAATCAGAAAAACAACAACTTAAACGTTGGCAAATCGCACTTACCAATGCCATGGTTCCTAGCCAAATATCTGGAACTATGATGGTTCCTGTTGGAAAAAACATTGATATAGGTTCAAATGGCTCTACTGCTCTGCAAGTTCACGGGCTTCCAGATGGTATGGGCTTGCCTCAATCCAATACTTACGGAAAATATTATATCTATTGCCCTATTGGCTCTACTAAGACCAATGAGGGTGGTATGGACACTGGCGAAATCTACGATGTAAACGGCAGCTATATTGCAAATACTAATCAATTCCAAGGCAAAAATTATGTAGTAAGTTCAGAAATTGACTTGGAGCCATCTACTACTGACCATGACATAGCCTATTTCATTATATCTCCACATCGTGGCGATGTGAAACTGCCGAGTTGTTCTGCTGTTCAGTTTGATGTGGAGCACGGTAGATTTATCGTTGAAAATGGTCTGGTTTTGGCTGGCACTCAAACATCGATTCTCAACGAAACAGGCTTTCTAACTAAGATTGAAGACACTACCAATTATGAAAGTAATGACTTACTCGATTTTGTGGGAAGCTGGAAGACCGCGACTACGCTTCAATATACTTTAAGCTTGCCATCAGAATCATTCATTGCATCTAGTGATATCGATTTCTGTTTGCCTTACGACACGTTCAGAAGAAAGGTCGTGATTAAAGGTGAATATTCCGAGAATGGTGTTACGACTATTGATGGGAATGGGCATTCACTTAAATTTTGCAATGTTGATGTCACTCTTATGGATGTTTCATTTTCTGAGACGGCAATTGAAGTTGCTAGTTCAAGTCTAACTTTGACAAACTCAGTTTTGAACTCAGTAAGCGTCATTGATAGTGAGCTGTTCGCCAGCGAAACTGTTGTATTTGATAGCAAGGATGATCATTCAATTGTATTGAACAATTCTGATGTCTTTTTTAATGACGGTGACTTTAGTTTTTACTCAAACAGCGCCTCTCATGGTCAAATTAGAGCCTATGGTTCAAAGGTGTTCTTTAACGACGCAACCGTTTCTCTTTCTGAAAGCATTTCTGGTCAGGGCCATCACACAAATATCTATGTTGATAGTTTGAGTGAACTTGGTCTTAAAGATACAATTATCACTAGTGAAATCAGATCTGAGCAATTGATTGACACATACGGCGAGATCTCTCTAAACAATAGTCGAATTGACTCAAACGAGAGCTTTGTTGATGCCATAAAGCTAAACTATGGGTCTTCACTAACAATGCATAGTTCATCAAGTATTGAAGTTAACTCTGGTATAGGTGTCAGAGATATTGGTGCAAGTGGCATTTACGGTGACAACAGTAGAGTTGTTGGAAGCCAATGTTGGGATGGCCTTATGTTTGAGAATACGCAATCAAATACTTTTGGAAGCTCGGCAAGTCAGAATAATAAAGTTCAGCTTAATCGATCTGATTGGACATGTAATCCTTAAAAAAAACAACAATAATAAGAATAATAATAAATGATTGAACAAAGCCTTAGTCGCGATGAACTTCTATCCGCTTATCTTATGGATAAGGGTCTATTACTGCCAGTTGAATTGCAAGCTGCACAAATGGAACAAGAGCATACTAAAGAAGAACTTGGCAATATCCTGGTTAAAAATGGTTTCCTCCCCCATGACAAGCTAATTGACATACTGCTGGAAATCACAGATCAGAACTTGTCTGGCGAAGAAGTTATTTTAGCCCACGTTCCTGCTGAGTTGCTTCAAGAACTTAACGCTAAAGTTGCAGCCCAAACCGTAAAAGCTGTCTATGTTGCGTCATTAAATCCTGAAAGTGAAGTTAAGCACAAGTTGCAACCTTACTTCCCCGCACAGGATATTATCTTTATTGAAGCTCCTATGGATTCAATTGAGACCTATCTAGATAAACTGAGTACGATTAATGATTCTCAGGCGTCTGCACTAGAGAAATTGATACGACGCGCCATCAGTTATGAAGTATCGGATATCCATATCATTCCACGATTTGAAACTTATACAGTTTTGTTTCGTCACATGGGTGTTCGTAAACTGGAGCATGAGGGTACTTACGAAGAATACCTTCAGCTAGCAGCAAGAATCAAAGATAAGTCTCGTATGGACTTGGCCGAAAAGCGCGTACCTCAAGATGGTGGTTTTTCTATTGAATACAACGGTCGTCTCGTTGACTTGCGTGTAGCAACGGTTCCAACAACTGGCGGAGAAAGTATCATTATCCGTATTCTTGATCCTAAGAACTCTAATAAGAAGTTAAAGGATTTAGGTATTTCAAACCTTAAAGCCTGGAGTGAAGGAACTTCACGCTTGAATGGTATGTGTTTGGTGTGTGGCGCTACAGGCTCAGGAAAAACAACGACTCTTAATGGTACTGTTCGTGAACTCGACAGGTTCGGCAAGGCGATTTACACCGCTGAAGACCCAGTTGAGTATCAAATTCCTTATATTGGTCAATGTAATATCAATGAGTCTGTAGGCTTGGATTTCTCTAGAGCGCTCAAAGCATTTATGCGCTCGGATCCAGATATCATAATTTTAGGTGAGATTCGTGACGAAGATACTGCCCGAAATGCAATAAAAGCCGCCGAAACGGGACACCTTGTTTTTGCTACTTTGCATACTAGTTCAATTCTTGGTGCCGTTAACCGATTCCGAGATCTAAACGTGCCCCTTCACGAACTTAAGTATGTTCTACGCGCTGTATTGGCTCAAATGCTTGTACGCACCCTATGTACATCATGTGGCGGTAAAGGCTGTGAGAAATGTTTTCAGACGGGTTACGCTGGTAGAACCATCGTAAGTGAATGCCACTACTTCACTGGTGTAGATGAAGTTGAAGATATTCTTGAAAACAAAAAAATTGTTTGGACGACAATGATCGAAGATGCCTATGCGAAATTTGAAAATGGTCTTACTGATTATAAAGAACTTGATCGTGTATTCGGTGCAGAATTCAAACAACTTCATGCTAAAAAACAAAAAGAAAAAGGCAAATAAATGAAGCTTTTCAAGGCTGTTATACAAGTCCCTCGCAAGGGACTTATTGAAAAAGAAATTGAATGCGAAACACTAGAGGAAGCACAGAGAATAGCTCGCGGTTACGGCAAGGTTGTTTCATGTAAGAAGATCTTTTCATTAGGGAAGCTTGAGCCTCCTATGGAGGATTCTGAGAGGCAAATTTTTATGCAGCGCCTTGCGGCAATGCAAGCTTCAAAAGTTGGTGCAGGTGAAGCCCTTGCCCTAATAGAAGCAACCTTTACAGGTAAAATTAAACGTATTGCTGGTCGTATGCTAAAACTCATTGAACAAGGATCTGATATTGGTGAGGCAATGGATAAGATCGGTGCTCAGGACTTTCCAAAAGCAACAGTTGCCTTGGTAATTGCAGGTTCAAAAGGTGGTGACACTGCGACGGCATTAAGAAATGCTTCTGAGTTTGAAGCAGAAATGGAACGCATTAAACGTGAAGGTGGTTCTGGAATTGCAAGCGGCATAATGGGCTTCTTATCTGCTGCTGGTATTACATTTGGTACAACTAGGGTTATGGGGCCACAGGTTCTTGAGTCTGACTTAATGGTGATTGCTGGCGACCAGATTAATGTTGATTGGGCTATATCGCTTGGTTCATTTTGTGAGTGGGTAATGGGTAGTCTGACTGTATTAGCAATTGTCCTTTGGATGCTCAGTGGCTGGATCAAAAAATTGGCACCGCTTTTTGCAGATAGCCTAATTCTAAAAATTCCGTTTTACAAAGACTTAGTTCTAGCTCGTAATAACTACACAACCTTATATGGCTTGAGCATGCTTACAAAGTCGGGGGTTCCAATGGAGCAAGCATTGAAATTATCTGCTGAAGGCTCTCCAAAGGGCCAACTTCAACAAGATTTGTTTAACGCTGTAGATAATGTAAAGCGTGGCCGCCCATGGTCTGATGCTTTGAAGAACTTACACCCTACCGATAGAGCCTCCCTTGGATCATCCCTTGATAGGGAGGGTGTTGCAAGAGCACTTGACGCTATAGCCGTGCAGTATCGCTCACTTTACGGCACTCGAATTAAGACACTAGCTCCAATCTTACAAGGCATATCTGTAACAATGCTTTGCTTGTCAGGCGCAGTTCTCTTCGGCCTAACAATCGTACCAATGATGCAGTTTGCAACAGCCGATATCAACTAATGAAAGGATTTATATATATTTTGACGAATCCAGCGATGCCTGGACTCGTCAAAATTGGCTTAGCTGAATCTGTTGAAAAAAGACTGAAGTCACTCTATACCTCAGGTGTTCCAGTTCCATTCATTGAAGAATATTCTGCTTTTGTTCTTGATATGGAGTCTGTAGAGAGTCAGATCCACCAGCATTTAGATTCGTACAGAACTAACTCAAAACGAGAATTTTTTTCAATTTCGTTAGAAAAGGCCATTCATGAAGTTTCATCAATTATTGAAGCTATCAACCAAGAATCTGATGACGAATTTATAGATAATTTTTATTCGATTTGGAATTGCCCATTTGATGATTCTGTTTTAAAATTTGATTAGATAATTATTTAAGGTATAATATGTTTACTAAAAAACGACTCACAACGTCATTAGTTGGGTTAGCAGCAATGTTTTCAGTTTCTGCCAATGCAAACTCCATTGAGGATTTCTTTGAGCTTTCCGCTTATGCGCAGTATCTGGAACTAAAAGAAATGGAAAAGCATGAAATTCTGGAACTGAAATCCGACATTCAATTGGCAGTTGCAGAGGGTTTGGATCCATTGATTGCGGAGCCAAACATGTTATCTATCATTACTTTTGAAAAAGAAGACCTGCGAAACGGCTATTGGAATGAGTTTATTCCTCATGAAGACCTGCTCTTTTTTGCTAGAAATGAACTATTTGATCTTGATTTCGCATCTATCTATGACCTTGAAAATAAAAACAGTTATATAAATCGTCATGCAATGCAAGAAGGCATTGCGCCTTCAGGTGTTGACGGCAAACAAGTAGGGTTATGTAGGCTTTTCAAATCTAGTGGTAGCTCATATTTTGAAGTGGCAGGTTCTGATATTGAACACTTCATAAAGCTATCAGGCTCAAAGATGACCAAAGATGAAGCATGCTTAAATGAGCATTTGTCTAAGACATACTGGCAGCAACGTTACGATAAACTTTCAAAGTAAATTAAGGGATTTTCATGGTATTTAATGCACTAAAACAACCAATTCGATTCAAAAATCCATATAAGATTCATGATGTTGTCATGAAGCTAATTGATGTAAACGAAGTCACTCACTACGTTGTCTCAGAAGTATTGAGCGAAGATTCCATTGAGTGCCGTGTATTCAATAAGAATGGCGTCCTAACTGACATTCGCGTTCGATTTGAAGGTGATGAGCTTAAATCACTAATCCCAAATGTGGTCGCTACCCGACTTCAAGCTAACAAAGTTACTGGGGAACTATGCCTGTAAGTGAAGCAACTCGTAAGGCCGAGTTCTTTTATGAAGACTTGACGAAAACCCTTCAACGACTTTGCGTTAAGCATGACCTTGAGCTTCCATCATTTCATATGGTGGAAGTTGGAAAGGCATTGCATGCAAACTTATCTTTTTACAAGAAAGATGCATGTGAAGTGATGGCTGAGCAGTTTAAAGATAAAGCCAATGGAATGGGGCTTCAGCCTGGCTGGGTTGGAGTCACTTTTCTTGAGCCTACTTTAAATATTAAGCTGAAAGTCATTGGTCTTGATATTGATGGTGGTGATAACTGCATTCGTGTTCGAGATATGAAAGGTAACGATTACCATATCTCTCCTGCTACCTTAAAAGATCGAGTCTCGAACCATGTCGTCATTTGATCTACTCAAGAATCAACTCAATAGTTATGGTAATTCTGTCAACTTGGTAATGGAAGATGCTTCTTTCAGGCAAAAAGGCGATCATTACGTCTTGTCTGCCACGTACTCACAGATTATCGATGGACTTGATAGGTTTCAGAGACGTTACTTAGAAAAGTGTCATGTTTACAAGCTTCCAGTAAACGCTATTTACGAGCAATTACTCATTAATAAGCGCGTTTGGGCATTGTGTGGTTGGGTAGAAGAGAATCGGAAATACCCTATTATTATCAAAGATGTCTCTTCTGGTGAGAGAATAAAAATGCATCCATCGACCTTTGAAAAAATGTATATGGATGCACTAAAGTTACCTGCCTAACGTGGGCGCGTTATCTCTCTCCCTTTGCGCCTGCTTGACCCTTTCTTGCAATTTTGACATCGCGTTAGACTTTGTTTGAGTTACCTGTTTCATTCTTTGTTGTTGTAGATTGACGACTGACATTAAGTTCCCTAATTTTAAGTTGTTGTACTATCCGCTCAAAAACACTCTCTGGTGGATTGTGTGCGTCTATTTCAATTATTGGGTACTCGTTACTGTACCTCTTCGAAAAAGCCTTGAAACCCTCTCTGACGCGCCTAAAGAAGCCCTCTGACTCTTGATCAAGCCTATCGGCTACCTCATCACGATTCTTAATCCGTTCCATGGATACTTCAACAGGCAAATCTAGGATAAACATTATGTCTGGCTTGATATCAAAATCGATGGAGTTCCAAATACGCTCAAAGGACTCTTCATCCATTTCCCTTCCAAATAGCTGGTAGGCGTATGAAGAAGACTCATACCTATCAGAGATCACGTTGACGCCAAGATTTAACCAATGCTTTACCGTTGTTTCAATGTGCTGTTTTCTCGCAGCCAAAAGAAGAAGTAGCTCCGTTTCTGGAAGAAATTTTTCGCCTTCTGAGTGCTTGAATACCGTTCTAATGTTTTCAGCAATAAGAGAGCCGCCTGGCTCTCTAGTCAGATACACATTGTCTTTACCTAAATAAGACTCCAACAACTCAATTTGAGTGCCCTTGCCAGCCCCATCTACGCCATCAATAATAATAAACTTGCCTTTTTTCATTACAGCGCCAAGTCCAAGTTGTTAACCTTTTCTTTGTCCAGCTCCTTAATGTGAGTCTGAATAAGGTCAATGATTTTTCCACCAAAAACCCTTGTACGATTACTGGTAAGCCCACAAGCAACTAGCTCATCATTTGTTTGTGGCTTAACGGTTGCAAAGTTTTTCGCAATCGTATCATTGAAAACCATATGCACAGGTCTACGTGATTCACTTGCGATTAGTGTCCTAAGTCCACAAATCTCACGATACAATTCGGCATCAAAAATTTGGCGAGTCTTGGTCACTTTAACTTCTGGCCTTTTTTCCTCAATCTCATCAAATGGAGTCGCGCCACTTGCATTTGGTATTGCTGCCGATGCGTTTAAAGTTAAAGTACCCTTCTCAGTCAGCCTGACCTCTTGTGCTTGTTTAGAAACAAAGATGAACCCATCTTCCATAAGAGATTTGAATAGAGTTGCAACCTGGCCCTTAGAAAAGCTTTTTAATGCGCCGAAGCTATCAAGCTGGTGATGACCACGACGTTCTATGGATTTTGAATTAACCCCCATCAAGATGTCAGCCATTCTTGAGCTATGCAATCGACCTTTCGTTTCACTGATCAGTTTCAATGCAGATTTAACTTGGTCTTTATCAAATTTATCGGACTTATCTTGTGTAATCGTTCTTTGAAGGCAAACGTCACAACTACCGCAGTTTTTATGTGGGTGACTTTCACCAAAATATTTCAGTATAAAACGCCTGCGACATGTTCTGGTTTCGCTATAACGCTGCATAGTATTTAGGTTCTGAACCACAATTGCCTTACGTTCAGCTAAGTAATCAAGTTTCAAAGCCACATTTGGATCGATGATCTCTATCCCCTTACAATCGCGCATACCTTCGATAGCATGAGACTTAAGAACACCTTGTGACTCAAGAATATTTATGATCGACTCTACTTGATACGTTTCAACAGGTGTAGGGCTAGCCAAAGCAATCTGTTCGTAGTCTAAGTTAATAGGGCCACTACCATCAGCCAAAGCAACAATTGTCGCTCTAACTGCTTCTACAGTTCCAACAGCAGGGTACGAAGAGTCGATGAAGAACTCCTGAAGACCTCGGTCTTTTCTGCTGTAAAGCAGGTAGGCTTTTGACTCTTTTCCGTCACGGCCTGCACGACCCGCCTCTTGGAAGTAGTTTTCCAAATTCTGAGGCATATGGTAGTGAATTACGACGCGAACATCTGATTTATCTACACCCATGCCAAAAGCATTTGTTGCAATGATTGTCTCTATGTTTCCGTTGATAAAGTCGTCTTGCACTTTATCTTTAACTTCATCATCAAGACGACCATGATACAAATCAACTGACATACCACGTTCTGCAAGAAGCTTTTTAAGTGACTCTGCTTGCTTCACTGTAGCGGTATAAATGATTTTTGGCTCACCTTTATGTAAATGCAGTAGCTCATTCAAATCACTAACTTTATTCTTGCTCTGCTTTACATCAAACTCTATGTTAGCACGGTCGAATTTCCCTACTTGAACATAAGGGGATTCCATCTCTAGTGCTTCAGTTATCTCCTTACGCACTTCAGGCGTTGCCGTTGCTGTGTAAGCAAAGCGTTGAATTCGCTCACCTTGAGCATCTTCTATTTCTTTAAGGTTCTTACTGATATCAAGGTATGATGGCCTAAAGTCATTACCCCAAACCGAGACACAGTGGCTTTCATCAACTGCTACGAACGATATCTCAATTTGCTTTAATGCTTCTTTCATATCCTCATTTTGAAGGCGCTCTGGTGCTACATAAATAATCTTGTAATCACCATTACGGAGCTTTTGCATACGATGAATGCTTTCCTCAAAAGGAATTGAAGAGTTAATGAAGCTCACCTCAACACCGCGCTTTTGCAGTGCATCCACTTGGTCTTTCATTAGAGAGATAAGTGGGCTGATAACGACGGCTGTACCGCTCTTACAAAGTGCAGGTATTTGGTAACACAATGATTTACCACCACCTGTAGTCATAATGGCTAAACCATCACTACCTTTCATTACATTATCAATGATCTCTTTTTGACCATCTCTAAAGTTATCAAAACCATAATATTTTTTTAATGCCGAGTGCGGCATATCTATAATCTTTGAAGTCATGCTCTTCCCAGATTCATGTTGAATTATTATTACTTTAATTATACCATATACCAGAAATCACTTAAATCAAGATTAATAAAAATAATAAGGTTATAATAATGACTTCAACCAGCAAAGTGTTTAAGCTTGATAAAAATACACATCTAGCCAAATCGCACGACAAACTAGTCCAGCAAATCACTGTACTGGATTGGGAATTGCAAGTTCAGCAAATTATCAAATCTATGGGCCTACCCCTTTCAGAATTGTTGCAAGAACCTACTACTGCCTTAGCACCAAGCTCTCATGCTGCAAAATGTTCTCATGATAGCATTGAGTCATTCATCACATCCTCCAATGATGATTTTGGCCTTCAAATGGAATGGAATGAATGGTACACAAAAGTGAATGCGTACCAAATCAAGAAGAATTACAACCTCTACACTGATGATCCTGTTGAAATCATTCAAGAGTTTAAAGATGTGACAAGCTATCTTGGATTCAAACCATCAACCAGTGAAGAGTACCACGAAGCTAAAGATACAATCTTCCGCTCTCAACGTGAGCAGCAAGATAGGCTACACTCTCTGCAAGTGAAAGAGATGAATGAAAAAGTCTCTGATCTTCTTCGCCAAGTGAATGCAAGTACTGGCCTTTTACAAGATGCTGAAAGCAAGATCCAAAGTCTTAACGCTGAGCTTCAAGCCACTCGTAAGAATTATGATCTACAAATTGACGAAGCATATAAGACCCACCAGAACCAACTTGCTGAACAACTTCAAGAACAGCGCAACTTAATCTCAAAAGAATTTGAAGCAAAGATTATTGAAGTAGAACATCAAGCAGATCTAGTTCGAACCCAGAGCCAACAGAATATTGATGAAATTCGAGCGAAATACAATAGTGAAAACTATGTTAGTCGCTGTGAGTTTATGGCTCTGGAGCAAGAGCTGGAGCGTGAGCGTGAAATTAGTCGAAACGAACTTATTAAAATTAACGAGCTAAACCAACAAATCAGCTCGTTGACTGAGCAGCTTAAAGACCGTAACGACATCATCGCTCAACTTGAAGAAAAAATTGAAGAGCAAGTTGAACTAATTAACAGCTTGAATCTAAAAATTGAAAAAGGTGAAATCTCAGGTTCGGATCTTACTTTTGAAGATTATGAAGTTCTTCAGTCTGAGGTATCAAAGCTTGAAGCTATCGTTGATTCTTACAAGTCTCAAAACGAGCGCCTGGTCAAGAAGCAAGAATTCCTTGAAGATAATATCAACATTGCTAAATCCAATATGGAGAAGCTAAAGGTTGCATTGAAGAAGAATCAAACTTCAAATAAGCGTCTTCGCATCTCAGTGAAGCATAAAGAGGCCATCAATTCCGTTCTTGGTAGCTTGGTCATTGTGCTTATCACAGGATTATCGCTATCATTGATTTAGCAATAACTAAGAAAAAACCTCCATTTGGAGGTTTTTTCTTAAATTGACAAATTGCTTGTTAATTCTAAGTTATTCTCAAGCTTTGCCTTAACCATTTTTGTGAATGCAGTTGAACGACTCATTTGTCTCTCATCAGACAATGCACGCTCAAGGGTTTCAGGATCTCCTACCAAGAATACGTGTTTCTTAGCTCTTGTTATTGCGGTATAAATTAGCTTTCTGTTCAACATCCTGTTGTTTGATTTGGATATTGGAATGATAACTGCTCCATACTCGCTGCCTTGAGATTTATGTATGGTTTTGGAGTAAGCCAACTCTAAATTTTTCATTTTTCCTAAAGGTATTTTAGGCTGCATATAACCGAAATCAACTTCCACAAACTTGTTCCTTAGGTCAATTTTCATGATTCTACCTATTGAACCGTTAGTTATCTTCAACTTGTGATCTGTCTGGGTTTGAATGACCCTATCATCCACTCTGAAGTCTCGGCCATAAAAGTTAGCTTGGAATTGGCCGTAATTTGGATTAAATACTTCTCTTAACTTCTCGTTAAAAGCATTAACACCAACCTCAGTTTCAATTTGTGGCGATAAGATCTGCACATCTTCATATGGCATACCTAGTTCTTTGGGAATGTACTTCGTACACATAGACATAATCTTGTTCACAATATCCGAATCATTATCTGAAGGAATAAAGTGAAAGTCACCATGTCGATTCTGCGCCAAAGGAGGCATTTCGCCATTATTGATTAGCTTGGCGTTTTCAACAATTGTTGACTTTCTATCGCCAGTTTTATCAACACGATTATTTTCAACTAGATAGTTTACTTCAATCTTTCCAGTAGCGATCAGGTCATTGAGCACATCGCCACACTCTACTGATGGCAACTGATCGACATCCCCGACAAAAATGATTCGAGATGTAGGCTTTACAGATTTTAAAAGGTTTCTGAAAACGATAATATCTAACATCGATGCTTCATCGACGATAATGACATCCGAATCTATTAGAGGCGGGTTATCTTCGTCAAACCCTGTCGCCTTGTTGTACTTAAGCAATGAATGAATTGTGTTACATTTCTCGCCTGTACTTTCAGCCATGCGGTTTGCCGCCTTGCCCGTTGGAGCCACACAAGAAATTTTCAATCCACGACCATACGCTCTTCGCAAACAATCTATTACTGATTTTGTTACTGTTGTCTTACCTGTTCCTGGGCCTCCTGAAATGATAGAGAACTTGCTATTCAATGTACCTGAAACAGCAGAAATCTGCTCTTTGTTAAGATACGTTTCCTTTGGTTTGATGTCTTTAGTGTCAACTTTATCCCAAGGTGAAAGAACAAAATTTGTGAACAGTTCAGCAGCCTCTTTCTCCACTCTGTAGAAACGGTTATCAACATAGATGGTTTCATCGCCAATCTTAACCATATTGATCTTGTCTGCATGGATTTGACTGTCTAGGTTGTCAATGAAACTCTCTTTGTCTGCCTTAAACTTAGAAATAGCATGCTCAATAATCTCTTCTTTCGTTGCGCATGTTGATCCATTGTTCACAAGTTCATTTTTTGCAGCCATCAAGATAGCGTTACTCTTGACAGCGGGATCAGAAAAAATCTCATACTCTTTGCAGTACGCATTTACAGAATCAAGAGATTCCATATCAATCAAACCAAACGGATTCTTAGATACCATTGAAATTGCTGCGCCTGATGCAATGTATCCTTTTGAGATTAACCTAGATGCACAATCTACTGAGTACCCCATCTTTCGTATGACTGCATAGTCTTGAGCCATTGTTCGGGCAGTTTCAAATTGTCTTTTGAACAAAGCCATGTTGTCAGGATTAAACCCAGTACCATTAAGCGCTTTTGATGGGTCTTCGATCAATGCTTTCCCTAATTCATTGCTGGTTTTGTACTTTAGCCTTAGGTTTTGCAAAATTTCTAAGTCGATAGACTTGAACAGTTCTGAAGACATCATTTCAAACAAGTTGGCCTTCGTACCCATTACAGTTGCTGCTGGAAGGCAGTTATTGATAATCATCTGATCTCCATATTTCTCATCAGATGCCCATCTGCCATCGACACATACCAAGTCATCGACAACTGGTTTGAAGAATGATCGCCCCTTTATTGTAAAATAACCATCATCATTCCCAGTGACTTGTTTAATTTCTGCTTTGCCTTTTTCATCAATTGCCTTCATTTTTGCTATGATGAAATTTTCACCTTCTTCTTCACTGATGAACTTGATGAGCCTAGCTCTTATGAAACCCATTCTTATTTTGCCTATTATTGATTGGTCGCTAGCAATATTATACAATATTTTACCAATAATAATAAGAAGAACGCTATGAATTCAATTTCCAAAAAGATCATTGCAGGTCTATTCATGTTGATGCCAATAACAGCATCTGCATACACGTTCACTGAAGCTCAAATCACACCCAAAAATCCAATAGTTGGTCTAGGCACGGCCCTTTTCTCTGAAGGTTCTGAGTTTATCTGGGTATCTCTTGGTGATGACGCTGATACATATGACCGATTTGATACTGCCGTTACAAGCTCTAATATCAATGAGGACTTTAACGCTGTTAGGTTGAAGCTTTACGGGATATCAACCGAGCAATATAAAAATAACTCAAATGAAAAAGTCAGTGAGCTTTGGCAGAAAGCAAACAGTTTTGTTTACCGATATTCGCAAAACAACGACGTAAGCTTTGTCTGTACAGAGACTACTTTAACAAGTACGCCAGAGTGCAGCATTGACATCCTACTTGATGATACTGGAAGTGACGTTATCAATATTAACCAAGTCATTCTTGAAAATGGATTATCAAAGCTTGAAGATGATAGGCATGATAACAACATTCTTCGCGAAAAACTGACAATTTATGAAGACAAAGCGAAGAGACAAAACATTGGTGTATGGCGCGAAATGTTTAACCTTTTCGAAATGTAAGCTTTGGCAGCTCACTTTTATTTGCTATAATATAGCAATATATAAGCAATAAAAGAAAATCAAAATGTCAGCTAATAAATTACGACCAATATCAGAGAGACAACCAACTTCTGATGTGAAAATCCATGATGATCCTGTTCTTAACAGGATTTATCAAAATCGTGGCTTAAAAGACCCTTCAGAGCTTGATCTGAGCTTAAAAAATCTTCTTAATCCATTCTTGATTAAAGATATGGATAAAGCCGTCGAAACCCTTATTCGACATTTAAAAACCCAGTCAAATGTCATCATTGTTGGTGACTATGATTGCGATGGGGCCACATCAACATCTATTGCGGTTGAGGGCCTTAAGTTACTTGGCTTTGAAAATGTTGACTTCATAATCCCTGATCGAATGATTCATGGTTATGGTTTAACGCCTGCCATTGTTGACCTTGCAGCAGAATCTTTTCCCGACCTTATTGTAACAGTAGACAATGGCATATCCTCATTTCTTGGCGCGGATAGAGTGTATGAAGTCGGTGCAGAACTCCTTATTACTGACCACCACTTGCAGTCTCCTGACGGCCTTCCTCAATGTGAGGCAGCCGTAAATATCAATCGAGACGATTGTGATTTTCCGAGTAAAAACCTTGCTGGTTGCGGCGTGATGTTTTACACAATCGCGGCTCTAAGAAACAAGATGGAACGTGAAGGTTTATTTGAATCGTTAGGTATTGCAAAGCCAAACTTGATGCAGCTTATTGATCTCGTATCGCTTGGAACTGTAGCTGACGTTGTTAAGCTTGATTACAACAATCGAATTTTAGTTAATGCAGGATTACAACGAACCCGAAGTGGACAAGCTCGACCTGCAATAAACTCAATTTTACAAGCCAAGAAGCGCGACCCTTTTAAAGTTCAGTCTAGTGATTGGGGATTTAGTGTTGGCCCAGTTCTTAACTCTGCTGGCCGTCTTGAAAATATGACTAAAGGTATCGAGACACTACTTGAGACTAATCAGTTCATCGTAGATGAGTCGGTTAATTACCTTGTAGACCTTAATGAAGCTCGTAAAGAGATTGGTCGTGAAATGGAGCAAGAAGCCAATACTTATCTAGTTGAAATTGAGCAAGATTGGGGTATTACACTTTTTGACCAGAACTGGCACGAGGGTGTTATAGGTATCTTGGCCTCAAAGGTTAAAGAAAACGCAAATCGCCCTGTTATCTGTATGACTGAAACAGATGAGTGTAAAGAGGCTCGCGAGTTCTTAGAAGAAGTAGAGGCAAACGGTGCGCCCAAAGATGTTGTTGATGCTGCAAAACGCGCATACCTTACAACAGATGTAAAAGGCTCTGCCCGATCCATTCCTGGTGTGCATTTAAAGCACATACTAGACCACATCAATAAAGCACATCCAGAAGTGTTGTCGAAGTTTGGTGGACACGCTATGGCGGCTGGTTTGTCGGTTCCTGTTGCACAGTTCGAAAGATTTAAAACTCTATTTGATGAATACTGCAATCAAGAGATCACGCCTGAGTTGATTAGTGGTGAAATGATGGTTGATATTAGAGATATCGACTCTTCATTCTTGACTCTTGAGAATGCAGAAATGCTTAAAGAGTCAGGCCCATGGGGCCAAGGATTTGAAACCCCTCGATTCTCTAGCAAATTCCGAGTCAATGACTTTAGACTTATGGGTGGCGACAAGCAGCACTTAAAACTATTCCTAGAAACATTAGATTCATCTGAAGTGATCGAAGCTGTTTGTTTTAACTGCATTGATGATCCAGACAACCTGCCATTTAGAGTAAATGGTGTACTTGAAGCTGTGTTTAGTATGGACATTAATGAATGGCAAGGAAGAAAGACATTGCAGTTCATGCTTGAACACTTTCAAGATAAGGAACTTATCTTGGCAAAAGAGCATGAGCGCACTGGGTCTGTAAATCTTGATGGGGCCAAAAAAGCGCAACGTTCAATGATGTCGAATACTGCGGATGTAGCATTATGACCAAAGCAATTGTCTTAAGCGGTGGAAGTGCAAGTGGTAAGAACTTTCTTACCACCTTTCTGGAGTACCGTTGTGTATTTGAAGATAAGATAGGTGAACTCTCGATAAGCTTGACTACCCGCCCTCCTAGAGAGGGTGAAGTCGATGGTAAGGATTACCACTTTGTTAGCAAAGAAGAGTTTAGAACTCTTATTGATGAGAGTGCTTTTTTAGAATTTGAAGAGGTGTTTGGAGAGTACTACGGAACTCTTAACTCTGAAGTAGAAAGAATTATTCAGTCAAACAAAGTCCCTATCTTCATTGTTGATCCATTAGGTAATGCCAACTTATCCAACCTTTTGTCTAAAAGAGGAATTGATGCATTATCAGTGTGTCTTGAAGTTGATAAATCACTTGCTCTAAATCGCTCAATTAACCGTGTCATGTCGGAAGAAGATCTAACCGAGGACAAGACTCGCAACCATTCAAAGCGTATCGCAAATAGTCAGTTTAGAGAGTCGCACTGGATAAAAATGGTCAATTATGACCTGATCACAAAAACTGGTAACTGCATGGATGATGTTGAGCGCTGTATTAGCGAAATTCAATCATCTCTACTTACCTTAAGCCCTACGCCTAAACAAATCTTGGTAACTGACACGAAGTTAAACGAAGATAGAGAAAGCGCCAAAGAATGCGCAAAAAAACTGGAGCTTATTATTTCTAAAAAAGACAAGATATCTCCAGAAAAGCTAAATGACCTCATAATAAAAACAATAATAAGAGTGAATAATGAGCAGACTAACATACTCCGAGAAGGAGCTTTTTGCCCTAATTAAGCAAAAGAGAACCAACCAGTTCGTTCAAAAATTTGAACGTAGTGAATATATTAATAAATTCTGTAGCAATCCAATGGGCGACAGCTTATTAGGGTATGCAATTGCATGTAACGCTACAATTATTGCTGAATATCTAGCTCAGGATCCTGAGCTAATCAACTATGCAGGTAAAAATGGTAAACCGCCAAGTCATTATTTCAAAAATGATGTTGATGAAGCTTTTTTGGTAGATCTCGTTGGTAAAGGTCTTGATCTTAATGCTACTGATGCGACAAATAGTACTGTTCTACACAACATGGCTAGGATGTGTAGTGGGAAAGACTTCTATACCGTAGTTGATGGCGGCGCTGATCCATACGCATCGAATCAAATCAATGAAATCCCATTAGATACAGCAAAACGCTGGAATAATAGAGATATTTTAGATTATAATCTCTAAAAGTTTTTTGGAATAATAATAATAATGAAACTGAATAAAATCCTCCTTACTTTGGCGCTACTCGCTCCATCTCTAACGGTAGCAAGTGAACTAGATTGGCAAATTAATACTATTGACCCTTACAAAGCACGCGAACAAGCAATTTCAAAACTCAATGCGAGTATAGATGGTGCTGGTGGCTTTGTGCGTCTCAAGGAAGATGCTGAAAAAGGTGATGGCTATTCATCGTTTGTGCTGGGTGATATGTATCGTCTGGGCATTATCTATGATGTCGATTTTGATGAGGCAAATAAACATTTTAATGATGCTGTTGCCTTAAATGAGCCAAATGCATTATTGCGTAAAGGTCAGTACCTTATGGGTCACGATCCATTAATGCCAATCAGAGAGCATCAAACGCACCTGAGAGAGAAAGACCTCAAGGCTGCATACCTTAAAGGGTTTGATATGATTGAGCGCTCTGCATACCTGGGTAATACTGACGCTATGTACTTCTTAGGACTGCATTATATTGAAGGTGAAATTAAGTTCCGAGACCGCGACATAGGTATGTTCTGGCTGAGTAAGTCTTACTCAAATGGCAATGAGAAAGCTGGACAAGCTCGTGATCAATATATGCGCCAAGCAGATTACGACAATGATTTTGACCATATCCATAGAATGGCGACTTATGGTGATACAAGTTCTATGGTGAAGCTTGCGGATTTCTACTTGAATGACTGGAAAGTAGAAAAGAACAAGAGAAAAGCACTTAGGCTCTTAAGAACTGCCGCTAAGCTTGGAGATCATGATGCAGTCGAAAGACTGAAATCATTTAGATAACAATTTAGGGGCCAATGGCCCCTTTCTTTTATCTTGATAGCTCCTGAGAAGGTTCTTCTGGAAATCTCCATCTGATTCTCCCTGAGAGAGCGTGATTTCCTAACTTAATTGAAGTATTGAAAAATCGCTCAAATTGCTCTTTCTCAGAACTCGGAATTGATGATAGGTTCAACTCACCTCTAAGTTCAGACAAACCAATGATCTCATTTTGGAATTCTCCAAGACCTAACTGTCGATGCTTAGCTACACCATTTAGGCAATAAAAAACAAATTGACCAACAGCATTGAGATCTGTTTTATTTCCATGCTTTGCAATCTCAGCATCAAACACATCGAGAACAAACCCAGTAAAATCATTTTCCCTTAAGAAACTATTGATATTACTTTTATGACGGCCCCTTAACGCAGAGTAACTAAAACTATTTGAATCAAATACGCCCTTTGCTGGGCCTGATTTTGATGCTACGTTAGCTTTTGATGCCGTATCAAAGTCCCACGTACCTGTGACCATTGATGCTTCAGCTTTCTGCAAAGCTTTTTCGGTGAGTCCTGGCAATTGCTCAATAAAATGAGGATTGTCTTCAGCAACAGTCTTCGCATATTTAGAAAATGCACCCATAAGAAGCTTAGGAATTTCACGAGGCGTGTTACCTGCCGTGATGGGCTTTGAGCCATTTGTGAGGGTTACTCGATAAATAAATGACATAACCCTATCAAGATCGATTCTGTCGCCCTGTAAGACAACTTCACGACCCATTACGTCTCGTGCAAAGTTATGTCTACCATCATCATTTCGTAACTGGCTGATTTTATCTTCATGCCTCACTAGCATTCCTTCCCAAGAGTAGTCTGCTTTACCAGCGTTACGCTTATACAATGGTATATCGGATCCAGAAAAGTGCCTTCTGCTCGCGCTTCTCTCGCTAAAGCCAAAGCGCCCTTTCAATTTCTCTAGTTCTTCTTCTGATAGCTCACGCGCATGATTTTTTCCGATCTCAAATGCATCAGACAACTTCAGCGATTGTCCGCTTTGATATTCACTGATTGGAGCAATACCAGCATCAGGTGAGATTGAGGGATAGTAAAACAACCTAGATAAGTTTTTACAGCTCTCATCGATCTCAATAGCCTTAGCAATATTAAAGACAAATTCATTCCAGTTTTCAGAAGAAATAGGCTCTTCGAGCTTAAGAGCAATACGACATTTGTATGGCGCGTCCTTGTTGTAACTATGTGTGCTGTATATTACATGCTCAAAATTGGCAAAAGCTTTCCTTCCTTGTTCAAGAGCATCTGGAGTATCTAAGTCAAATACAGCAACTGAAATTGACTCTACATTCTCATTAACTCGTAGAGATTTTTTCTCTTTCCCGTCTCCACCCATGGAAATGCCTTCAATCCACTCCGACTGAGGCTTAAACTTTACTGGAATAAATGCGAGACCATCTTTCTCGGCCCTCACATCATGCTGCATCAACTGACCTACGATTGCCTCCCAAGTCATCGATGTACTACCACCAGCTACATCTTCATCAAGTTTGCTGTTTAGATGGATAAAATCAATCGTATTTTGATACGAACTCCACATACGCCTTACCTAAATTATTTATTATATTACTTATTATACCACGACACGATTAATAGTAGCAGTAAATTGACAAAATCTCTTTATCCTTTATTATAACACAAACAACAATAATAAGAGAAATTAGCTTTGCAAGAAGTTCTCAATGTCTTCCAGACAATCACCGCATTCTTAGTCGTAATGCTCATCATTGTAGGCATACACGAATTTGGACATTTCATCGTTGCCAAAGCGTGTAACGTGAAAGTTCTTAAATTTTCGATTGGTATGGGTAAGCGTATCTTCACTAAAAAAGGCCGTGATGGAGTTGAATATTCCCTTTCACTACTGCCTATTGGTGGCTACGTTCAAATGCTCGATGAGCAAGAAATGGATGAGAGTGAACTGAAAAGCTATTCTGAGGAAGAGCGTCAAAGAAGCTTTAATCGAGCATCAAAGCTTAAGAAGTCATTAATCGTTGGTGCTGGGCCATTGTTTAACCTTCTTTGTGCTTTATGCGTGTTCACTTCTATGAACATGATCGGTACTACCGACGTTAAGCCAATTGTCGGCAATGTAGAGACGACTTTGAATAAAGATGTTGGAGCTTCAACACTTCTACCTGGAGACCTCTTCCTTAGCGTTGACTCTGTGAATGTACAAAATTGGCAAGAAGTCTTCATGCAATTAACGTCTAAAGTTGGAAACAACAACCCGTTTCTTGTGCAGACCTTGCGCGATGGCGAGCCTGTTTCCCATACATTAAACTTCAGCAACGTGAAGCTTGACGAAAAAAATTCCGATATCATATCCATGATTGGGGTAACACCTTTGCACCTTAATTACACCAATGAAATCAGTGACCTCGCGGCAGGCATGCCAGCCATCAACTCTGGGTTGAAGGTTGGAGATCAGATTATTGGATATAACTCATACACTGTAGAAGATTTTGCAGACCTTCAATTCGCCATAGAGAAATCAGGGGTGTCTAAGATTGAACTTAATGTCATTCGTCAAGGTGAAGAGATTGACGTTACCATTACGCCTGTAGAGCGCAATGGTAAGGTGCTAATAGGACTCTCTCCTGTTCTTGACCTTGGCGTAGAACCTTCAGAAATTCTTTACACAACAAAAATGGGATTTCAGGAGTCATTTCTGAAATCTATCGAGCAATCGCAAAATGCAATTGTGATCACATTCAGTTTTATTGAAAAATTACTTACTGGTGATGTATCTCCAAGGCTAATGTCTGGCCCAATTGGTATTGCAGAAATGGCTGACACTACCGTAAAGCAAGGCTTAACTCAGTTCTTGAGTTTCTTGGCTTTTTTGAATATCAACATAATGATCATGAATCTTCTGCCTATACCAGTACTTGATGGTGGTCATTTATTTAAGTACGCTGTAGAAACAGTCATAAGGCGTGAACTTAATTCTACTGTTAATCAGGTCTTAAACTACATCGGCCTATTCTTGGTGCTAAGTCTTATGGCACTAGGAATTTCGATGGACATTTTGAATAAACTATAAAATAAGAATAATAAATACATGAAAATAAAAACAATAATAATCGCAATGGGTGTTGCCCTACTCGCTGGGTGCAATGGGTCTGATAATGCTAAAACTGACATTGAAGCTTTTGTTTCTGATACCAAAATGAAAGATGGCATTGTTCAATCATATATTAGCAAAGGTCAAAGGGTTCTTCCTGGTGTTGAAATTTACAATGTTAGGCACTCACAAATTGACAATCTTCTAGAAGTTCACTCAAGTGAAGGGATTTTCTACACCGACCATGGTTTTAAAAAACTCATTAGAGGTGAGCTGTTTGATATCAAGACGGGACAGAATCTCACCGTTTTAAGTGAGAAATTATTCTCTCACACTCCCTCAGCCGAACAAGTTGCGACTCAAAGTATATTTGGCTCGAAGCAGCCAAAAATCCAATCTGTTAGTGTAAGCAACACTTCGACAGAAGCGCCAGAACAGCGAGAGTTAACGGCGCTTGAAAAAATGGATAAGGATAAAGAAATCCAATCACTCGAACGCGCTCTTGCAGAGAAACTGATCAAAGAACAACTCGTCTCAGCCACTGGTGTTGCGGACAATGAAAATATTGAACTTGATAGCGCTCAAGAGCTAGATATCACCGTAAAAATGGATGGTCGAGTAGATCCTGACCAAATCAAAAATTTCAGAACTCATATCAGCTATATGGGTAAAGACATTCCAAAGATTGGTTACGATTCAGATGGCAATCGAGTATCGGCTGAGGATAGAAGAGCGCGTGTAGCTGGAATGGTAGAGAAGATCGCTGCGGCAGGAGATGCATGGAGTTTTAACTATAAAGCTGAAAACGAAATTGGTTCCATCGTTGTCTTTACAGACCCATCTTGTCCATTCTGCAAGAGATTCCATAAGCAGATCCCCGAACTCAACGCGCAAGGGATTAGTGTCTACAACCTCTTTTATCCAAGACAACTCGGCGCTGGCCTAAAAGGAAACCAGAAAGCTGAACACATTATCCGTCAGATGGATCATATCTGGTTTGCGGATGATAGGCAGCGTGTAGCAGACGACATTTATGATGGTTTCAGACCGACTAAGAAGATGAATACAGAAGGCAAGTCACCAAACCCTGTCTTTGAACATTACTTACTTGGTGAGATCTCTGGAATGCGTGGTACGCCTCATATTCTGTTAAGTAACGGCAACACGCTACGTGGTTACTATTCTGCTGAAGATATCGCAAAATACATGAACTAAAAAGGGCCTTTAGGCCCTTATTAAGTTTCTATTTAAGCCGCTGCAAATCAGCGGTTTTTTCATTAAAAGGATGGCACGAGTGAGTTATCTCTCGATTCCTTTCCAATGCGTTTTGCTAAGTTATTATGCTTTTCTTGCTCTAATTTATTAGAAGTGACAACTTTGAGTTTTGACGATAAATCTGGGTGTATCGGCGTTGTCTTTAACTTCATTGATAGCTTCGAGCCTTCACTCTTCTGCGCATCATTTACGCGAATGATTGACTGTTGCTCTTGAGTCATCAACAGAAAGACATCACTTAATAAGACAGCATCAACCAAAGCGCCGTGGATGTCACGGTGTGAGTTATTGACCCCAAACCTCTTACATAAAGAGTCTAGATTATTACGTCTGCCTGGGAACTTTGCATTTGCATAAGACAAGGTATCAAAAACCTGTCCATTTACTGACTTTGTTAGTGTCTCCTGACCAATGCGTTCGTACTCAACATCCAAAAAGCCCATGTCAAATTTCGCGTTATGGATCACCAAAGGTGCTCCATTTACAAATTGCTTAAAATCTTCAGCTACGTCGGCAAATTTCTTTCCACCTGACAACCTGATTAAGTCAGTTCGGCTGTTACCATGTACTTCTTCCGCTTCTTCATCAACCTCGCGAACTGGATCGATGTAAACTTGGAAAGTTCTACCTGTTGGCTTTCTATCGATAACCTCAACAGCACCAATTTCTGTTAATTTGTGACCTTGTTCTACTGGCATGCCAGTTGTCTCAGTATCGAGCACAATACAGCGCTCATGAGACATTAGACTATTTAAATTCATGTTATTCCTTAAATGGAGCTATCATTTTATTATACACCATATAAATATTAACTTAAATTGGCGACTCTTCTGAATTGATGTCAAAGTTAGGAGATAGCTCTACTCCAGCATTAGGGTTATAGGCTGGCTCTTCAAAACCAGACTCTTTTGCCTTAACGTTTTGGAATCTTGATTCCTTGCCTACAAATTCAGTTCTTGCTGTACCTAATGGGCCATTACGTTGCTTACCAATAATGATTTCACCAATGCCTTTATCTTCAGTATCTGGATTGTAAACTTCATCGCGGTATACGAACACGATTAAATCTGCATCTTGCTCAATGGCTCCTGAGTCACGAAGGTCTGAGTTGATTGGCCTTTTATCCTGTCTCTGCTCTAGAGTACGGTTCAACTGTGACAGAACGACAATTGGGATATTCAATTCTTTAGCCAAAAGCTTTAAGCCACGAGAAATTTCACCTATCTCATTTGTTTTGTTACTTGCATCTGCAATTTTCATTAGCTGCAAGTAATCTATCATGATTAGATCTAGTTTTTTCTTTCTATGCTCTTTAATGGCACGGGCACGCAATTCATTGATTCCAATGCTTGCATCATCATCTATCACGATGTCCATGCCATCTATTTTCTCTAGCACAGCGGCTAGTCTGGCTTGTTCAAGTTCGGTTAACTGACCTGTTCGTAAATTGTTTTGATTGATACCGCCTATTGAAGAAATACTACGCATCAACAACTGATCAGATGGCATTTCAAGGCTAAAAATCATAGCTCTATTGCCCTGTAAGACAATATTATCTACCCAGTTACAAGAAAGTGTTGTTTTGCCCATAGACGGCCTTCCAGCAACGATAATCAAATCCGTTTTCTGAAGTCCACCTGTCAGCTTATCAAACTCATCTATACCCGTTCTAAGACCTGTAATGTCAGTTCCTGCTTCAGCACGTTCCCTGATTTTTTGCAGGGTCGTCGGGACAAGATCCTTATAGGTTACAATCGTATCTGTTTTTGTAGTTGAGCTGTCTACAACCTTTTCTACTTTATTATTGATAAGTGATAAGATTTCATCTTTGGGAGCATTAGGGTTCTCAGTAATCACTGTCGCAATTTTGCTAAATTCCCGCTGGGCATTTCTTTTAAATGAGTACTCTTTAATGATTTCAGCATGCTCTAAAGCTTGCTCAAATGTCGGCTCAGGCAAAAAGGCGATGAGTTCATCAATGTCCTCTAAATCAGGCTCTTCGGAAAGCTCCTTCTTAACATTGACCAAATCAATAGACTTATTGGCACGCTTAAGATTCAAAATCGCTTTGTAGGTTTTTCTATACTCAGCAGAGTAAAAATCACTATCACTTAGGATTGATTGAAAATCATCCATCAACTCATTGTGCTCGAAAATTCCACCAAGCACTGATGCTTCAGCATCGATTGAGTACAGGTTCATTACTTATTATTCTCCTTATTATTGTTGGGCATTATAACAAGTAAATTAAGAGAATCAACATGATTTGAAATTTGCCGAAAATTGCCAAAACAGGTATAATGCATAGATTAAGATATAATAATAAAAGAGATAATCATGACCTCTCCATCTTTTGTACACTTGAACGTGCATTCTGAGTTTTCACTCAAAGACTCTCTCGTTCGAGTTAAGCCGCTTATCGCCCAAACTAAAGAACTGGGGATGAACAGCGTTACCATTTCAGATGATTCTAACCTTTTCTCAGCCATACGTTTCTATCAGGGAATGATGTCTAATGGCATGAAACCTCTAATCTCTTCTGAAGTCATCGTCTCTGACGGAGATAATCAAGGGATTATGATCTTGTTATGCCAGACAGATGAAGGCTATCGAAACCTAACTGAGATAATTTCTCATGGTTACGAAAACTGTCGTTCTGACAATGACAGTAGTCCAGTTATTCCTTATGACTACATCAAAGATAAATCAAACGGTCTTATCGCACTAACGGGTGCTCGTGATGGAATCATTGGTAAAAACTTACTTTCAGGTAAAGTTAATATTGCAAGAGAACACCTTGATAAACTTCAAGAAGACTTTGGTGATAGGCTGTACATTGAGCTTCAACGAACGGATCATCCTCAAGATGAACAACACGTACACCAAGCCGTTCAATTGGCTGTTGAACGTGATGTACCTGTCGTGGCTACCAATAAAGTACGCTTTCACACACCTGATGATTACGCAGCTCACGAGGTGCGTGTGGCAGATGCAAGAGGCATCACCGTAGATCAATTAAGAAATGAGTATAAATACGAATACTCGCCACATCAGTATCTTAAGAGTCCTGATGAAATGGCCGAAATTTTTTCTGATATTCCTTCAGCGATTGAGAATACAACTCATATTTCCAATCGTTGTTCAGTAGACATTACTCTGAACAAAAACTTTCTTCCTAGATTTCCTACACCTGAAGGGATGTCTGAAGCACAGTTTCTTGAAAAAGTCGCTCGTGATGGTATGTGGGAGCGCTTACGTCGTGATCATCCAGATAAGCTTGATGATAAAGAATTCATCAAGGTCTACGAAGACCGCCTAGCGTTCGAGCTTAAGATCATTAATGACATGGGGTTCCCTGGTTACTTCTTGATTGTTGGTGATTTCATCCAATGGTCTAAAGATAACGACATTCCTGTTGGCCCTGGACGTGGTTCTGGTGCAGGTTCTATTGTTGCTTATGCAATGAAAATTACGGATCTCGACCCAATTCCACTCGACTTGCTTTTCGAACGATTCCTTAACCCTGAGCGTGTATCGATGCCCGATTTCGATATCGATTTCTGCATGGATAAGCGTGAGCTTGTAATTAAGTATGTTTCTGAAAAATATGGTGCCAAAGCTGTTTCTCAGATCGTTACTTTCGGTACTCTAGCAGCTAAAAACTCGATTCGTTCTGCTACCCGTACACTTGGTTTCCCATTTATGCTTGGCGACCGAATATCTAAGTTGATACCTAATGATCCTGGTATTACCTTGGAAAAGGCTTTTAATGAAAACCTTGAGCTTTCGACAGTCTACGAGACAGACTTAGACGCTCGTAAAATTCTCGATTTTGCAAAAAAAATCGAGGGCATTACACGACAAACAGGTAAACACGCTGGTGGTGTTCTTATTGCACCTTCTGTTCTAACAGAATTTACACCAACGTACTCTGAAGCCGATGGCTCTGGCTTTGTTAGTCAATACGATAAGAATGATGTTGAAACTGCTGGATTGGTTAAGTTCGACTTTCTTGGCCTTAAAACGCTTACAGTTATTGATAATGCAATCAAGGCAGTTAACAAGAATCGCGCTAAGAAGGGATTGGAGCCAATCAGCATAGAAAACATTCCTCTTGATGATCCATTAGTTTATGACCTCTACTCTAAAGGTGAAACTACAGCAGTATTCCAAGTAGAAAGCCGAGGCATGAAAGAGCTGCTTAAGCGAATGATGCCTGACCGATTTGAGGATTTAGTTGCTTTGGTTGCTCTATTTCGCCCTGGCCCACTTCAATCAGGCATGGTTGATAACTTTATTGACCGTAAGCATGGTCGTGAAGAAATCTCTTATCCAGACGCTCAGTGGCAACATGAGTCCTTAAAAGATATCTTGGAGCCGACGTATGGCATTATTCTGTATCAAGAGCAGGTGATGCAGATCGCACAGACGCTAGCAGGCTATACACTAGGTGGTGCTGATATGCTTCGTCGTGCTATGGGTAAAAAGAAACCAGAAGAAATGGAGAAGCAGCGTAGTATCTTCCGTGAAGGCGCGATTAAAAACGGCGTTGACGGTGAATTGGCGATGCGTATTTTCGACTTAGTTGAGAAATTTGCTGGATATGGCTTTAACAAATCCCACTCAGCAGCCTATGCTTTAGTTTCTTATCAAACAGGATGGCTAAAAACTCATTACCCTGCGGAATTCATGGCAGCCGTTCTCTCTGCTGACATGGGCAATACAGACAAAATTGTTACTTTCATCAATGAATGCCAAGACATGGGTATTGATATCGTCCCACCAGATGTTAACCGATCAGAGAAGAACTTTGTTGCTTCAGAATCAAACGAGATTGTTTATGGTCTTGAAGCTGCTAAAGGTCTTGGCGGTAGCGCCTTGGAAACAATCATTACTGAACGAGATAAAAAGCCATTTGCTGATATCTATGATTTCTGTTCGCGTTGTAAGGTTAATAAGTCAGTTATCGGTAAGATGATTCAGGGAGGAATGTTCGATAGTACAGGTGTTCATAGGGCTTCCCTATACAGCACCTACCCAAGAGCTTTACAAGTAGGTAAGCAGGCCCTTAAATCTAAAGATAGCATTCAGGTTGATTTATTTGGTGGACTCATGGAAGACACCAATCTGGTCACATATGACGAAGTAGTGCCATGGCCGAAACGTGAAGAACTCAATGGTGAAATTGATGTTCTTGGACTGTGTTTAACGGGCCATCCTCTTGATGAGTACAAGACAGAGCTGGAAGGTGTTATTACAGGAAAACTATCGGACTTAACTGATGTATCAATAGAAGCATCTGACAACGAGAATGATGGAAAGGAGCATGTTGTATGGAAAGATCAATCTGTAAACGTGGTTGGATTGATCATTGATGTGCAGTTGTCTACCAGTAAGAGCGGAAACTATGCGCGACTTAAAATAGATGACTCAAGTCGTCAAATCGACGTAATGGTTTTCAATAAGACTTACCATCAATGTCAGGAACTTCTAAACAAGGGTGACTGTATCAATATTGAAGGTAAGCTTGTGATGGACAAAAAAACTGGAAGCCATAAGCTTATTGCATTCAAAGTGCAAAATATCGACACTCTAAGGGAAAGAAACGTTAGCCACGTTCAACTCAACCTAGATGCTAAAACTCTGAATCAGGAAAAGATTGGGCAACTCAAGAAGCTTCTTGATGAACATCCAGAGGGTGGTTGTCGCTTACAAGCTCTTTATACCAAACCAGATGGATCTCAAACAGAAGTGAACTTGGGGAACAAAGAACTTAAGCTCAACAATGAACTTATTGATAACCTCACTAATCTGTTTGGCCGCGAAGCCATTGATATTGTTTATAAAGAAAAAGGAAGTGAAAATAAACGTGTTCTTAGCAACAAGGAGCAAAAAGCAGATGCTGTTAAACGTGCAATCCAAGCGGGACATGAAACTAGGCGCGAAAGGCATGTGAGAATTGCCAATTACTTGGATGACGCTAGGATGTCTATGTAATTAATAAAGGCCAGCATTTGCTGGCCTTTACCGTCTTCGACGAACTGTTCGAATTAGATGCTCCAGTTTAACCAGAAATCCTTAACCTTTTGAATTGTTGTGTACTCGAAATCAAACGAACCCAAATGGTTATCGCGTACAAAGGACTCTAGAACGCTTTGTGCCATCCGTTTGCAGTATTCTGATACTAGGTGCTCCTTTGTATCATTTAGTGGCTTGGTGATAGGTACAGAGATTGCTAGTAGGTTTAATGAGTCAAAGTTCTCATCGTACTCTGCCCCTAGAGCTTTCTCTAGCACCATTATCTCATGGTCTGAAAGACCTTTAATAGTAAGGATAAGTCTGCCCTTTAGGTACGGATAAGGTAAGGGTTCACCTTTCTCATTATGATCCGTTGTCACTGGCAGAAAATTAGACTCAATAATTGATTGTTTTATGGCGTTTTGGTCAAATCTATCAGGATCTATTATCCCGCCATTGGCTTTGATTTTTTCTGCGTTCTTCCAAATTTCAGCACATTTCTTCTCTAGATACTTTGAAGATGGTAGAAAGTCTTTTGACTCTGCTTCAAACAAATACTCTCGCAACAAATGATTGTAAGCAACATGAAGTTTGCTATCTCCATCAGACATAGCCTTTGTAAAGTGATACTGCGTGTAAAGTTGATTCCAAGCGCCACTAAGTTTCTTATAGGCATCAGTGCTTGATGACATAACAAGCCTCCCTTTATTATTATGATTATTACATTTTATTAGCTATAATAAATTGACATATTGGCTAATTATTAATATCATAGTTGGAAATAATAATAAAGCATTAAAAATGGTGCTCTAAAAAATAATAATAAATTGGAGTGATTCAATGTCTACAGTTTTTACTACTGAGGTTAGTAACCTTTTTAGTCAATATGACAAAGGCGCAAAACAAGAGCGCGATATCGAAATTACAAAAAACTACTACGGAATGACTGGTAACGGTAAGGTTTCTATGGAGTTTGTAGGAAAGCCATATGATCTAACCCGTGAGAGCGTTAGGCAAATAATGGGACGTGTTATTTCTGACATAAAGCCTGCAAGCGACTCTAAAGTCTTAGAGCAATGTATTGATTTGATTGCCACTCACAGCCCTGCTAGCGCTGATCGATTAGAAGCACTTTTTGTTGAAAGAGGCTTGATTCCAAAAGGTTTCAAAATCGAAGGTGTAATCAATGCAATTAATCTCTTCTGTAATCTAGAAGAAAAATATGTAATTACTAAGGAAAATGATGCTCGCTTTGTCGTAGGTGAAACTCTTCAGTCTTCACCGAAGGAAATCCTCTCCAAAGCAACAAAAGAAATTTCTCATAATGGTGCAGTATCAATCCAAACTATCACCAAAATCCTTCCTGAAACTCTTTCTTCTGAAACTAAAGACCAATTTGTAATTGATGTTGTAAAAACAGTTGATGAGATGACCTGGATTTGCCTTGATGAGCAATGGTTCTATTTTGGTTCCAAGGGACGCAACAGACTGCTACAACGTTTAGAGCGAATTTTTTCTGTAGTAGAGAGTGCAACAGCCGAGAACATCTGTCTTGGCATGGAGAGAGCTTGGAACAAAAATCGCAAAGAAATCTCTAAAGTTCCACCAGCAGAAATTATTATCAAATTAGCTAAAACCGATCCTGATTACGATACTGATGGTGTTTCGATAACAGCAATTAACCGACAACATGAGTCGATTCTTACAGAATATGAGCTTGGATTGGCAGTAAGTCTGGTTGAAGCCGAAGATAACACGCTAAGAGAGAAAGCTCTAGAAGACCTTTTGGTGACAAATACAAAAGAAAAGTATGCGTTTTCCCAAGCCCTGAACTATTCACCTCTTATCATTAAGCTTGAACGTGGAGTCTACCGTTTAGTCGGTAATCCACTATAGGTAGGCAAAAAAAAGCCCAGCAAAGTGCTGGGCTTTTTAGCAGACGGAACTAAACAGAAAAACTTGAACCGCAGCCACAAGTAGTTTTGGCGTTTGGATTGTTGATTGTAAAACTGCCTCCAATCATGGCCTCTTTGTACTTAATCTCAGCACCATGCAAATACATTGCACTTGCTGCATCAATCAAGACTGTTACACCGTCTTCTTCAAGCTTGAAGTCATCCTCTTTTACTTCTTCATCTAGAGTGAAGCCGTATTGAAAACCAGAGCAACCTCCACCAGTGATAAAAACCCTAAGGAATAATTCAGATATTCCTTCGTCCTGAGAGGCTTTCAAATCCTCTTCAATGTATTCTTTAACTTTATCAATGGCCGTTTGATCAATCGTGACATTAAGTGACATAAAAATTCCTTTATTATAGTTATAATATGAACTGTATCGATTTTGGATTTACTTGTCAAATCATATAATAATTAGTATAATAATAAAAATACAAAAGCAAAATAATCCAATGACTGAAAGTAAAATTACGAAAAAGTTTCTAAGCACAATAGCTCAGCTAGGCGTTGAAAGTCTAGAACAGCTACTGCTATACCTGCCTGATAAGTACAAAGATTATCGTTTCCCAGAGACGGTTCTATCTAAGCATATAGACAGTGATGAAGCTAACTTGTTTAAGTTGAAGTTAACCCGCTCTCCAGAAGTTGATGAAATCAAAAAGATGACTCGTCTAACTCTTACCGATGGTTATGTCCAAACCTCAGCTATCTTCTTTGGGCCATCAAAACAATTTGATAGTTACCGATCTGGTGACTTATTCTACATTGAGGCAAAAGTTGTCCAGAATGGACAGTGGATGAACTTAAAGTCTGCCAAACACGTTAAGCCAACTGAAATTGGTAGAATAAGCCCTGTTTACAAAGGGAAAGAGCGCGTTCTAAACCCTCAAACCATAGCAAAGAACATTGGCATTGCGCTTCAAGACCACTTTGAGCTGACTAAGTCACTCGTATTATCAGAACTTAATACAACTGAGCCAGAGTTGGTTAAAACCTGTATTCCTGAAATTGGCTCTCTTAAAGAGTTATTCAGGATGACACACCGCCCTGCTAGTAGCGAAGACGTGGAGATGGCAACTAAAGGCATTCGAATGATTAATGCGTACAAATCATTGCGAAATGCTCTTGCAGGGGCCTATGTTCCAGAAATTGAAGAGAGCAGAATTAAGTATGGTGTTGACCATATTGTCGATGCTTTAAAAAGTCTTCCGTTTACGCCAACGAAAGATCAGAAACAGTCTATTTGGGATATCACAAGAGATCTTAACTCACCCTACCCAATGGACAGACTATTAAGTGGTGATGTTGGTTGCGGTAAAACAGTTACCTACGCGATCCCAGCATACTGTTCTCACAAATCAGGTAAAAATGTTGTCATTATATCTCCCAACTCTTTGCTTTCTGAGCAGGTGGCATCCGAAATCAAAGAGACATTCCCAGATAGTCACGTTGAATTACTTATAGGGAATGGTAAGCCGAGAACAACGAAGTTCGAAGGAAATCCTATTATTGTTGGTACAACAGCAATCCTTCACTGGATGAAGAATATTGGCTACGAACACAAGATTGATTTACTCATCATAGATGAGCAGCAAAAGTTGGGTACTGAACAAAAAGCTAAGCTGATTCAACCATCAACGAATGTACTGGAAGCAACTGCAACGGCCATACCTCGTACAGCAGCATTGATGAAGTATGGAAGTAAGAAAGTCTCTTATCTGACGATGTGCCCCGTAGAAAAAGCCATCAAGACTTGTGTTGTTGGAAGTGAGAGCAATCAGCGCGTCTTCAATACAATGAAGAAGATAATTGCTGACGGGTATCAAGTTGCAGTTCTCTACCCTGTCCGAACTAAAGACTACATGTTCTATAATATTAATGTTAAAAATCACGATCCTGTTGAACTAGGTGAGTACTTAACGAAAATAAAAGTAGAGCATAAGCCAGAGGAATTGAGTGGCTTTATGGGTGAAGCCGTCTTTACTTCGATGATGAAGAAAATTCAACACACTAAGCTTGAGAAATTCTTATCTGAAAAAGAATGGGATTATAATCTTGAAGAGCGTCCTGATATGGAAGACATTCAAGAGAATAAGCGAAACGTTGAAGATGCAGCAAAAATGTGGGAAAAGCTTTACCCTGGACAAGTGGTAATGCTTCACGGTGGCCTAAACATCAAAGAGAAGATGGCGGCCCTTGATATTGCGAAATCAGGTCGATGTAAGGTGATTGTAACCTCTTCAGTGATCGAGATCGGCCTAACAATGCCTGATTTAAGAGGGCTTTACGTAAAGAATGCTGATATTTATGGCGCATCAACACTACACCAGTTCAGAGGACGACTGGCCCGTAAAGGCGGTAAGGGGCTGTTTATGCTTGGTCTGGAGTCCCACATAGATGAAGCGCCAGAGGCATCATTGGCCCGTTTGAACCTACTGGTTCAGTTTGAAAAAGGTTTTGAAATTGCTGAGCATGATATGAAACAAAGGGGCTTTGGTAATCTATCAAAGTCTGGTGCAGTTCAGTCTGGACACTTGGACGGTATATTTAAAGGAATAAAAGTATTGCCTCAAGACATTGAAGAACTCATGAATAAGTAAGCGCCATTGGCGCTTACTTTTTTATATAAATCAACAACATACACGAAACACTTATTTGTAGGAAAATAATTTTATTTATTTTCCCTTATAAATACTTGCCAACTTAGATATTTTTCCCTATATTAAGCCCATACAAAGTTTTGGAGGTATTTATGACAGATCAACAACAACCACGTAAGGGTCGCCGCCCTACGCCAGACATTGATAAAGCTCGTAATGCATTGATTGTTGCTATCAAAGAAAAAAATGAAGTAACTCAAGAGTTTGAGTTAAACTTTGACTTTGATGGTTACTCTGATGAAGAGATTGCAGCTATTAAATTAAATGCTGACTGTCGTCTAGCTCTAGCACGTAACATCGATAATATCTCAAACAAGATGAAAGCTCTTGATGAAGATAGTGCTGAGTTAGAAGATTTACGAGATGAACGATCTGACCTTCAAAACGAACTTCATGAAATGGCACCACTTGGCATGACTCTTCAAGACTGGGAAGAGAGCGGAGCTTCTTTCGATTTAGAACCTGGTCGTAAGCGATTAGAAATTGAGTATCGCTACAACCGTGCTGTCCAAGCATTCGATGATGCTCTTGCTCTGTACCGTGAAGAAGAACGAAAAGCAGGTGTCGATGAAGTTAGCATTGAAGATATCGCTAAAATGAAAACGACAACTTCTAAATCAGGACGCCCGAAAGCAAACCCAGTTTTCCATAAGCTAGATAGAGAGCAAGAGCGCTACCAACGTAACTATCTTGCTGCTCTGGATGAAGCAGAAGACTATGTGCCTGACGAAACAGCTCGCGGTCGTAAGCCTATTCACCCGCTTAAGAAAGCGGAGAGCTACAAAGCTAAGATGGAAACTATCATTCGCAAGATTATTGCTGAAGAAGATAAGCTGTCCAATAAAGAGCTACTTGAGCGCTACATTACTCGTAAGCACCTTGAAATTAAACGAGTAGACAGAGAGCTTTCTAAGTGTGACGACGCAGATCTTAAAGAATACTTAGAGGGCCAGCGTAAAGAACTCGTTAAAGCCCAAGATCTGATGAAAGAACAGTCTTTATCTCCAGATGAACATGATGTGAGCTGGGTAAAAATGACTATCACAGGTCAGTCATCTCCTACCCCAAAGGAAGATGATGAGCTTCTTGATGACCTTGCTGACATCAACATTAAGTAACTGAAAAGGCGACCAATTAGGTCGCCTTTTTCTTATTGCTTTCGATATACAAAAGAACCATCTTGAAAGTTAGTCCAGTATTCAAATGAAAACAAAGTTCTCACTGATAACTTTTGCCTTATCAATATCAGCGCATTCACAAAGAACCAAATGCCGACAAGCCCAATACTTACCATTGGTATCCAGAGCTTCTTAGAAAATAACGATGTATATTCACTATGACCTACTGCGATAGCAAGGTTCTTCTGTGAGCCTAAATCCAATGCTTGAGGTGATAGGGAAAAAAACTCAGTCATCATCGCTTCATTCATAAAGGGCATTAGAGCGCCTGCTACAGTAACGAATGAGCAAATCACTAAGCCAGTAATACATAGGGTAGCTTTAAGGGTTTGGTTCATGCCTTCCTCCATTGCTCTCATGACGTCTAATCAAATGCTCACGACTAAACTCTTGATCAAGATTTCGCTTAATTTCTTTCTTTGGCTCTCGATATTCTTCAACACCATTATTAACCGCAGGTGATGTCGGAGTGACCATAAAGTCCATTGCAATCTTATCAACCTCTTCTACCACACCGTGAACGTGACTCGCGATTTTCTCGCCACGTAATGAATCACTACAAAAGTCATTTATAGCTTTAAACTTTTCATGAAGCTCAAATTCACTCAGTCCCTCATAAAAATGCTTACTATCATTCAGAGTCTGCTTTCTTTCTGACTCTTCAAGTGTATCTGAGTCCATTGAAAGTGTTGCTTGCTCAACAGCATCCATATAAGCAGTGCTTACAATTTTTGAGTATTGATCTAAATCGATTGAAGACATGTCAGCACTATTTGTGTTCCTCATAGTTTCAAGTGTCTTCTCGTAGGCTACCTGTTTCATCCTGCAAATAAGCGCCGATTGAGGGTCGCCATTTTTGGCAAATTCATTTTCCATTTTGGATAGGTTCTGGATTAACTTTTCCGCCTTTTCCTCGTAGCGAGAAAAGTCACCATGAGTTATGCCACCACCAGCTTTTGACATAAATAATGTTGATAAGAGACGTTTTAACATTTCAATGAAATCTTCTGATTGTCTCAAGCTTCTACTCATTCTTGTTTTTCCTATTTTTTGTTATTATATACATTATAATGCAGTTAAACAATCGACATCAAATCATCGCTTCTATTATAATAAAAATAAAATGTTAAAAAAGACTCCCCAATTTAGGCACTTTTTACAGCCTGTTGTGAATCTTGATTCACTTGATATTTCACATTACGAAATGCTCAGTCGTCTCCAAAATGGCAAAACCGCATTTCCTATTATAACTAAGTTTGAGGAACATGGACTAAGTCCAATCCTCGACATTGCATCTATACGCTCAGCTATTGGGTACATCAATTCTGAAGCCATTCACTACCCAATTGCAGTTAATGTTTCTGCAAGTAGCTTATCTTCACCTGAATTCTATAATAGCTTTAAAAGCTCATTAGAGCTAATGAGGCGTCCTAAGTCTCAATTGTCTATAGAGATCACCGAAACACAACCATTGATACAGAGCAGAGTATCCGATGACTTCTTTAAGCACTGTCGAACTAACGGATTAAAAATTGCTGCTGATGATTTCGGTACAGGTCATATGAATCTATCGACTTTGGTAAAATTTCCTTTTGACTACGTTAAGCTTGATGGAAGCATCATGGTCAATGCGATAAAAAAACCTGAATATCTATCAAGTGTCCTTAACAGCATCAAGCACATCAACTCAGAAGTAATCATAGAAAGAGTGGAAACCAAAGAAGAGTATGAGCTGGCTAAAAAAGCTGGAATATCAAAGGGGCAAGGATACTTCTTTGGAAAGCCTGAACCTGTTTCGACTATTGAGTACACAACAAAAATGGCGCTATAAGCGCCATTTTTTACTTCTTGCCTTTCTTCGGCATGTACTTCTTATTCTGATCAATAAACTTCTTACATGCACCAATATCGTTGTAGCAAGCATCATCGCCTTTTGGCCTTTTGGCTTCTGGCATATTTGAGATGATTTTTTTAAGAAAATTAATCTGAGCTTCAGATGGCGGCTTTCCTGTAGCACCTGTAGGTTGAGCGGCTTTAAGTTGCTCAATTGCAGCCTGGCAGGACTTGGAGTTTGTATACGCATCCTCAGGCATTACAAAACCTTCTGGTGCCTTCTGGGACAGTGTTTTTAGGTAGTTGACCATTTTTTCTGTTGGAGTGCGTACAACTTTATTCATGTTTTCATCAATGAATGCAGAAGCAGCTTTTCTACTCGTAAAAATATTTGCGTCCAATGCAATCCCTAGTGATGCTCCAATACTCTGTGCCAACTCTTTCTGCTTTTCAGATGGCTCACCATCAGCTAAGTCTTTGTACTGGTCAATAAACGTTGAGCATGCTCGGCGGTCTGTTCTTACATTCTCTGGAATGTCAGTGCCTTCAGGTACATTTGCAATAATTGAGTCCAAAAACTTCAACTGATTTTCACTTGGAGTCGTATCAACATTTTTAAGATGCTCATCCAAGAAAGCTTTCGCTTTTACTGGATCAGTCAATGCACCCCTTGGAATGCCGATATTATTGCGTTCAGAAATTAGCTTAATTGCCTTTTTCATCTTTTCACTGACTTTTTTGGGTGCATTAGTGACGCGCTCACCTAGCTTGCCATCGAATTTGGCAATCATGCCATTAATCAATTTTTCGACTTGTTCTTTCTGTCTTCCGTTAAAGTCATCGCGCATCATCATGCACTTTGAGTCATCACGTTCCTCAGTAATTTTAATTAGGTAATCTTCCCACGCAGCAGTCATAGCTGGAGATCTAAGCCACTCTGGAACGTACTTAATTAAATCACGACCTTTTGCTGTTGAGTACAAAACACCTTTCTTTACCTCAATGAATTCACGTCTAGCAAGTGTCTCCATGATTGTAGAGCGTGTTGCTGGAGTGCCAAGACCTTCTGACTCCTTAAGTAGCTTTCTGTACTTTGGGTCTGTTTGAGTCTTACCGACATTTTCCATAGCAATCGGAAAATCGACTTCCGTATACCGTTTAGGTGGCTTCGTTTGCTGTGCTTTGAGGAATACGTCATTGATATTTACAGAGTCACCTTCTTTAAGCTCTGGGAAGCTGGTGTCTTTCTCAGAATCACCAAAGGCAGCACGCCAACCTTTATCGACGATACGCTCACCCGTTGCTTTAAAAATAGTGCGAGGGTCGCCTAGCAAATCTTCAACTGGTACTTCAAACTGAATTTCTTGTGTTGAGTATTGAGCTGGTGGGTACAGAGATTGAATGAATTGCTTCACAACAATCAAGTAAGCTCGCTGCATTTGCTCTTTAGTGTGCTTTACTTTATTTCCGCTCGCTTTTTTAGGTGAAAGTGCAGAGTAGTCACCAGTTGTCATAACCTGAGTTGTAGGTACTATGCCGTGGTGCTCTAGCGCCTTATTTGTAAAGACAGTAGGTTTGAATGGTCTGTACTGGCTATGATTTCCATTATGGATATCCATGACCATTTGAGCTTGTGATGTTACCTCAGGCAGATTAATAACTGCATTGAGCATTGCGTTACGCTCAGAGGCTTGGTAGTAGTTTTCAGGAAGATCTTGCTTACTAGTACGAGCATACGATGTCCATCCCTGCTCATATAAATCTTCCAAGATAGTTTGAGCCAAAGGAGCTGAAATTCCACAAGCACTTGCAATTGCCTTTTGAGCTTGAGCCAAGGCAAAAGTCTTCTGTGGATTCTCTTTACGTGAACCCGATTTGTAAGTCATAACTTTCGCATCGCTAGAAGCTCCTTTCAGCCTAGACTCAAATGCAACCACTTCTGGTTTGCCAATAAATAACGGCGTATCTAGAGGCAAAGGCTCACCTTCTTTCGGCATCGATTTAGAAGGCTCCCAAGAAACGCCTTTAGGCATTCTTTCAATAGCAGCTTCTGTTACTACGGGCATATAGCTGGCGTTTAATGGACTAGAACCTAAAGCAGAAAAGTCAGCCGAAATCTTATAGTGATCTTTTACAATGAAGTTCTCGATTTCATTATCTCGATTTACAATCATTGCCAGAGCAGGAGTTTGCACACGTCCTACGGAAACAACTCGACCACCCTTTTCGCCTCGGCCCAAGTAGTTACCTAAGACACCATATGAAGCAAAATAGGTGTATGCACGCACAAGAGGCATGTAACACCAATCAGAACGACCACGAGCTTCTGAAGCCCTCCACCATGACTTTGTAATATTTGGTGAGCGTAGCTTCTTCATCGCGTCTTTCAATGACTTTGCATCAAGACCCGCTGCAAACCATGCACGTCGAATAGGCCCAGTATATCCCATATATTCGAGGATCTGCCAACCAATGGCCTCACCTTCTCTATCGGCATCCGTCCCAATGATAACTTCACTAAGCGATGGGTTATTTAAATGTTTCTTGATATTTTCTAGATAAGCTACTGGCTGAGCATGCTTAGGTAGCTTTGGATCACCCTTGTTTATCTTAAGATTAAAATCTTGCTGAATTGGAACAAGAGTCTTGGGGTCATTCCAACTGACAGTTTCAGAAATTTCTTCTGGGTCTTTTAGGCTCAATAGATGACCAGCAGCCCAGACAACGATAAGTTCTTCACTATCCAGTGTTCCCTTTATGCATCCAGAGCCATTCTGCCAGCCCATTGCTGCTTTCAACTTTTCAGCTACGTCTTTTTTTTCTGTTATAAGAAGCTTCATTCTTACCTACTTGTTTTTCTTTTTATTTGGTGTTCACGAAGTAATCGCTTATAGGCGGGATATATTCTTTTGAGGTAACGATCTCTGAACTTAGGGGTTTTACTATGGTAATTACCAACACCACGCCAGTAATCACTTGTTTCATCCAGTCTCTGCCTCAAAATCCACGATCCCACGCCGATATTTACACAAGGACTGTAAGCAACATCTCTCCATGTAACGCCTGGGTACTTTCGTGCTATATCGGGTAAGTGGATGGTATTTATCTGCATAATACCCATATCATAAGTATCATTAGAATTACGAGACATTGTCCCAATTCTTCCGCCCTCTACCTCGATAATAGACTTAATAACCAAGGGGTTGATCTTGAAAAATTTTGATGAATAGTTGACGCATTTTTCAATCATTTGAGGGGAGACATCCTGCTCTGGTGGCAGATTAGGAGGTAACTCAAACATTTTATGCCTTTGACTTTTTATTATTAATTATTATCGGTAAAATAATATACCTCAATTTTTGTCTTTTTGTCCATCGTTAAATAGGTTAAAATAATAGTATACCAATAATATAAGCCATAATAAATATAATGAATAATCAAGAATTACAAAGAACGCTTGATCGTATCAATGCACCGCTCAACCCAGAGCAGAAGATGGCTGCTGAGACACTAAATGGCCCAGTAATGGTTATAGCTAGTGCTGGCGCAGGTAAGACTAAAACACTTATTCATCGTGTAGCTTCTATGATTGTCAGTGGCATTTCGCCTAAAGACATTATGGTCGTGACTTTTACAAATAAAGCTGCTTCTGAGATCAAGGAGCGTCTAGAAGAAATGCCTGAAATCGGCTTAAATTCTCAATTTATTTGTGCAGGTACTTTTCACAGTATTATCTTACGTGAAATCATTAAAGAGTTCCCAGATAGTAAGTTCCTCAATGCCGTTGGCATTAATGTGGCCGAGTTGACTCCCTTTGATGATAAGGATGCAAGCTCACTCTTAAAGCAAGCCGTCGAGCTTTTACCTGAAGTTGATAAGGAAATTGTGAGTGACAATGAATGGAGGACGTCATACTTTGAAAAAGAGATGTCTCTCCATCGAGCCATGGGTCACGATGTCAAAGATTATGTTTATGACAACACCGTAGGTTCCGATAAGGAAGAGTTTAAGCGCATAACCGCTCAGGTTTGGCAGAACTACAATCGACTCTGTCGTGAAGCTAATGGCATTGATTTTGACGATATCCTCTTAATGGCTGACAAGATGCTTCGAGCTGAGCCAGAGATTGGTCGTGTTCTTTCTGAAAAGTTTAAGTACATGATGCTTGATGAGTATCAGGATACTAACAAAGTTCAGCAAAGCATTATGGACTCAATTGCTAAACACCATCAAAACATTTGTACTGTTGGTGATGAAAAGCAATCTATCTATGGCTTTCGTGGCGCAGACATTAACGTAATCATGGGTTTTAAAACACGATACTCAAATGCCAATATCATCGGGCTTTCCCGTAATTACCGTTCTTATAATGCCATCATTCAATTTGCAAACGCATGTGCAGATGCAATGGGTCAGAGACTGAATGACGGACAAATGATAAATGAGCGCCAAGTAACAGAAGCACCTGATGTTGCAGCTAGAAGGAAATCTAATCTAGCTACAATGATTGAGTTTCAAACAGCAGAGCAGGAAGCAGATACTATCACCAGAGGTATTATTCGAGACCTAAGAATGGGTGTCAAAGGTGAGCAGATCGCAGTTCTTTACCGCAATAAGAATATGAAAACGCTACTTGAGAAAAAGCTCGTAGAAACTCATACACCTTATGAGCTAGTTGGCGATACCTCGTTTTATCAAAAGGCAGAAGTTAAGGATATGGTTGCGCTTATACGCTTTGTATTCCATCCATATGATTCTATGGCTGGATTGAGGGTTCTGGGCGCAACTAAATTTGGTGTTTCAAGTAAAAAAGCAAAAGAGGCCATGGCTAAAGATGGCTTAAACGTACATGAGTTTCTGCGTCAGAAGAGCCAAGAACGCATGAAGTCAAAGCGCAAGAATGATCCAGATTTTGAACTGAAAGCTTATGCTAAAAAACTACAGCCTTTCCTGGGTCTATGCAAAGAGCTTAAGGATGCAGCTTACTATCAAGATTCACCAAAGTTCATTTCAGAGGTTATTGCTCAAGTTTGGGATATCTATTTAAAGCCGTCTTTGGAGCTTAAAGCTAAACGCGCTACATCTGGTGAGATGTCTGACAACATGGAAGGTCGTATTCAAAACGTGCAATTTGTATTGGAGAAGTTTGCTGCCTCTCTTGAAAAAGGAATGACCATAGATGAAGTTATTGAAGACTTAGTGTTTATGGTTGAGTCCAACCCTGAATTAGACCGAAATAAAGATGCCAAAGTAAAGCTTATGACTCTTCACGCTTCAAAAGGTCTTGAGTTTGAAAACGTCTATATGATTGGCATGGATGAGCACACGATGCTTGGTGAAGATCCCTCAGAAGATGACATTGAGGAATCGCGACGAATTGCTTATGTTGGCATCACTCGCGCAATGAAAAAACTGGCAATTTCTTACTCGAAGGAAAAGAGACAATTTGGTGAGGAAATGTATGTGCAAGGCTGTAGGTTCTTAGAAGAAATTGAAGACAGGCTAAACGTCAAGCGTTATGTCATGCCCCCACCACAAAAAGTAAACTCATATCAACGATAAGTAATGGGCGAAAGCCCATTATTATTACAGTTAAAAATTGACAAAACTAAATATATCTATTATTATATTTTTAATAACTAAGCGAGGACAAAACATGTCGAACTACGAAAATCTAAAAGAAGATGACTTAATCCGCCTGCATAATGAGAGTGTTGAACTGGAGCGTTCGGTTTCAGCGGATCTAGTGATGCTTAAAACACGCCTTCAAACAGAAGAAGAAAAGCTTGCAGAGTTGCAAAAAGAAGCTCATGAAAAATTCGGTGTTTCATCTCTAGAAGAGCTTCGTAATCTGTATCAACAAAACCTTAACCACAACCGCAGCGTTGTTGTTCCTGTACACCAATCTCTGACCGAGATTTCTCAAATTGTTGGTCAAGTTAAGAAAGAACTTCAGTTAGGGTAATTAAAATGGATAGCATTGAAGCATTACAAAATAAAGCAGGCGTACTTCAGCGCGACATCGATAAAATATCGGGCATGCGAGACCAGCTCCTTCAAGAGAAGGCGTCAAAGCTTGTTCAGCTTCAAGAGTCCACTGAATACCTTGATCAAAGCGCTCAAGTTCTTGCTGCTCTTGGTGAGCTACACCTACAAGCACAGCGAAAGTCTAAAGAACTATACGAAAACCTTTTGACCACTCAGATTCGCGAACTAATGCCTCACAATAACGAGAATGGTCGCGTCGTTCTTCGCAACTACATCAGTAAAGCTCGCCCTGCTCTTTCTGTTGAGGTTGAAACCCAAAGCGGTATGGTTCGTGACGTTTATGAGGACAAAGGAGGCTCAATTGAAAGCATCCTGGCTGTAGGCTTGCGCTTCATTTGCCTTAGCAGAACAGCTAACCGCCGATTTATTGTATTTGATGAAGCGGATGCGGGTCTAAATGCGAAGTACATGCCTAAGTTTGCTGCAATGCTAGAGCAATTAGCAACACAAATCGGTGTTCAGGTAATCTACATCACTCATCACCCTAGACATATGCTTGAGGGTAAAGGTCGTGTGATTGAACTGGAAAGTGATCAAGGTAAGATTGTTAGCAATATCGTTTCTGACTATGAATACACAGGCCCTGTAGAGGGCGTTAATGATGAAGCTGCCAATGACTTCTTTGAAGACACTGGTATCGAGTACTTGCGCTTAGTTAATGTAAAACAACATGAGAACACTCTGATTGACCTGTGCCCATACGTCAACTTTATCATTGGTGACAATGACATCGGTAAAACGACGGTGACTCAAGCAATTGAGGCCGTTGCTCATAATAAGGGACGAACTGGCCTTATCCGTGATGGAGAAAGCTATTGTTCATTAGAAGTGGGCCTTGAAGGTGGTATGAGCCTTGATTACCGCTACTCTCGCTCAGGTTCTAAAAAAACTCGATACAAGTTATTTGATGACCAAGGGCAAGAGGTTCAAACCTCAGACTCTGGCACTAAAAAACCTGAGTGGTTAGATGATTACCTGGCTATGCCGATAGTAAATGGCATTGACCTACATATCAGTGATCAGCACAATTCTTCATTCATCCTAGATAAGCGGTTCTCTGAGCACCAAAAGGCTGAGATCCTTAACATTGATGATGATACTGATGCTTCTATTACTCAGAAAATGCTTGCTCGCCATACTGAAATCACAGACTTTCACAAAAAGCGAAAGCGTACTCTTGCCCAAGAGATCAGTGAGCTTAACACTCGACTAGAAAAGATTCGCATGATTAATACCGCTGAAGAACAGTTGGCCGAGTCAATGTTGCAGCTTGAGAGTGCTCAAAAAGCTACATCAGAAGAAATTTCTATTGAGGCTCTAATCAAGAGATGGCAACAAATCGATAGTTTCATCAACACAGCGAAGCAAGTTGATGGTATAGAACTGCCTAAACAAGCTGAACTAGTCGCTATGACCGAAATCTCATCCATTGCAAAGAACATTCGAACGTCATCAGACGCAGTTTCTAAGTTGAGTCTAATCGCAAACACAGAATTGCCGCAGATCAATCAGCTACAGCCATCTTCTGAAGTTTTATCATTAACAACCCAGATTGAAGAAACTGAAGCAATTTTGAAGAAGCTCGCTCCAATTGCAGATGCCGCATTACCGAGTAACGGTGAAATTAAAGAGACGACTTCTATCATGAAGTTTGGAAGTGAAATTGCTAAGTCTTCAAAAATGATTCAAGTGCTATCTAAAGTATCGAGCGTTGATGTTGAGAAAGTAGCTCCATTAAGTGACATGGCAAGTTTGCGCTCTATTGGCAGGTTAGTTAAGCAGCATGGCGATAACTCTACTTCAATTCAAGGAAACATTTCTCAGCTAGAAATCAAGCTAGACAACAAGAAAAAAGAAATGGAAGAGATCGTAAGTAAGATTGATGTCTGTCCACTATGTAAATCAGTCAAACACAAAGGTCAGGAGTGCGCGTAATGCAAAAAGTATTTGAAGGCGTTTTGTTTATCAATAATGCAAACCTATGTTCTAGCAGCAAAGCTCCTATTGGTCGTGTTGACGATGATTACCTATCAGCCATTAAAACAAAACTAATTACAGCACGAGATATTGCTCAGAAAGAAAATTTACGTATAATATTTTCTGGAGATTTATTTCGTGGTAAATTTGATGTTTCTGCTGTGGCCGCATTTATTGAGATTTTTGGAGATTCCAAACCTCTTGTTCTTGCCAGCAAAAACGGAAAGCCCGTTGAGATTGATCCTGAAAGTTCTATCGGAATCCTTAGTTCTGCAAACGTAATTTTTGCTATTTCTGAAACGGGCCACGCTGAACAGTTTTACATTGAAGGCGAAGAAGATACTTTTGAATTAAGTATCTACAATCAGCTTTCTGATGATGCTTTGCCGTTAGAACTAGGCTATGTCGAAACTCTAGACTTATCAGAAAATAAGACTCTTATTATTAGTTCTGAATATCAAGAATCTGAACTCGAAGTTTCAGGTTGTTCTGGACTGTTATGCTCTAAATGGGGAAGTATCGCTAATCCTGATAATGGGGCATATAAGTTTTATGCTGGTGATTTAAGTCGATCACACGCAGGGATTAAAAAAGTATCAGTAACTAAATGGACTGAAAAATCTGGCTTTGAATCTATTGAAATTGAAGCGAAGGCAACAGTGTTTGAATCCGACATTGTTGAACAAATGGAAGATCACGTTACTGCACAAGCAAGCCATAAATCTTCTGAGTTTGCTAGGCAGTTAAAGCTATCATCACAAAACTCTGGCGATAACACTCAAATCGTCAGCCTGATTGAAACAGTGTCTACAGATTTAAACCTGGGTATTGAGGCACGTTCAATCTTAGACAACCTATACAAAGAAGTCTCATAATAATAAGGTATAATAATGACAATTTTTAAGAATAACAAAGGCCAACTAAGTAAACGTCAACGTCAAATTGAAGCAACAATCAAATTATTGGAAAAAGAGTTTCCACGTTGCTTTAACTTTAAGCGACCAAAACCGCTTAAAACTGGAATTCACTCTGAAATTATCACCAAAACTGGTTTAGGCGAAGTTCGTATCAAAAAAGCACTGAAGTTTTACACGTCTCGCAAGCAGTACTATAACTGTCTTCGTTACCAAAAACCTCGTTTTGGTCTTGATGGCAAACCTTGTGGTCAAGTTGTTGAGTCACCTCATGCGTTAGAGGCACGCAGTAATTTTATGACCATTTGTGCTACAACTGTTAAAGCCGCAGAAAAGTAAAAATTAAAGGAGCCTTTCGGCTCCTTTATTATATTGATGGCGCAGCTTGTGCTTGTTGTCCTTTCGGCTTAAAAATCCTTTCGAATAAGTCTTTTAAAGCCTCCATTGCTTTATCTAACGCATCCTTTATATCATCCGATAAATTACCATTTGTCTTGGCATTCTCTATGCTATCAGTAAGGCTAGTTTTTGCAGTTTTTATTGCGTCCAATTTGGAATCTAGCTGACCATTTTGCTCTGCTGCTTTTAGCTTTCCTTCACTAGCAAAAATAGTATTCATATTATTTACAAATCCTTTTGCAGCATCATTACGTTCGTCAACCGATGCTTGTGGATTTTGCATGGTGTCTAGGTTGGCCTTTGCCGTATTAATTGAACTCAATACGTTATCACAGTCATTGCCCAGTGATGCTGCGGACATCTTCTGAGATACAGGCTTTCCCTTAGGCATCATTCCTTTAATACTAGAAAATGCCCCTGCAACGCCATGACCAATAGCATTAAAAACCGTTGAAAAAGGGTCTGTCTTGATCATTGGTTGACCTTGCTGGCCTTGGCCTGCTGCCATCCTTGATTGAAGTTCTTTTTCAAGCTCATCTCTATCAGGATCCACATTCTTGAACTTAGGAGTAAATGTCTGACTTTTATCACTCTTTTGTCCACTTGCTGAAGAAGTTTTGTTTCCAGCGTTTGACGTGTTATTAGACCTTCCTTCGTTTGAGCTTTGCGCTTCAGGTTCGGAACTAGCCATGCTTGCCATATCGGGATTAGGGGCCGACATATTCCCGTAATCAGGCATTCCGTTATCCGCATTAGTGACACTTTCTGGAGGATCTAAATTATCTGGAGCACCCATACTTGACACAAACGTTTCATCTGGCGATTCCTGATCCATCCCTCTCTGCATTTCTTCTTCATAAGCAGAGTCTGGTGGACTGTCGTATTGAGGCATATCCTCGTAGGCGGAATCTGGCGGTGTATCAAAATTCGGCGGTTCCCCAATATCTGACTGATAATCATTCGGAGGTGGAGCTTGGGTATCTGATTGATTATCAAACTGCGGAGGATCACCTACATCCATTGGTTCTTCTAAATCTTCATCTTTAACATGCTTATTATATTTAGGAAAATCCCTATAAGCATAGCTTTTTGATTTTTCAGGGATAACCAAATCAAAATCCAAAATCTCACCAGTTCTGTAGTAATGATTTACTACATTTTGGGGAATGTCTAGAACTGGGTCATCTGTCATTGTTTTTTTCAAAGTCTGTTTTAAGTGCTCTTTCCTTTCAGCGAGGATGCCTTCAATAGTAAAACCCTGTCTTTCAACCTCTTTCAGTATGTCATCGTTAATTTCATCATAAAAAACACGGGCCTTTAAAACACCTGGTATCGTGTAGTCAAAATCTTTAATATCAAGCATCTCATGTGCTCTATAGAAGTTGATAATGTAAGGTGCGATTTCATCTATTGTATGCAACTGCGTAATATGGAACTGCTCTTCAAGTCTTAGAAGGAAATGAGAGTCACCCATGTAATCATCTCTTGCAGATACCTTGTATGCTGCAACGTACTCGAAAAAGGCAGAATTTATCATTTCATAGCCTTCTTCGTCTGTTGCATCAAACTTTTTCATGTTATCAAGTTCCATGTAATCGAAGTAGACCTTGGCCCAATCTATCCTTTCAATATCATGAATACTAGGTCTATCACCATACACCAAATCCTTACCATTATGAAAATGGATCATATTGATATAGTCTAAAATAAACTCTCTGTTCTCGAAAAATTCGCCCTTCAGAAAGCTATTTGTTTGAGCAATGATGCGATCTCTGAGTTCTGCTTCACCAATGATTCTAGTCATTAATTAACTACCTTTGTATGTATCTATGAGCTGCTTACTAAGCGCAACTTCTTTATTTAAACTTGTTTTATATTCTTGAATTGACAAGTGAATATTCAATGCTTGCATTGTTGCCATTTCACGTAGCATGTAGGTCGGAGTTGAAAGTTCTGAGTTTGCGAACTTGTAGGCTAATGTCTCATCATGAGGTGTATTCATGTTGCCGTAGTACATGCCGTCCAAGGCGTCCATGAGGGCCATTTCTGACTCAGTATCCTCTCCTGCCACCCTTCTGGACACAACATCATGCATCATGGATGATGCTAATGAGCTATATGTCTGATTGATAATTGAATCAAGGACACCTTCGTTTGTTGTTGCATCTAATTCTGGTGTATTCGATATGTAGGGTGGAGCTACAAGATCAGCAAAATCATACATTGCCCATTCTGTCGTTTCGTCATAACTCAAGAATGCTTTATCATTCATGATGTACTCGCCTTGAATATTTGATGGATTATCTGCTTCCGCAAGACAAGCGGCATAACGAGCTTCGTCAGATTCAAAGTCTTCTACCCAGCACGTTTTTTGCGCCTCAAGGTTCTGTACTAATTTTCGATTTCTCTCATAATGAACTTCTGCGACAGAAGACTTTGGTATTGCTCCACTATCATCAACAAGATCACCACCTTGATAACTAACTCCGTTATTTGTTATATCAACGCTGTGAGCGCCTACAGAGTTATGTTGATGTCTATCTTGTTGCTCAATTACGACGTTTTTCCTGTGAGACTCTGTGTGGCCTGTAGTCGATGCTGAGATGACGCGACAGATGTTTTCAATAGGCTCATTATTTTCATTAACCATGAAATTATGCATAGACTCAGAGTGCTGAAGCTGAGATTGTTCAGAGTGATATTTAATGTTTGCTCCGAAGCTCATATTTAGTGAATGATATAACTCATCCAATTCAAACTTCACACTGTAATCGTTGATAATTTGATCGCCATTTTCCAATGCTCTGCCAATATGAAGTCCAGCCTCACCAAACATTGGCGCATCGAAATTTGGTATGCCTGATATAGCCACACTTGAAGCAAAAGCAGACCCTACTAGAATTGCCGTAACAGTTCTCTTAAGACCTTTTTTTGATTTTACAAATTGCATTGCTCAACCCCCATAACATAGCTAGTCGTGTTTTTGCGTCTCTTTCCATCTCGCTAACATCAAATTCAATTGATTCAAGCATTGATGGTTTGTTATCTAGTTTTTTCGTTACCATGTCGAAAACATTAGAAATAGACATTGGTTTACTGCCTACAGTCGCGGCCCATTTTTTTTGGTCTTCTTTGTTCATGGCCTTAACCTGAGCAATAATGCCATCAGACATTTCAATCCAAGCATCAGCAATCACCTCATCAGCTTCTTTTAATAAGTTGCTTAGGTATATGCCATTCTCACGATCTGAAAGATCTGTAAGACTCTTATCATTAAGATAATCAAACAGAAACTTTGATACTTTTTCTTCAAGCCAACTCATATTGAACTTAGGGTGCTTGGTGTAACCCATATCTCTTTCCTGCAATAATGCTTGAAATGATGTAAGTTTCTCAAATATCAATGATTCATCTAGGACAAAGTAATCGTTTTCCATGTTTTGCATCAACGATGACTTCCATGCTTCAAAGGCAATTTCACAACAGTGCTCTAGCATGTTCTCAAACAGTATTTCTCTCTCTCGAAAACCTGAATCTTTATCCCAATTAAATGCTACATCTTTTGTTAGATAGATAGCCATTGTATGGAAAGCTCTTAGCTGAGTGTTTTTAACAAGATCTGATGCACCCATTTCAGAAAGAATCCGCTCTTGCCTTAGTGCATAAGGAAAAATTGTGCATTTTATATTTACGAGCACATCACTTGACACAATTTGTTCTGTCATCATTTCCATCAACACAGGCGAAGTCGTATTACACTCATTCATTATGTCGATGATTTGTTCAACCTTCTCGTTAGCTAGATTGTTTAATGATCCCTTAGCAATTAATTCAGCTACTCGCCTGCCGAGACTGAAAGCAACATGCCTCGAATGTGGCTCTATCTCATCAATCATCAGCGCTTCTATCACAGAAGATTTGATAGATTTTTGCGCTCTAAAATATCCAACTAAAGCACTCTCAAATTCTTCTTTTGAGTTAGTGCCTTTAGAGGCAATATCGATAAGTGGTGCAATTTCCAAAACAGTATTTGAAAACCGCTTGATTTTAGCTGCTTTTTTCTTAGCTTCACGCTGAGCTAACTTACGTCCTGCCTCACTCTTCCTGCCTGCACTCACTGCACTACCGCCTTGAGCGGCCATCCTTGCTGCCTTTCTGTTTTTAACAACTTCAGCAGGCTTTACGGCCATATTAACCCTGGTAGATTTACCTGTGTATTTTGCATCAAGATCTTCATGTTCTAACATTACAAGTTAACCTCAGCTTCTTTGACCAACTCCTTCGTAAGAATTTTCTTGCGATTAGCTTCCATGATGAAACTATTCAACCTTACCGTCATGATCGAGTCAGCGTTAGGAAAAGGAAGCACATCTCCATCACCTAAAGCTTCTGTAATGTCATAAAGGCCAGTCAGATCTTTATGTTCAAATGTACGGCCTTTGAATCTCATATTTTCAACAAGTGATTGCTGGCAAAGGAGAAACCTTAAGCTGAATGGTATTTCGCTTTCATTTGCTACTGGGTACTGGTCATAGGAAGGAATCGATTCTGCCTTATCTCTACAGCTTAAACCTAAAATTGATTCACTATTTCCTTCATAGACAACATCCCATAGGCGATGGCCCAGCAGCTCTACTGCCATTTCATCAGACTTGATCATCCAAATTGGTAGCAATCCGTCCCATGAATTGAAGAAAGGTAAGATCATTTCTGGTGGCTGATTAGCCATATGGTGGCGTTCAAGCTTGTGTTTTTTGAGTAGAATCTCGAAAAGTCTTGTTGCACCAACAACATTGTTTTCAACATTTATATTCATGATTGGTCTTTTTTATTATTTGCTTTATTATACTTAATATAAGTAAAATCAGCAATAAACAAGTGACATCTATCATGCAAAAAAAGAAAGAATACCTATTTGAACTATACCCAGATAACCATGAGCTAGGCATGCTTGAGCGCTTATCTCATGAGTTTAATAACTTTAAACCAACCTTTAAGGGTTCACTTAAACACACCTATGTTCTCAGCTCTGCTGCATCCGACGTCTTTGGATTTGATGTTGTAGACGGAATACCTATGCTTGGCGTTCCAACTGAACTTTTTGCACATTTTTTCAGAGTCCGATGGTATCTATTAAATGCAATAGATGGACTTCCTGCCATTTACCTTATCTTCGACATGGGTGTTAAGCCAAACAACCACCCTGTAGCACTCCGAATCTATAAGAGAAAAGACCAAGTCGAAGCACTTAAAAAACATAAGCGCATTGCTGTAGTAGAGATGATGAAAGATGGTTCTGTCCCTCCGAAAAATGCTAAAAATTACTTCGAACTTCCCATTAAGTTTGTAGACACTCTGAGTTGGGAAAAGATCTAGATCACACTCTTGTATTTTTTATCAAAAATAATTAAACTCAATTTGCAACATAAATAAAAACAATAATAAATTTGGAGCAAATATGTTTAACCTAGTGGTTGCTGTTATAGCAATAGCACTCGTAGTTATTCTTGCTACTGCTGGGATGTACTACGGTGGTGACGCCTACGAAACAAACCAGACAGATGCAGAAGCTGGTACTCTTAGAAACGAGCAAGAACAGATCAATGGTGCCATTCAGGTCTATGTATCCGAGGGCAATGTCGTTGATGAGGCTTTCGAACTCGAAGATCTTGTCGAGATGAATTACCTTAAAGATATCCCTGATGGCTGGATTGCATCAGATGGTAGAGCTGTAAAGCCTTTCGATAGCGAAGACCCTGGTGCCGAAAATGTTTGTTATACAGCAAACGCACAATCTAACTTTTACTTCGATCCTACAGATGAGAATGTCATTCCATATAGTGTTGACCCAAACTATGGCATTCCTACATGCGATAAGGAAGACTTGGATCCCTTGACCCCATGTTGTGTAACTGTTGCTAGTGGTGGCACTGAAGAACCACAGTCATAACAAAAAAAGACGCTGACAGCGTCTTTTTTATTGTTGCCATATAATATATGAGATATATTATCCATCGATTTTGGTAAGCTTCTCTTCACCAAATATTCGTTAATTGTTATAATTAATAAAAACAGAATTGCGGATAATGAACTACAAAAACATTTTCATAGACTCCAGCTCCTTGTTCTCATCAAGCAAGCCTGTCGAGGCTCTTACTTCAGCTATTCGTGAACTCTTAAAAGAGTTCCGTCCAGAATATGTAACTTTAGCTATTCCTATTAGTGCCTATCCAGAATTTGAGAAGGAAGTTTCGCAAATCGTAGATGCTTTTGGCATTCATTTGCTGACTGCTCAATCAATTGCTAGTGAGGCATTGTGCTATAAGAAGCAATCTAGTGGAGAAACGCTCATTGCAACATCGAACAATGCTATGTGCATGCTTATCGATGATTCCACAAACATTTTCGATCTCGGAGAGCGAAAAACTATAGATAAGGGAGTTTTGAGTAGTTCTCTAGGTATCGCACCTTCTCAGATTCCACTGTTTCTATCGGTATGCGGACATCCTGCACTTGGAATTAATGCAATACCTTTTTCCAATCCTGCTGAAGTTATCAAGGCATTACAAAAAGAAGAAAATGTCACGATTACATCTGAGTTTATTGGCAACCTCTCACCTCTTTTACAAAAAAATGTTCAAGCTCATCTGGATTCAATTCAGGCAAGCTTACGCAAGCTTACTCCTGAGCCTGCAAGTACAAATTCAGTGATTAGAAGGAAACCGATTGACGCTGAGAAATTGTACGCATTTTACTTAAAGCACAAGCTTCATAAGTGGCTCCCTGATGAGATAAGAGAAAAGCACAATATTTTTCTCGATGGTAAGCTATCTACTCGATCAGTCATCTGTGATTCAAAAGAGAAAATTGACCAACTACAAGAAGCCATAAAGGTGAAAGGTTCTTGCGCTGTCTTTGTTGATAGTCACAAGCCGACTTCTCTGATTTCAATTTGTGTTGAGCAAGGTGATGCTTTTGTACTTAACCTTGACGATCCCGAATGCTATAAGGCTTTTGCGACTATCTGCTCAAGCACACAAATTAAACTAGTTACAAATGAATCTAAGGCCCTCTTTAAACTAACTTCCAGCCTTGGTATTGAAACTAAATCTCTTTTGTCTGACATACAGATGGGTGCGCATGTTGTTGATTCATCCTATGGAAAATTAACATTCGAGGGTAAGGTAAAGAATTTAACTGCAATAGATCCTGCTAAGCGCATTGATTACATAACTCGTAAAGATGAGATGAACTATGATAATGCAAACGCAGTTTCTTATATGGCGGACATGGCTGATTTAACGCTTAGGGTAAATAGAAAGCTGTACCAAAACCTAATGAATATTGGTTGTCATAATGTACTTACAGATTTAGAGATCCCATTGAGTAATGTCTTATCAGAAATGGAGAAAACTGGAGTTCGAATTGACAGTGAAAACCTTCAAAAATTTGGAGTACTCATAGATAAAAAGCTTTCTGACTTGCAGCAAGAGATCACTAAGCTGTCTGGTTTGCCTGTGAATGTAAATTCGCCAAAGGAAGTTGGTGAATTGCTGTACGAAAAACTGGGCCTTAAAGCAGAAGGACTGCCTCAAGATACTTCTGAAGAAGTTCTTGAGAAATTGAGCGAGTTTCATCCCTTACCTGGGCAAATACTTAATGCTCGTGTCCTGAGTAACATGAAATCTAGCTATGTTGATGGGCTTTTGAAAAAAGTTGATGACGACACAGGGAGAATTTACACAACGTATCAACAAGATCCAGCCACAACTGGCAGGCTGTCTTCAAGGGATCCTAATCTGCAAAGCATCCCTGCTAGACGGAAAGAAGCGAGAACAATTAAACGATCATTTATAGCTGAAAGTAATTTTGTGATTTATGCTGCTGATTACAGTCAAGTTGAGCTTAGGATACTGGCTCACCTCTCTGGCGACCAGAAGCTCATACGTGCTTTTAATGAAGGCAAAGATATACACAGAGCAACTGCTGCTGAAGTGTTAGGTATTCCTGAATCTCAAGTTTCTAAGGAGCAACGCAGGCAAGCCAAAGCGATTAACTTTGGCCTTGTATATGGAAAAACAGCTTTTGGTTTGGCTAAAACTCTTGGTGTGACAAAAGATCAAGCGCAAGGATTTATTGATAAGTATTTTGAAAGATACGACGGCGTTAAGAAGTATCTGGATGGTGTTAAGCTACAAGCCAAAAAGAATGGCTACATTACGACCATTTTGGGCCGTCGCATTTACACTCCAAATATTAACAGCTCTGATTTTGGGTTAGCCAAAAAGGCTGAACGTAGTGCAATAAATGCTCCTGTTCAGGGTACTGCTGCTGACATAATGAAGGAAGCAATGGTAAAAACATTCAACGAACTTCAAGCTCGAAACCTTAATTCTAAATTAATAATGCAAGTTCACGATGAACTTGTACTTGAAGTAGATAAGTCGGAATTAGCGATAGTCGATGAGTTGGTTAAACGTAATATGGAAAATGTAATTCAACTAGATGTTCCTTTATCAGTAGATAGTGATGCAGGCTTAAACTGGGAAGAAAGTCACTCGCTTGAAGAAGTAGCCCAATATGAATCAGTTAATGTCGCATAATATTTAAGTAATAATAAATGCAGGATTGACATGCTCTTAATTTTTGATATATTAATCCTGTATTTAAAACTTAAGGAAAGATGAATGACTACCAAAAATCTATACTGCTCATTTTGTGGCAAGTCGCAACACGAAGTTAAAAAATTAATCGCTGGCCCAGCAGTATACATTTGTGATGAGTGTGTCGAACTTTGCAACGATATTGTTGTTTCTGAAGTCGCCTCTGATGATAAGGCTGCGAAAGCAAAAGCTAAGTCAGAAGCTAAAATGCTTACTCCTAAGCAGATTTTCGACAAACTCTCTGAGCATGTTATTGGTCAAGATGCTGCAAAACGCGCTTTAAGTATCGCTGTATATAACCACTACAAGCGCCTTGACCATGATGGTGAAGTAAAGATTGATAAAAGTAATGTGTTGCTTCTTGGCCCAACAGGTTCAGGTAAAACACTGCTTGCTGAAACACTAGCTGAGATCATGGATGTTCCATTTGCTGTCGCTGACGCAACAACACTGACTGAAGCTGGATATGTTGGTGACGATGTTGAACATATCATTCACCGACTACTCCAAAAAGCTGATTACAATCCAGACAAAGCATCTCGCGGTATCGTCTATATCGATGAGATTGATAAGATTGCACGCAAATCTGAAAACCCATCAATAACACGCGATGTTTCTGGTGAAGGCGTTCAACAAGCTCTTCTTAAGCTTATTGAAGGCACCGTAGCTTCCGTACCACCTCAAGGTGGTCGTAAAAACCCTCAACAAGAGTTTTTGCAGATTGATACCAGTAAGATCTTATTTATTTGTGGTGGTGCATTCGCAGGAATCGAAAAAGTTGTAGACGGTCGAATTAATGAGTCAGGAATTGGCTTTGGCGCAAATGTTAAAAGCAAAGAAAAGATCTCAACAACTGATGTTTTGGCAAACATTGAACCTGATGACCTTACAAAGTTTGGTTTGATTCCTGAGTTCATTGGCCGTTTACCTGTAATTACGTCTCTTGAAGAGCTGGATACTGAAGCGCTTAATCGTATCCTGACTGAACCAAAAAATGCTCTACTAAAGCAGTATCAAGAGTTATTTAAAAAAGATGGTGTCTCTCTAACTTTTGATGAAGATGCTATTGAGGCAATTTCTGAAGAAGCTATCGTTCGCAAGGTGGGCGCTCGTGGTCTTCGTTCAATCGTAGAGAATAAACTGTCAGACCTCATGTTCAACATTCCTGGCTCGAATATTGACTCGGTACTGATTAGTAAAGAGTTTATCAATGAAGACTCTGAGGCAATTGTAGGCTATCGAGAAGATGCTGCTTAATCTTTGCTTATTATCATTTTAAAGGAGCCTTTGGCTCCTTTTTTATTGGAGAATAATAATAATGAAAAAATACCTAGTTGGTGGAGCCGTAAGGGATAAGTTATTGAATCTACCAGTTAAAGATAAGGACTATGTCGTTGTTGGCTTAACCCATGAAGATATGGTTGAACGTGGCTTCGTAATGACTGGTAAAAGTTTTGCCGTCTATCGTGATTCAAATGGTGATGAGCATGCCTTAGCTAGAAAGGAAGTTAAAACATCAAGTGGGCACACAGGTTTTAATGCCACATATGAAAATGTTTCTCTTGAAGAAGACCTAGCGCGAAGAGATCTTACTATTAATGCCATGGCCTACGATGAGCAGACGAAACAAACCATCGATCCTTATGGCGGATGCCATGATTTGGCTAATCGAATTCTAAGACATACATCCCCTGCATTTTCCGAAGATCCTTTGCGCGTACTAAGAGTCGCGAGATTTGCAGCTAGATACCATGATTTGGGCTTTACCATTGCAGATGAAACGATGAGCTTAATGGCAACTCTATCGGAGTCTGGTGAGCTAGATAGCCTATCAGGTAATAGGATATGGACTGAGTTGGAGAAAACTCTTTCGGATCCGCACCCTGAAGTTTTTATAAGGACTCTTCATGAGTGTGGCGCACTCGCCAAAATTCTCCCTGAGGTAGATAGATTATTTGGCATTCCTCAACCACCAGCTCATCATCCTGAGGGTGATGTTGGAACGCACTCACTGTTATGTATGCAAGTAGCAAGTCGTTGTGGTTATTCTAAGGAAGTCATTTTTGCAGCATTAATCCATGATATTGGTAAGGCCCTTACTCCCAAGGATAAGTACCCGAAACATCATAATCATGAAGTGTTAGGTCTTGATGCCCTTGATGCAATTAAAGTTCGATTGCCACTACCGAATTCCTACCTGGATGTAGCTAAGATTGGTGTTCGATACCATGGGATTGCACACTCCGCTTTCGAATTGAGGCCAAATACCTTATTGAAAACGATGCTAGGAATTGACTGCATAAGAAAACCCTCAAATATGACAGCTTTGATACAGGTTGCCTCATGTGATGCAAACGGAAGGGGGTTGCCATACGCTAGTTATGAGCAAGGTTCCTACTTAGAGAAAGCGCTAAAATCGCTGAGTAAAATAAATTCAAAAGAAGAAATATCTAAAGGGCCTAACCCTGCCGAAGCGATCTATCGAGCTAGATTAAAAGTTCTATCTCAGTATGTTAACTCACACAATAACCAAGTTGGTCTTCAACATGGCTTCGGATAAGTTTGGAGGCAATCCAAAGGTTTACGAGAGAGACTTTTAAAATTGGTATTCTTGAGTCAGTTGACTGAATCAATGGGTTGTTTTGTAGCTGTTCGATAATTGTCTAGTATAACTCCAAGAAAAAAAAGCCCCGCTTCTGCGGGGCTTTTCTTTATCTTTGGCTTACTTGAACTGAGTAAGTGCTTTACTTAGGTTTCGCCAGTGGCGAACTTCTTTCTCAAGTGCCTTGTTGTTTTCCATCAACAAGTTAATAACTTCACGAATTAATGGGGCATTTGCAACAGGGTCTGACTCAAGACTTGAAGTTAAACCTTCAAGAGTCTCTGATATTGACGGAGCACTATCTGTGCTTTCATCATCTTTAGCTTCTACTGCAACTGGAGTCTCTTCAACGACTGGAGTCTCTTCAACGACTGGAGTCTCTTCAACCACTGGAGTCTCTTCAACTACTGGAGTCTCTTCAACTACTGGAGTCTCTTCAACTACTGGAGTCTCTACTGCCGCAGGAGCGTCATCAATCACTGGAGTGTCTTCAACAACTGGTGCTTCTTCAACAACTGGTGCTTCTTCAACAGCCTTACGAACTCTTGGTGCTCTGCGCCAAGCGAACTTGCTGCGGCCAGCGTCAGTTGTTTCACTCTTAATACGCTTCTCTTCAAGAAGCATCTCTAGAACATCGTTCAGCTTACCAAGACCAATTGATTCTGAGTAAATTTCAGAAATTAGACCTTTGATACCGCTTGCTGCAAAGCTACGGCCCTTGTTGCCAGCCAAGGAATTAACAACATAGTCTTTAATCTTGTTGATCTCGGCTTCTTTTTCAGCCAATCGACGTTCTTTAGCAGTAATTCGTGCGCCAGTTTTAGGTGCTTCTGGTACTGGCTCTGATTTTTGCTCAGTTGTTTCTGTTTCGCTGCTTTGTCCTTCAACTTCAGGCTGTTCTGTTTTCAGAAGTTCAGCCGTTGTTGGAGTCATCTTGTAGACGCCGTCATCAGCAACACTATCCATAAGGCTGTCGTCAACTTCCGCAAAACCATTAGCCACTAGATCGTTTAAAACATTGTCTAGTTCTTCTTTTGAACCAGAAAGTGCGACCATTAGTGTTTCTTTAGTGCGGAAACGGCCATTTGCGCTTACTAATAGCTGAGCGACTGAGCTTTGTGTGATTGGTAATTTATGAGTTTGAGTTGCTGAAGGCTTGGTTGCTGGTGCAGAAGCCGTAGATTTCTTAACTGTAATCTTAGGTTCTTTTTTTGGTGCTGCTTTGGGAGCAGGTTTTGGCTTGTCATTTTTTTGAGCTGTTGTAGATCCAAAGCCCTCTGGCAATTTGTGCAAATCTAAATCAACAGTGTCGCCGCTAAATTCGTAACCAACACCCATTTCTGTAGGAGTAGAAGAAACTAAGCCTTTTGCTAGAAGTGCTTTTGCAATGTTCTTAGCAACTGCACGCGCCAGACCAGATTTTTCTGTAATTACTGAAAGTGATGCTTTTGGGTTGTTGTAAATTGTATGTAGAACAATTGCTCTTTGTTCTTCAGCTTTATACGCCATAATCTCTAATCTCCATGTTTTTCAAGATGATCACTCATCTTCTGTATTAGCGATTATAGATAAAAAAATATCTTTGACAAGAAAAACCTCAAACGAATTTGAGGTTTTTACATTTTTAAGTGAACTTTTTGGAGTTAAACTTTTACAAAGATCTCAATTTCATTATTTGTAAGCAAATCAAGAAACTCTTTTCTTTGAGATACTGTAAATTTATCCATTGGTGTTGTGGTCATCCCTCTCGTTAGACCCACTACGCTTATGTCATTGAAAAAGTCAGTTTTTTTGCAATCAATCGTTGCTTCTACAAAGTATTCACCCATAAGGTTTATAACTTTTCCGCCACTTACCATCTTCACATGTGATTCATCATTCAAATCGAGAACAAGGTAAGCGCACTTTTGAGAATTGTAATGACCAATTTTCAACCCAGACACAGTGTATCTAATAACAGGGTCTCTGCTGAATTCACTTGAAAAATATGAAATGGGAACTGCCAAAACCACTTTCATCTTAACCGCGCTTCACTTTCTTCTGATTTCGCTTACTAGACATTAACTTATTCTTATTTTTAACCATTTCGTTAATCAGCCATTCGCGATCAAACTTAGATTTCATTGAAATAGGCAATTTATCATAAACTTCTGAAGCAATTTGTCGCATTGCTTCATCATCTGTAAGGGCAGAACGGATGCTTTCCTTATCATAACCTTTGATAATTCGTTTAATTGTTGGTACTAGCATGCCAACTTGCTTAACCATGCCAAACCCACCAGTTGCCTGACCAACGTAAGATTTTAAACCCATATTTTTCTCTTATTATTATTGTTTATGTTGTTAGTAGTGAAATTTTAAAGAAAAGACCCATTCAGTCAATATGAAAGCCTAGATATTCATTGATATTTCCGAGTCCTGGACTCTTGAAGTCTCATCCTTCTTGATAATGCTCATTACATCTGCAATTTTTCTTTCATAATCGAATTCAGAAGACATAAAGATTTCTTCCATCTTTCTGTAATTACTAGTGTCTGTTATTTCAGGAAATCTTCGAATTGCAGAGTTTAAAGCAGAGATGCCTTTCTTGTTAAGAACACCTGAGTTTGTTAAGTACTTATGTGCAATTCCACTGGCGTGAAAATGGAATGTACTTGGTCGGCCTAGTCCTTGTTGGTAAATTATCTTGCCAACTTGCAACTCTTTAGGTATCACTTTTGTTATGGTGCTCACATTGGATGTACTAGGCTTAACACCACACGGCATGAATTCATTATAATATGGGGCCATCTTTAAGTGTCCAATATCATAACTATTTCTCCTTATGATTCGAGCATTAAACTCAAAATCTCTTAGCCTTTTTCTTAGAACTTCCGTCAGTTTTTTAGGCACGTCTGCCTTTTCTTCCCGAATAATTCTATGTTTCTTAATCGACCTAAGAGAATGTCTCAAAATGAGTTGATAAACCTGATCTTGTACAGATAAGTCATTCAGTTTCGCGTAAGGATTCATTGTTAAATCTAAAGGAATGATCGCCTCATGTCCCTCTTGGATAACTCCTGATGATAGGGATTTCGCCAGCTCACCTTTCTCCATAACAGCGTCTTCGTCACAGTTATGAACTGACCAATGTTCAGCCATTGCCCTTAACCCTTTTGCTGATTCAAGTGAAATTTGATTTGAGTCCGTCCTTGGATATGAAATGCGTCCATTTTCATACAACTCTTGTAAGTGCTGATGAACCTCAGTAACTGTTAAATCAAGCGCGGCTGAAATATTCATTATGGCTTGAATTCCATTCCATAGAGGCGCAGTGTCGTCCTTCTCTGATAACGACATTGTCGATTCATCAATCAAGTATTCTTTATGATCTATTGACTCAATAACTTTTCCAGCAGAAAGGACTTCTTGAGGTGTTGAACCATAAAGTTCAACTAGAAGTTGAAATTCACCATGATTTGTTTGTACTTTTTGTGCTACCACCCCTGTCTTTTGAGGTGCCTCGCTGATAGATTTTAATAGTGGAGACAGTACTCTTCCGACAGCTTGCTCAGACTCATCACTAAAACCAAGATACCTGTCTACAAAACGCTTTGACTTTGCTGCGTCAACTTTAAAGCGATCTATTGGCCTTGGGTTTTGTAGTCCATGCAACACACTTGATTTGTTTAAAGAATTGAAAGCCACTCGTACTGACTCTTTTTTTCCTGCGCACAGCTTAGAAAGATCTAAAGCGATTTTTTCACCCTCAATGTCATCATCTGTGGCAATGTACACTTTTTCTGAACGGTCGATTGCATCAGCTATCTTCTGAATTCTTGATTCACTTATAGGAACTTCTTTCGCTGTCTTGTTCGTCATATCAATCCCAAACTCATTTTTGGGCAGATCGTATAGACGTCCATTTGTAGCAATAATTTCAAAAGGATCTTCAGTTAAGTTTTTCATAATTTCTCTTAACTTAGCAATTTTTCCTTTTGCCTCAATTATGACCAATCTTTTCATAATAAAATCACCCCCACATCACTGTGGGGGTCTCCGTTCTTACCAAGCGTTCCCAATACCTTCTTCTATTTGGTCTTGTGGATCCAAGTTAAGGTCGAAACCATCTTCATCACCAGTGATTGCTTCTGTAGATTCATCAACAACCTCTTGGGCAGTGTCATTAACTTCATCAACCACACCCTCAGTGACATCCTGTAATAACTCACAGCTATTCAAATCGCCAATTTCCATGCTGAACCCTGGCAATGAAGGAAAAGAGAAACCTAAGTCACAGTTGGCATCTGGGTTCTCAGAACGATATGGGCTTTCATGACCTCTGTTCTCTGTCACGATCTCATAGTCTTCATTACACTGCTCTTCCATTTCATCTAGATATGCCGCTGTTTTTTCTTTTGTTTCATTTTCACAGATACTCGGCCTGGCAGGAACTTCGTCCGAAGCAGATGCGAACATTGGCATAGCAACCAATGCTGAAAGGAATAGGGTATTTCTTATTATCATTTTTTTAATCCTATAGGTTTGATGTTGCAAAAAACTTTAACTGCCAAAGAAGACCTTAAGATGATCTTTATTCGCTCATAGATTATTTTAGCATCTAAGAATGAAGGATCATTAGGAGAGTTTTTGCAAATTTCTGAAGCTTCAAGGAACACCCATGCTCCCCATCCTATTTGGGCCTCATCATCAATGTGAGAATCTAGCCATGAGATTGCAGAGATGGATTGTCTAAGAGGCATTGATGCCAATACAGGAATTAGTTCACGAACAATGGCTTTGTTTTCATCATTTAATGGTAACTCAGCCACTTTTGGAAGTGAGTTAGACATTTCGATGAATAGCTTTGGAAGTTCGTCATAAGTAAACGTCCAGCTTTCTCGCGATTCAAACTCATCCAAGATTTTTCTAATATCTGGATCAATATTGCTCCAGTATGTGCTTTGAAATCCTGGAGAAAAAATTACTTGCTCTTCAGCACTCATGCATGCGCCTTTTATTATTGTTGTTAAATTGACTTTGTATAGATTTATCTAATAGAATCCTTTAAGATAATAATAAAATAACAAAAATAAAGCAATCAGCAAAGGAGTCTATTTTGCACACATTCACAGTTGCACCTTACTTCTCCAAAGAAGCTGTTATCGATGTCGGAGTTTTCTTCAAGACAAATGCTAAATCATTGGAAATGAGCGAATGTTCTCAAGGTTTCATGAATAATGTAGTGTCGAGATACGGCTTCGAATCACGTCGTGTACTGGAAAATTCTGGTAAAGGCTTCTCACCGTCAGCACCTAAAAATAGGTAAAACAATGAATAATAAAAACAATAATAAGTTCAAAAAGATGTTGCTTGGAGTGGCTGTTTCCACTGCAATTTTTACATTACCTGCAAAAGCCTTCGTTTTTACTGACGTAGCAACCCTTATCGAAGAAACAGTCGGTAACGCTCAAGAAGCCATTAACTGGGTTGAAGAATCAGAGATGATGAAGTTAGGCATGGAAATGGACTCTTGGATGTCTCAAACCGAAATGGAAATGGATGCTTTCCTTGAATCTACCACCATGCAAACTGAAATGCAGCATACAGAGAATATGCATAACCTCATGATAAATGAAATGTCCGAACCTGATGATCAGGCAGGTGCTAACTGTGCAATTCAATCTGCAAGTTCTGATATTCAGTGTTATGCCACTGATGCTGTTGCGCATTCAATCGATGAAGATGCCTACGAGAATGCGAATTTTACTTCTACACCATCGGAGCACCAGCAAGAAGCCTTTGAGAAAACCAAGACCATCGTAGAACACTGTCGTGCTCTACAGTATGCGGATGCACCTGATGGTAAGGATGAGCTATCAACCTCACTATGTATGCGTGGCGGCATCTTGAATGGTGTTGAAACTCAAGACACTTACACTGCTGATGAGCAAGAAGCTGTTGCGACAGTCGTAGATTTGATTTCTGGCCCTGTACCTGAATATAAAGAATCAGAATCTTTACCTGAAGGCTCGCCTGAAAAACTTGCAGCTCAAACACATGAAATGCGTAAGCTAGCTATTCGTTCACTTGCAAATTCTTCTCTTGAACACGTTGCTGGACTTCGTAAGACGCCTGGCGAGAGTTCAACTCAAATGATCCCATCTCAGATGGAAGTTATCCAGCAGTTTGATGACGAAAGATGGGGCGATCCTGAATGGATGCTGAAAGTTGCAGGTGCAAGTGAAGATATTGAAGATATCGATAATCGCACTGAAATCCTTCGTAAGATGGCTGTAATGCAGTCTTTTGAAATTCATATGGATATCATTAAATACAAGCAACAACTTCGTATGGAAGCTCTAGAGGCCGCAGATTTAGCTCTAAAGGTACAACCTTTGTAAACAACCAATATAAAAACAATAAAATGAATAACAAAATAATAAAAACAATAAGTTATCTAACACTGTTTATGCCTGGTCTTGCTTTTGCAAATGGAGACTTTGTCGAGCGAGAAGTTATTCCTTGGAACGAACTGATCGTATCCGCTGCCGCAATGGTCGGTGTTTTCATGTTTATCATAGGTCTTTACTCAGTAAAGCAGAATGCATTTTCTCCACAGCAGAACCCTCTTTCATCTGCATTCAGCAAAATGTTTGCGGGTTTGGCGCTTATATCCGCTGGGCCAATGTATGCATTCCTGAACAACTCAACCATGAGTGATTCATTGAATGTTGACGACCGTTCTGTGTTGTCAGTATCAAGCTCCACTCTTATGGGGGATGTGAGTAGTTCTGCAAACTCATGGTTGGGTGAGCACCTACCACAAGCAACAATTGAAGCAATCATGGGTTTTGTATACCTGGCTGGGTTATTTGCATTTATCAAAGGGCTATATCTTTTGAAGAATGTAGCAGGCCAAAATCAGAGCCAAGCAGAAGGTGGATTCGGGAGATCGCTAACTCACATTTTTGGCGGTTTTGTCACAATGAATATCACGACTTTTAGTTGCATGATTGGTGGCACTCTTGGAATCAGTATGATGTGTATAGCATAGGTCAAAAAAATGAAGAAACAGTACGGCGAACAAATACAAAATGAAGTTGTGGGCAATGTAAAAAGCCTTGGTTCCAGTTTTAAAATCCCAAAAATCAACAAAAAAGAGACAGACACCAAGGAGCCTGCTGTTTCTGATGATGTCGATATCGGAGAGTTCAAAATTCGATACTCAAATTTGCAAAAATCATGCTTTATAAGCTTTATTCTGTTGATCTATAGCTTGTACATGTCAGTTACTTCCAGTAGCCTTTTTGGGCTTGTTATTGCTCTTTTATGCTCTGGCTTGTTTGCAATGTTTTACATTACTCAGTCTTACACATGTTGGAGAGCAAGAATGGTAGCTTCAAGCTGGAGTAATCGTTCAGAACCTTTATCAACGACTTATAATGAATTTTTTGATATTATTGCTAAAAGACCTCTAGAACTGTTTGCGACAAAACTAGAGTTCAAAGAATAATACAGGCTAAATAATGAATAATAAAAACAATAATATATTATTAGTCTTTGCATTTGCGTTTGTTGCTTTCTTCTTTTCAAGCAGCGTTTTCGCAAATACTGAAGGACATAAGGATACGATTGACTCCATTCTAAATATGGGCGTCAACTTTGATCCATCTGACCCAAATGTTGATTATTTCCACTTGTGGCTAAGATACCTCTTGGGTACATTCATCTTCGAGCCGTGGACTGGAACTGATGGTGACATTACTTTGCTAGCCTCTGCGCTTGGCTTTACTAATGCCCTTTCTCTTTGCTTTGGTGTGGTAGTTGTCTACTACACTTTCATCGGTGGTGCCTTAAATACTGCTCACTCTGGTGAAGTTTTGGGTAAGAACTGGTCTTCTATTTGGATGCCTATTCGTACTGCCGCAGGTCTTGGTTTGATCATGCCAGCTAGCGTTGGTGGTGGCGTTTTATCTACAGCACAAGTTCTTATGCTGTGGTTGATTATTACTGGCTCCAATGCAGCGACATTCTTATGGAACAACTCGATTGATTTCTTGCTTCAGCAAGGTAATTCTCCATATTCTGTTTCATCAACTATTGGATATGGGCCATATAATGATTTGTCAAAAATCATGGTATGTGTTGATCATAAGATAAAGAATCAAGAGTCATTGCGCGGGTCAAATGCATACTCAATTGCTTACCAATCTTCTTCTAAAGCTAGAATTGGCTCTGCTGTGGTATACACAAACTCTACGTTTGATCCAAATGGCAATATAAGCGGAAAGGTTCAGAATACTGAAACAGTAACTTTATACGGCAATCTATCTAGGACTGATAATTCAGGGTCATTCAATGGATACCTTACAAGTGTATCGGATGTCTCAGGTGTTTTGCGTGGTGGTCAATTAGTCAAGGAAATCAACTTTGATCAATGTGGTAGCATTAACCTGCATTCACGAGAAGCAGAGCTAGAAGATCAAGATATTGCAACACAAGAGCAAGCTCGTGTTTATGAAGCTACGGCGATTAAATATCAAAATGAACTAGCTGATTACGTTGATAGCTCTTTTGAGTTAGCAAAACAAATTGGTAGTACAAGTGGTGGCAATCCACTTAAAGGTCTAAATTACCTTACTGCTAAATTAGACGATGATAATTCAGAAGCTATTAGCGAAGCTGAAGATGCGAAAAGTGATTTAGAGCAAATAACTCGAATGTTCTCTGATAATGCTTCAGAGATGGTGCAGATGTCTTCTGTTGAAATTCCTGAACATTTAGGTGAAGGATGGGAAACACTTGAGCAAGGCTCTGAATCTCATATGAAAAAAGGTGGTTGGGCTTCTGCTGGACTTTGGTTTATTGAAATCGGCAACAGGCAAGACGCGATCAACTCTTATCACCGTAAGTTAAATGACAATATTGATGCGAATGGTTCTCCAAGCTTTTGCTCACAATCCTCGACTCAGTACGGTGCGTATAACCAACCATGTCTTATGTCACACAGACAATACACGGCCTCGATGAAGATACTAGGTCTTGCTTATGAAGGAACAGTCGTTGGCAATGAGTACTCGCCTGATACTTTAAATAAAGATGATCAGCAAAATGTAGCGCCAGAAGATGAACTATTTGCTAACTGTACTTCTGTGGATGATTGCAGCCTAAGTGGCACAGATGTTCAGCACTTTACTCAGACATGGGCAAAAAACCTACTTACATTTATGGCCCAATTTGGTACTGAATCTAGTGTAGATAATACAGCAAAAGTTGATGGTAGTTTCTTCTCGCTTACTGGTCTAGCTAACCCGTTCAAGACTCTTTCTGGTATCGGACATGCTATGAACGACTTTGCTCTAGCAATCTACGGTGTATCTGTGGCTCTTGCTGCATTGTCAGATGGAATGTCGGCAGCTAGTGAAGGTACTAATTTACTGAACTTCATAACAGGTGGAGCAACATCGTTTCTTGGTGGTGCCGCAGCGTCTGTGATCAAGTCTGTTGGTATGACTTTATTACCACTGCTATTTTCATCACTATTCTTCGGTTTCTGCCTAGCATACGTGATTCCACTGCTTCCAGTGATCACATGGATTAACATGATGGTAGGCTATTTGGTAACAGTTGTAGAAGCTACAACAGCAACGCCAATAGCAATAATTCAAATGTTAACTCCTGAAGGTCAAGGTATTGTAGGTACAAGACTAGAACGCGCAATGCAACTTATCATTGTTGCAGTAATGAAGCCGTCACTAATGATAATTGGTTTGATTGCATCAATCTCGATTGCATCAATCGGATTTACGATTTTCTCTATGTACTTCTGGGATGCATCTAGAATGGTTCTGCACGGAAGCTTATTTGACTTCTTTGCTCTAATTGCTATCTACACTGCTAGTGCAGTTGCACTGACAAGGATGATTGTAGGTATTATGTATCAGCTACCTACACACATCTTAGAGTGGTTTGCAGCAGGCGTTGGTAATAGAAGCTTTGGTGAGAATGATATTGCTGGCAACTTGGATGGTTCAATAAGGGACATCAAAGCTCAAGGACATGATATTAAGAATGTTCTAATGGGTCGAATGGGTGGTGGTAGAGGTGAAGCTGGATCTTCTGCAATGGCACCGTCTCGACCAAGAGGCAGGAGACGATAGTTAAGACCACAAACAAAACCCCATCTTAGATGGGGTTTTTTAGTTCTTCATTGCGATGTGAATGTTGATCATAAAGAAAATGGTCAATGCGATTGCGAAAGCCAGCCCATACGAATCAATCATTCCAATGGTCTTAAATGAAAACTCTGTCATTCCTGGCCCAAAAGACTTTAGTTGATCGAGACCTGGGATCACAACAAATGGTAAAAAGATAAACTTAATAAAAACAGTGAATACAATTGCAAATAAAAACATAAAAGATCTCCAAATTTGTCCTACACACTATATGTAGGGGCAAAGATACTGGCGATCAACTATTTTGGGTAAAAAAATCAAAAAAAAATCCCGCAGAACTTCTGCGGGATCATATTAATTTTGATAATTATCGTGCAATTGTAGGCTCTAAACCGCCACTATTATTGGCATTAATCTTCTCAAAATTGCTGTTTTCTAGGGCCTCACCATCCTTTTCCAAGATCTGATTGATCTCCTTAAGACTTACAACTAAATCTTCAAGCTCCTTTACATGGGACTCCAAAGCAACCAGAATTTCGTCTTGCTCTGCGGTTAGCGCGTTGTTTAGTCTTGCCTCTTTAATATCCTGCTTAAACTGAGAGACGGTAAGTGCTTTTTCATCACCCATACCTTTGTAAAGTCTCTCTTCCAAATATTTAGACCATTCACTTAGCTCTAGTGCGCTAAATTCACCACTTGCCAGAATTCTCTCATAAAAGTTATTCCATTTGGCACGTAGAAGTAACTCAGATTGACGCTTCGCATCTTTCATCGTTGAGGCAACATCATAAACATCAGAATTCTCTAGTCTGAACATTTCTCCATCAGACGATTGATCTACGTAGTGCATTTTTGCTCGTTCAAAAGCATCGTTGTTGTCAATAAATCCGCCTGAGTAGAGTGAAACAAACGCATCTTTAGCAACCATCGGCTCTTGCATCATCGCTTGTTGTAGTCGATTTGCAAAACCTGGGTCTGACATCAGAATTTCTTTATGTTTATTGACTCTATCAAGGTCAAGCTGGAACCGCTGTTGCAATTCAGAGTTCATTGTTCCTTTGAACGGAGAAAGTAGTGGCTGCTTATTAGTTTGAATGCTCGCAACAGGAAGTTTAGGAGAGCCTTCTGGCAAATCCTCGCGCTTAGTGAAAAGATACTTCCTGATATCTTCTGCTGACATGGACATCACATCAGAAGGGTCGAACCTAAGATCGATACAATGAAATTTATTGGCATTTTGACCATCTACAACAATTGGTTGTACTAAGCTTGTGCTATGGTAGCTTCTATCAAAAAAGGAAGTTACATGGAATAGAGGTTCCCTGTCAAAAAGTAAGTTTGCAGCATTTCGCTTGTCTGATAAATTTAAAAAGTGGTCGTAGAGTGTTTCTCTTCGATCTTTCACCATTTTTGCTAATTCGATGGTTGCATAAACATCGCTTAATGCGTCATGAGCATTTTCGTGAATAATGCCGTTAGCTTTTGAAAGGTGCTCAAGCTTCAATGTTGTCTTTCCATCAATCTCTGGGAACTCGATAAGATTAGGGAAAAAGGCATAGGTTAATTGGATAAGTCTAAAAATGTCGGCACGACCGTTGTTGTTCTTCCACTCATGATCGTATGAGGACTTCATGTTTCTAAACATTAAGGTACGTGTCAGTTCATCATCGAAATTTATTGTGTTGTAACCTGAAATACACGTTCCTTTATTAGACATAAAGCGAGCTTGTACGTAACGAGCTAACTCAAACTCCGTTATACCGTGTTGTTTCAGTACATTGATATCAATATTAGTCGTCAAAAAGGCCATAGGACTTGGAACTACGTCTGGTCTTGGCCTAACAATAACATTTGCCTCAGAGCCTTTGATGATGTTTAGATTCTCATCCGTAGACACACCAGCAAACTGCACTACCTGGTCATAACCAGAGTGAACGCCTGTCGTTTCGTAATCGTAAAAATCGAACCTTTGGTACTGTCTTTTTTGCATTTTTATTATTCCTTAATTTGGAGTCACATTGTACACCAAATGAATTGACTTACAAATATTTGAGTTATAATATCTAATTATACAAATATTACACCCACAATAAAAACAATAATAAGGCATAGTAATGAAATTAATTAACCTTTTAACCAAGTATGGATTGTCAGATAACGATCTAGACTTGATTGCGCTTTCGGTTATGGAAGGAAAAGGACTTATTGAAACAACCAAGTCCCTATCTAAAGATATTGAAGCTGAAAAAGTATACGTTGTAGCTAAAGAATTCTGCAAAATTGAGTTTGGTCTACCGCTAGATGAGTTTAGCCCTCAATTCGTTCTCGATAGGCTAGACATTCAAGAAGGAAAACTTCTTGATAATCAGCATGACTCTGTAACTAAGGCACAAACTAAAAAGTTCAAGCAAGTAAATGAAGACCTCATGTACTTAACGCTTGAACTTCAGAGTAAAGCTGCTTAGTCAAACTAAGCCATTACTGGAGTGGAAAGGGAGATCACCTTCTCTCTTTCCTCTTTTGCATTCAACCATTGAACAAATCTTTTGGCCCCAAAACACTCATCACCATCTCGATTATCTTTCCAAAACTCCATGATGCACTGATGTTTATTTTCGCAACCAGTACATTCAGAGTTTCTGTTGCCCATGTGTTGGCGTCGCAAGTAGGTTCTTCTATCACGAGACTTCAATATTTCTTCAAATGGCTGATTTAGGATGTTTCCAAAAGGTCTCATAAACTCTAGATAGCCATCCTTGTAGTCTGGAAGAACAAAGTCACCTTCTGGCATTAAGAATAGCGTTTGACCCGCCACATTGCCCTCTGCGTTCGTTTTTTGGCGACTAATGACATATTGTGCCTGGCCGATTTCTGGTACTTCCACACCTTGTGCTTTTAGTTCGTACCAGTAATCCATAAGCTCGATCATGTAATCGGAATAACGATCCATTCTTGGAGCAAAGCGCTCATAGCTCTTCTCTTGATTCTGTTCATTCAGCATGAATGGTAAGAACGAAGCTTCTTTAACCTTGAACTTAACGAGATAATCCAAGACTTCCTTAGGTGTGTTTTTAATAAGCTCATTATTTACCACACTCATGGTTGAAATTTCTAACCCAAGGTCTAAAGCTTGCTTGACGCGAGCTTCCCACAAGCGAACCATTGTCTTCCCACGCATATTTCCATCAAATGATGTCTGAAATGAACCGTTACCCCACTCTTTGAAAACATCAAACCAAATGTCATCTATCTGAATTAAAGACGTTAGAACGATGTGTTTAATACCGTAACCTTTGTCAGCACTAAAGACATCTTCAAGCATTTTGAAGGCATTGATCATATAGTCCAAACCCATATCCGTAGGCTCACCGCCATACCAATAAAAAGCAATGAACTTACTCTTTATTTCTGGTTTGGATTGGTAATACTCATCTACACGCCTTGCTGATTCCTCTAGTTGCTCAAGTGTCATTATAGGACTGCTTCGCCTCTCTTCGAGAGAAAGGTAACAATGTGGGCAGTTTAGCTTGCACCTCAACGAAGGCATCATCGTGAAAACAAAATATCCAGTTTCGATACTTGTTTGAACATTAGGATCGAAACCCTCTGGCATGCCGTACAAAGCTTTGTCTGATGGCTTATCGAATGATTTGGTGTATTGATTAATTGTCTTCATATGGCCTAGCTTTCTCTGTTGGTAGATGTTCTTTTTGGGTAAGCCTTTCAGTCTGAATATTTCCCATTTTCTTTATGGTTTCAAGGCGAAGCAACTGTCTAATGAATTTATATGATAATTTGAATACTGCTGAAAGCATTTTAAAGAATGTCATGTTATCTCGACGTTTCTTCAGTAAATCATCGATTTTTGTTGCAGCATCTTTTTTCTGCTCAGTCTGATCCATTATTATTACTCTTATTATCGATTATCGTCATGATACCATAAGCATCTTCTATGTCGTAAAGCCTTTCCGCCACCCCAAACTTATCGTACATGTGTGTAGACCTTACTGCTCCTGCAATTTTAATTACCCGATCATCGTTAACCTCGTGCTCAACAACATCGTAATGACTTGTTTGTATGAGGTGGTCAAAGGTCATCACAAATCTCAGGTTCTTAAATGTATTTCTCGGCTGTTCCACTTGGTCGGCATTAAGCAATTCAAGCTTAGGAAGGTTAACAAGAAGGTCTTTTACGAAGTCTTTAGGTTCGCCGCCTTCCTTGATTAAGTGATACCCTTCTAGTTCTCCCGATTTGGAGTTGTAGAATCGAAAATCATATTTTGTATTCACTATTGGAACTAGGGCATTCTTATCATGACCATAGACTTTTTTACTTGATAAATTGGCAAGACATGTCTGGAATTCTTTTGAAGGTTCAATGTTTGAAAATTTTGATAGCAAACAAGATAGCTCATAGCTATACATTTCATCACGCATCTCTTGAAGCCTGCCATGTGAGAACGGGTCATCGCCTGTTGGTCTTTTGTAATTTATAAGCACCCTTTTTCCAGATTGAACAAGGACGTTTGCAGCAATTATGTTTACCAACATATCCGAGCCTTCAATGACAACATCGAAATGTTCATGTGCGATTCTGTCTTCGACAATTGCTGTTAGCACATCTACTTTTCTGAATAATTTGCCTTTTAGAGTCTCACTGTACCCTGCTTTGCTATCTTCTTGTTCACGAGCACAAATACGATCTGACCATCTAAGATTACCGAATTTGTAATCAGGAACGTACTTACTGTTATTGCTCATTATTTCTTCTCTCCAAATATTTTATCCAACGCTCTGCCTTCGACTTATCTCTTATGATTGCTTCATCAATTGATTTAAATAGTGCTTTCCACGCAGTGCAATACGGTGTTTTCGCCATAGGCCCCAGACCATGCTGTACAGAATCCATCATGCACCCGCCCTGACAGTCTTTATAGTACTCACATGTTGAGCACTGACTTTCGATCTGTTGACCCCTCTTGTTGAGTTCATCTATGGTTCGATAGTCAATTTCTTTAGAAAATGCATTACCTAGCTTTCCAAACCCATGATCTGCTAGTTCTTGGCAAACATACAGATCACCATTAGGCTCTAAGCAAAGGCTTTTCTTTAAACAATCTGACTGCCAACTACAAAAGCTATCACTCGCACTGTCAGTTCCGTTAATTACATTTAGGCGTCTTTTTAAGAGTGTCATAAACGGATTTACAATGATTCTGGATCGCATGAACCACTTATTGAAAATGGATAGATAGCACGAGGTAAGTTTCTCTGCATCTAACACATTGTCTACAACAGAACCCCCTTGAAAAACGGGCCTGAAAACTAACGAGCGACCCAGACTTTCAGCAATCTCAAGCTCATCCAATATTTGTAAGTAATTATCAGAGTCGATAGCAACAACCGCAGGGAGCGTCCTGTAGTGCTCTTCTTGAATGTGCTGTTCTGTTTTCATAAAGAAGGTTCTGTACTTATGACTCGAACCTTTAAGTCTTCGCTTATCCGAAAGGTTATCTACAGATGTTCCAATGCGACCTTCAAATAGGCGGTAAATCTTCTCCAGCTTAGTTCTAGAGCACAATAGGTTAGATTGTATGCCGTCGTGTGCTTTAATCCCTTTATCGTTAAACCAAGCTCTTACAGAAAGGATTATGTTCTCAAGCGTTTCAAAAGGAAGCATCGACACTTCTCCACCAACATACTCAATGGTTATGTGTGTCGGCTGAATTGACTGATGTGCCCATATTTTTTCAAATTGAGCAAGGGACTGAAGAACCTCTTCTGAAGACATAAATTTGTTAGTCACACTGTTTGCTGAAGAGCAGTATGTGCAATCTGCGTTGCAGTCTTTGGTAAGCCTGATATGAATTACAAAGGGATGAACCATTTGATTAAATCTCTTCAAGTAAAAAGGGCTTTTCAGCCCTTTTGTTATTTTTGACCAACCAGTGTTTTTGCATAAGCAACATTACAACTGTGGACAAAAGTTTTGAAACCTTCATACCCGCCATGTTGTTCATAGATAACTTCGCGAAGCTTATCCTTGGCCTTATCCATGATTGCTTCATCAATGCCATCCACAAAGAGTGATTTAATGTAACCGTCTGATGCAATGGATTCAGGCGTATAGCCATTCTCTGCCATAATCAGATATTGGTAATAACTGGCAATTGGATAAACCATCTTTTCATTACGAGGTTGATCCATCCAAGCATGGAAGAATCGAATCATTTTATCGGCAAATTGATCCCACGTTTCCTCGGTACACTCTGCTGGTGGAAGTAAGCTGATGTCGCAATTAGAGTTCATTGCAGACAACACCATTTCTTTTGCTGAAATGTCACAGTCAAATGGCACTTCAAGGAACACTTTACAGTATGGAGCAATAGAGATAGCTGTATCTAAGACATCGTAATCAACTGCACCGTCATCCTCAACAACCGTCAAACCGATTTCAGAGACACCGTCAATCTTTGAATCAACGTAGTCATCGACCTCTACAGCATAAATTTTTGTCGGACGTTCACTTATGTCCATTTGAATCAAGTCGGATATTTTCATTTTTATTATTCCGTATTTTTAAAAATTATATTTTAAACAATTCTATTAAGCAAGTTCTGGGCTTGCTCAAAAATCATTTTTCCGCCAAAACACTCGCCAGAACCATCAAATTTCTCGGATGTCATGCAACCACTTGAACAAACTGATTTATATGGACATCCAATACAAGTCATTTGTCTCTCTTCACGTTTTCTGCGCAAACCAGTAAAGGTTACAAACTGAACTGCTCCGTTATCAGAAGTCGCTTGCTCATTCGTAGTTAAAGCGGTACAGCCAGCTTTGTATCCATCAGCATCAATGGTATGAAAAGCCGTGTCACATTTACCAGAATTACAGCCATAACCCTTTGGCTTTTCGGTTTCCATTGAGGCGACACTCTCTATATATCCATCAAGTGGGGATACAAAAAGGTTCTCTTCAAGTGGTAAGTTTCGATTTTGAAAAGATACATAGGCTTTAAGAAGCCTAGACATAGCAGTACTATACTCTTTGTGAGTTAGACCTAAACTATTCCAATTATCGACAGCATTACCTGTCTTCGTGATACGCTCAATATGAATCTTTCTAATGCCTTTTTCTCTAAAATATTCAAGCATTAAAAATGGGTTCTTGAACTTTGTGAACAATTTTTTAGTCCCTGTCACAATGAGCAACGGCTCAAATCCATCTTCAATCATTTTAGATACATTTCGCCAGAAGATGGTTTCGAATTCTGCATTGCTTGAAGGGTCATTTTTCTTCAGATAACGTATATCTGGATCCCAACTAATGCCGACTTCCTTACCCACGTATTTCATAAACAGATCGCGCCAACCCTCATTATACTTGGTAAGGTTCGTTTGAATTCCATGAGTAATACGATATGTATCTTTAAGTTCATCAACAATTGACATTGCTTCGGTCATAAACCTTAGACCAATGGCCGTCGGCTCACCGCCATGCCATTGGAATATAATTTTATCACCTGGCTTAGCAAAGCTCTGCACGTAGCCACGGATTTCTTTAATCTGGTCAATCGTCATCTTTTTGGGATTTGAAGGTATAAAACAATGCTCACAGTGTAAGTTGCAGCCTTCAAATACCCTTAGGTAGATCAGATGATCAAAATCATCAATTCTTTCTTCAATCATACGGCTTCATTCAAGTAATTAATGACTTTATTATATTTATTATTATCAAGTTTGTAACCCTCAACGTGCTCTAAAAACTTGTAATAACCCGAACATTGCTCTGGTGTTGAGTTGTCTACATTTGGACAACCTGATTTACAGAACCTTGAGAACTTACATTGATAGCAGTGGCTACCCTTGTGAGTTACATCTGAGATACGAATCCACTCTCTACGCTTTTTGGAACGAAGAAATTTGTCTGAACCATCATCAATATTTGAGAATGGGGTTTCCGTTGATGTTCTATCTGGACATGAGTTCAAGTCACCGTTTGGCTCAACAACAACGAAGTCTTTCATGCAGCTCGTACCCCACCGATCACCTGATTGGCCCCAGAACACACCATTAATTCCTGCGACAATCGCGTTAATAAATGGGACAGGCTTGCCTTCATCCATACGCTTAATGATATGTTCAAATGTATTAATCAGGAACTGAGAGTGTTCTGCGTTCGTAGGGCAATTTAGGTCTTTTGTCGTTTTACCCCAAGTGGTGTACCTATCAAAGTTAACGCTTTTAAAGCCATTATCCATTATCCAATCAATAATCTTGGCTTCATGACCGAGTTCGTTGCGAGATGGAACCATTATTGGGCCAACATAAAGACCTTCTTCACGAGCCGTCTTTACACGCTTCATCCATAGGTCAAGATACTGCTCATTAGAGCCTTTGATCTTTCTCGCTTGGAAATCTACTGATGAGCCAATATTACTCTTAAAGTACTTATGACAAAGATCTACCCAGCGGCGAGAGAATGGCATCAGAGATGTTTGCAAACTGAAGCTAACACCTTCATCTCCAAGAATTTCGAAACCAATATCCATCGCTTCTGCGTAATATTCTGGCGTTAACATTAGAGGCTCACCTCCGTGCCAGATCACATGAGCTTCGCGCTCATTTTTTTTGTCGCGAACGCCTTTGATAAATTCAAAAACCTTAACAAGACCAGCTCGATCAATCGTTAATTTGTTCGCACGAACTTCCTCTGTTAGATAACAGTGATCACAATCTACGTTACAGAAGTTTGTAGGCTTTAGGTAAATTACAGTCATTGTTACGCCCTATTCATGTAAGTTTTCACATGTCGCTTAGACTCATCAATGTCATGGCCTAGCATCTTCAGAATGTTGTCTGCTTCACCGCTTAGGATCGATTCCTTGATTCGGTCATAAACCATCATCCAGCTTTGACAATAGTAAAACTTACCACCTAATTCGCGGTCGTATAGAACCACATCGCGTAAACAACCACCGTTACATTCTTTATAGTGGCGACACTGAGTACAATCAACAGGTAGCTTTACACGGCGACGTTTATGTTGAACTGCCGCAGGACTGCGTAAAGCTTCAGAGATAAACTTCTCTTTATCAACACGACGAACAAAGTTCGCGGTCTTTGTATCTACGACATTCTGGAATACATTACCGAATCTGTATGACTTATCACCAATATCGGCAAAGTCACTACAATTATAGATGTCACCATTTGGCTCGATACCGATAAAACCACCAGCACAAGTTCTTGTCCATGGGCACTGTTCAATGATCTTGCCTATGCAAGACTCTACCATCTGCTTCAACGGCAAAATGATAAACCCTGGATTGTCTACAACCCATTTATTGTACGTTTCGACAAGCATCTCGCCGTATGATTTTGGTGAAATAAGCTCTTTCCTTTCACCAGCAGCCCTACCAAGAGGATAACGGTAGTTCAAACGAATATCGAATCGAGAAATGTCATGATTCATTGAAAAATCATAGGCTTCTGTTGCGTAGCCTATATTGCTTTCATCGTAAGTTGAGATTACGAGAGGTGCAAATCCGTCTTCCAACATCAAGTCTAATTTTTCTTTAAACCTCTTTTCATAACGGTCAGGACAACCTTTAAGCGTCCTCTCCGTCGAGTTCATATCAAAAGAAGTTGAGATTGATCCTTTAAAAATATCCCTAAGTACTCGTTTCCATTTCTTTGAAGTATATAAAAGAATATTTGTTTGAATTGAGAATCGAACACCTGGATATTTTGAGCGAGTGTATTCCCAGCATTTCTCATAAAACTCTGGGCCTAACAACATTGGTTCGCCGCCATGCCATATCCAAACAGGATTAGATGAAAATCTCGGAATTAGCGCATCAAATGCAATTTTGAAGTCCTCAAATGTCCAATGGCTCATTTGATCAGGAGGGCTGGAGCAATAGCTACAATCAGCATTACAATCTTTTGTCGGCTTACAGATTACTGTTGATATCATTTTCTTATTATCCTTTTTTTTAACATTATATAATTGTTATAATAAAAAAAGCAAGCTAGTTAGCTTGCTTTAATTTAACAACTATTACTGACTTATGAACCAAATACATCTTGGATACAGTAAACAGATAGAAGACCTGTACCTCTTCTTGCAGCACTACCGTGCGCAATCGAAGTTGTTTCACTATCACTCATTACTGTCACACGGTATTGGCCGCTTACTGCATCAACATAAGCTACGTTGTGTGAAGCACCCAAGTTCTCTCTTGCTTTCGCACTGTTTAGTGGATGTATAACCTGAGTTGTATTTGTATTCAGCTCTGAAATGGTGATCTCATCAACAAATAGAGTTAACGCAGAAATGGTATTCCAAGATACTGGTGTCACTATTGGCCTCAAGTTTGATTCTGCACAGCCCATTGAGGTAAAGCTTGAGATTGGCACTTGATTGCCCGTTGCAGTGTAATCACCCAATATGATCGTATCTAGTAGACGCATTCTTGGAAGCAAGCTTGCCAAGCTTTGGTTACTACCATTACTCATGCGAACCATCATTTGAGATAAATCGACATCACCAGAAAGTATCGCGTGACTTGATGTTTTTGAATCAAAATTTACGCTGTTAGCAGAGAGATTCATAGAATCGCCACTAGCGTTAATGGTCGGCTCTGTAGCAGTATTTGTGGAATCAAATTTAAGTTGATTTAGCTCCATGGTGTTAATGCGAGAATCACTGTCTGGGTCAACATACCAATCACCATTACTTGTATTGGAATCATTAAACCTTGTACCAACGATCTCTTGTAGAGATGCAATTCTGCCATCAGCAGTTATTTCACCTTCAACATCAATCTTACCACCTTTAACTGCCAGATTAGCGCCATTCAACACTAGTGTGTTTGCACCAAACTCCGCATCACCCACGCTCAAACTAACGCTATTCATAGCATTTGCCGCTGATTCAAGAGTCAGTGAACCGTTTGATATTACAAGTTTTGATAAATTTTCAATCGACTGCATATCTGGTGCAATAGAATCATTGAATGTAATCGCAGCATTCATTGGGTTGCCGCCATCAGTCCTAAGCCAGATATCACTTCTTGCATCATTAGATGCATAAATCACAATTTTACCAACACGAGATGGACATAGTGAGTTGTAAAGCGGATTGTTGCTTGATGAATCTGAAAGACAATATAGAACTTTAAAGTTCTGACCACCTTCAAAATCTGAAATGCCGTAGCCATTTGCTAGCGAAGCAGCAAGACCTGACAGACTATGCATGTTCAGACCCTTATCATCAATTAAGGGGGTTAGCTCAGTAATCGAGTATGCAGGATAGTCTGTATCAGCAGGTGTCCCTGCTGGGTGGCCTGGGAATAGTGAACGATGGAAAGTTGTCGTAAACTCAAGATTCCTAAACCCTGTCGTTTCATCGGCAATAGCGGGTGTTGTTGTGCCTGGCACTACACGAGATAGGAATGAACAGTTATCGATAAAACCAATTTCATTCGCACCTGCGCTTGATGTAGGAGCATTACCATTCCCTTGTGTCATACACAATGAGCTTTTAAGCCAGTTAACACCATTAAAAGTCTGACCATCTACTGGTACTGTCGGATCTATTGGAGACATTGTTGAGTAATAACCAACATACGAGGTTGCACCTCGCGCAAATTCAGCGATTTCAGCGCCTAGTACCCTTGCTTGAATTTGTAGTGCTTCGTTTCTTTTATCTATAAGAACGCCGATTGAAATGACAGTCATGAGAGCTACAACCATCATCAATTCAAACAAAGTGTAACCTTTGTTATTTTTAAACATGATACACCTTTTATTATTATTTTTATTTTTCTCTAACTTCGACTCTTTTTCGAGATTTTAGAAGAGCATCTTGTCTTCTTATCTCTGTTTGTAACTGCTCCAGTATCGCATTCTCCATGCGAATTGTCCCAATTACATGCTGAGTGTCAAGCAAAGAAGATACGCTTAATTTACCATCTATCAATTGTTGATGCAAAGCCATTCGAAAGCTAGAGGCAAGCATATCTCGCGTTTCTCTATTGCCAAGCTTATCTGATGCTAGTGAAACAAGTCTCTGTATACTTTGAACAATATCCCCAGAGTGAAAGCTAACTATAACTAACCTACCATCAATTGAAGATCTCAAGGCAAGCTCCGCTGTATCAGGATCTCTAACCTCACCGATCATCATCATTGTATTGACCCCAACAGGATAACCTCTCATAGTATCTCGAATTGCTTCATGGAAATGCTCTTGACCATCAACCTCTCTCTGAATACAAAACCCATTACCATGTCGGCCCATTAGTGGCATCTCAACTGGGTCTTCAATTGTATTGCAATGCCCACCATGCTTAGCCAGCCTATCAATAATGATACCTCCGCAAGTCGTTGATTTACCATTGCCTGGCATGCCGCCAACAATAATAATTCCCCCGCTATTTAATCGAGGTGACAACAAGTGTTGCTGAAGCTCAGGGGTAAACTTACAGTCATTTAATGTCCAAGCCACATCAGGCAAGCGACGCATAATGATTATCTGCCCCCATTGAGATGGCATTCTATGGCACCTAAAACGCACACCGCAATCACTTGCAATTACGTAATCTTTCTTTAAAACCAACTTGCTCTTTTCAATAACAGTATGAATAAATTGTTTGTAGTCAGAATAGGCAGGCATCAGATTTGGGTAGTAGAAGGAATCTTCAATTCTTTCTGTTAAAATATATATATCAGTAAGATGTTCATTAAACATTTAGTCACCTTAAAAAAAATGGGGAGGCTTAGCCTCCCCATTCTCAACATCAAAATATTATCGAGTTTCGAAAATAATTTCGTTTACATCACCAGAACATGCTGTAGCAGCACTTGCAGAACCATCTACGATGGTATTACCTACAGTTACCGAAATGAAGTGACGGTAAGTGTTTGAAACCAAATCAGTACAAGACCTTTCTGGGATCTCTTGGTAAGTGATTGTGAAGCGGTCATCTGGTGAGTCATAAGTAATTGGAGCAACAATTACACCAGCATTTGCCCAACTATGCTTGATAGAAGTTGTATCGTTAGCTACGCGCATACGATCTGGGAATGTTGAACTCTTTAGAATTACTTCGTTAGACAGGCCAGTAAAGTTGCCCTGAGTGTTAAACATGTTACGAATAGAAGCACTCAATGAGTTAACGTTATTTACTTCATCTTTAATCTGATTACCGTTGTTTACAGAGTTGTAATAAGCAATACCAGCAATAGAAATGATAGCAATAACACCAACTACCATGGTCATTTCCATGAGAGTAGCACCTGCCTGCTTCTTAAAGTTTTTCATGTATTTCTCCGATTATTATTATTATTATTTTTTCTAGACTGATGTTAGCACCACACTTTATTTTAATCAATATATTATTCATCAAAAAATGTGGTGTTTTTTTAAGTTCCTGCAATCTCACCGATAGATTGAGTCAAGGTGAAAAATGCATAGTAAATCCAACCTACGTATGTTGCTACGCCAAGCAAAACTAGGTTTTTCAACAAAATTGCTGACGCAGTGATTCTTTCAATTCCACTTTCAATTGCATCATTACCAATACGCTCTAATGATTTTTCCAAGTTTGCCAAATTACCGTAGATCTCTACGTCAATGCCAATCTCTTTCTCAAGAAACCCTTGATTTAATGCAGCGCCAACGACCTTACCTTGGTTGATTGCAGCCGTCATTTTTTCCAGTTCATCTCGAACATATTTAGGTGACATCTTCTGCAAGTCTTCGATGGCATCATAGATTGGTGTTCCAGACCTAATCATTGCTGCCACTGAAATCAAAAATACAGACCCTTGGAAGGTTTTGTAGATTGACCATGGTGGAACATAATCAAGTGCTTTTCTTGCCTTGCCTGTCATAATAGGCAGTGACTTCATTGCCAAACCGACCACGCCAAAGAAGCTCAACACAACGACCCACCATTTCGTCTCAACAAAGACAGACATCTCGTAGAGTTTCTGCGCAGCAGGAGGCCAGCTCTCAGGCTCAAGTACAGTTGTGAGCTGTGGTACTGCCTGTGTGGAAAATCCATAAATAAGTAGACAAAGCACTATCAAAAGAACAGCAGGATAAGCCGTTTGAGCAACTATAGTGCTCTTCATTCGTTTAGCTGAAGATGTCGTGTGAATCGCATTTAGAAGCGCTGTATCTAAGTCACCAGTATCTTCACCTGCTTTGATCAGCATAATTTCACTTGATGGTGCCCAATAACTTAAAGCATCTGCAAAGGTCGAACCTTTACCAATTTGCTCTGAGATCTCCAATAGTACTTTAGATCGAATGTCGCCTTTTTTAAGCTCTTCGTATTTATGGCCCAGTTCCGTTACTACATTGTGAATAGGGATACCTTCAGACATAAATGCTGAGATTTTCTTGTAAAGCGAAAGACGCATATTCAAACCAAATTGAAATTTGACGAATTTCGCTTCTGCACTATTCATTGTGATTAACTTTACTTTTTTGGACATTATTCTTGTTCTCCTTGTTGTCCAAAACTAAGCACTTCTACATTGTCAGTTTCATCTTGAGATTCTTTAAATAACTTTGAATCAAACCCTACGTATTTTGCCTGGTTGATCTCTTTATTATCATGCTCAATTTCTTTAGAAGTTACTTCAATCTTAGATAGGTCTTCTTCATGAATGCTATTTGCAAACTCATCACTGAAATCTAAAGAGTTTGTAAGACGGCCCAGTTTATGTTCAACCTCACGAGGATCGCATAAGCCCTGTTTCATTTTGTCTATTCCATGGTCTAGGGCAAATTGACCACCATTTTGACGATAGTGCTTCCAAGCTTTAGGCTCTTGGCCTCTTGAAAAGCATTCAAACATGAAATCATCTGGAAGAATTGTTTCAGCAACAACTGTACGACCATTTACGCCTTTATTGCATTCTTCGCACCCACGCCCTGTAAATTTCACACTACTTAGTTCTTCGGCTGTACATACAGCCTCAATGCGCTCAATGAGTGCCGATTTTTCCGCTTTAGCAGCTTCATCAGTCACTTTTTGGTTTTTGTATTCCTCTAGTGACAATAAACAGTGAGGACAGATTGTTGGAACAAGAGTTTGATAAATCAAAGCTGCAACAAACTCACCACTACCCAAAACATCATTTGGAACATTCAATGACCTAAGACGTGGAATGATACCAATTCCCGATGGCGCGTGAATTGTTGTAAAAGCCTTGTGACCTGATTGAACCGCATGAACCAACAGCTCGGCGGAATCTTCGTCACGAACCTCACCTACGAGAAGGATGTCTGGATCCGCACGAAGTGCGGCTTTCATCGCTTCTGCAAATGGGTTTTCACCATCTTTTGCTTGAGAACGAATTACTGGCGTTTGTGTTGCCATCTTAATTTCGTACTCTGGTGGATCTTCTACAGTGATAACTTTTATCGAACATGAGTTCGTGTCATGATCTATATTTTCGTTGATAATCATAGTGATCATCGTTGAAAGCGACGTAGACTTACCCGAACCTGTAGTACCCGCGATAATCGTACAGCCCACAGGTTTTGCGAGTGCAGTTCGAATCACATCTTGTTGCGAATCACTATATCCGAGAAGATCTAGCGTTAAATCACCACTATGCTTTCCCATTACCAAAATACGCATGACAACATCAAATCCATCTGGATATGCAGGCATTGTATTAAGACGGACACGCACACGCATACCATTAGAAAGCTCTTGGTCGATGATTGCTGCTTGCTGTTTGCTCTCAATAAAAGTTGTATCTTTTTCTGCTGCAATAACTTGATAAATTACCGTTGCCATTTCACGAGCATAAGTAACTTCCCAGTCTTCAGAGTTTTGGAGATTGCCATTCACACGGTATCTAACTATGGCCGAATCGCGCCTAGTTTCAATGTGAATATCCGATACGCCAAGATCAATACTCTCGACAAGCATGTTATCGAACTTCTTCTGATAACCTTCACTATCAAGTGTACCAACTCCATCTTTAACTCTCAGATTTTGTTCGTAAAGTAGTGCAATAATGTTGTTTGCGGCATATCGTCTTTCAATTTTTTTGTACCCTAATCGGGCACATTGCTTACGCAAATCCAAAAAGTTGTTATCAATAGTGAGTTCAATTGTGTTTTCAACCGAACAAATGATTAATGCTTCTTTCGCAGAATTATCAGACTCTTCAGATAATCTTTTTTCAAGAATAATATAATCAGATTTCAGTTCGTCACTTATGATTACTGTACCCTCTTCCTTTTTCTCACTAGCATGAGAACTAGGAATGCTTATCAACTTGTTAAATGCTGGTACTTTATTTTTTTGCCTTATTGTAAGTTTTCGACGACTCTCAATGATTTTCTCATTGCGACCTGACTTATCAGCTTGAGGCTTAGCAGGTTCTTCTTTTGGTTTTGAGGATTTGCCAAAGGATATGTCTTTATCCATTAGCTCCTTTATCTTACTAAACATGCTTATTATTGTTCTTATATGCTTATTTTAAGTTATTATAATTTATATTAAAGTACAGAAAATAACAAGAATTAAAGGAGGCTAAGCCTCCTTCAATTACATCGCAGGGAATGGAGTGCTTCCAATCAAATCATCAGCATTATCTTTAAACGTCACTGAACGTTCATACGCTCTTTCAGAGGTAGTAATGCGTAGTTTTTTCTTAACCTCGCCATTAGAAACTACAGCGTACTCAGGAGTAACATGCTCAAGGTTAATACCACCACCAATTTCCTGACCTGGCTTAAGAATAAACATATCATTCATGTAATAGACATGGGCCTTAAGGTTGTCTCCAAATCCTGTAACACGAAGCAGATGGACATCACTTAGCTTTTCTGACTTTGCCTCTTCTGAAGCCAAGCCGTTAAGTTGACTCCTTAAGCCTGCCACTTCACTTTGAAGACTGCCATTTTGATTCTGTAAGCTTTGAATCGTGCTTTGTGCATCTTCAAGGTCAAGCTTTAACATCGTGATCTCTTTTTTATATTTATCTAGATCTGATGCGTTTTGAGCATTAAGTAAGTCATTTTTCGTTTGAGCAATTTGAAGCTGAACTTGCAACTTCTTAAGTTGCTGTTGCATTCCTGTGTACTCTTTTGCATCAGCAATAGCTTCATCTGACGCAAATACTAGCTTGCTTGTACTTTCTGCACTTTCATCAAGCTTGTTCGATGCACTTACATTGGCTTTGACTGGCTCTGGTTTCGTAACCGCCCCTTCACCTTCAGCTTTGTTGATGATGTCGAATATTTCTTGATTATTAGCTGTCTCTGCGACAGCTACCGATGAAAAGCCAATTGCGCCAGCAATCAGAATCCCAAGCATTTTTTTATTGTTTTTCATGTATCGTGCCTTCTAAGATCCAAGCTTGATTTTCAAGTCGTGATATATTTATTTTATTTAAAAGAAATGTTTTAGCATTATCCAAGATTAGCCCACTTCTTCTCAATGATTCAATTCCATTATCTGAGAGCGTAACGGCTTCAAGATTTAGTTTAAGTTGGCGCTGTTTGCTTAAACCTCTATCAGAAATGCCACTAATTTCTACAGGACGTTCTGTGGACTCCTGAGCATCTACACTCCATGCAACTCCACTTAAGTGTGCATCATGCATAAATTCCTTTTGACCATAAGACGAATTCTCTACTTCAAGAAATCCTATGATATTTTGAATATTGCCACTTCGTGAAATGTTGTCGATGTCTACTATCAGGTGTGCGTTCTGACCACCGTTTGTAAATCCAATTTCAGCATTTGAAATCGAGTTTTCCAATGTCACTGGTGTGCCGAATGCTTCACGCTTAAGGTTTATCACTGCATTGTTGTTTCGTGAACCATCATAAGCAATCGAGGTTACGCGCCATCCACCAATGTAATCAGGGACTTCATGATCAAGCTTGATTAAAGCGTCAAGCACTTTAGATGGATCTTGCTTCATGAAATCTTGCTTAAGCCAATGCACTTCTTCTTGGTAGGCTTTCTCTAAAAGAAGTTCAATTTGTTGAGTTCTATCGACTTTTGGTTTTTGTGGCTCGATCTTCGGCACTTCCCATTCGATATCATCAATAATTACACCCTGATTCGACGTTGTTACTACATGGAACATTAGTCCACCAGCAGCAAGTACTAAAGCTACACACCCTAACGTAACAGGTGAGAGCTTCTTAAGACTCTTAATTCTTGCATCAGAATAAGCTTTCACGGGCTTATTAGAGCTATCAAGAATCTCTTCTAAAGATGGAACATTCTGAATCTCTAACGAGAACTCATAGCCAAACAGATCTTGGTGTTCTTCTGGGAAGCATAATGCAAAGTGGTCTGCACCATTTTCACTTAAGAACATTTGAATATGCGAAATAACTTCATCTGAAGTGCCTACAAAGTCACCTACAGCAACAATTTCGCCATCATTGATAATACAAGCCCAAAACTCATCTTCTTCTAGCTTATCGATGTATATGTATGACTCATACTCGCCTTCTAGCTCTAAATCCAAAATGACACGAGCAAGAGCGATGGAGCCTTTTAAGTCTTTATCACCTGTTAAACCAATTAGCTGCTTATCATTGGCTGGAAAAACAGCGCCAAAGATAACCGTCTTAGTATCAAGATTATTGTTGGTTCTGAAAGTCTCTTGTTCCGCATCAAAATTCTTTTTAAATTCTGATTTGTGAAGAGACTTCCACTCCAATTCAGCAGCATATTTAACATTATTAATATTAAATATCTTCATAGCTTACCTTACTTGCTCATGATGTATGGAGTCATAAGGATGACTGTCATAACTTTACGCTTTCCGCCTTCTTTACTTCCGCCAAACAGCCATGAATTTTCACCAAACATGCTTTCTGTTGTTGACTCATCGATGGTACGTTCAAAGCCAGAAAGTAGTAGTGTTTGTCCGCTACGAATATTGACGTTTTGCATAAAGTTTTTGCGAGACACATCTGGAGTCATAGCCGCATTGCCACCAAACTCAAATGTATCAAAACCATTTAGCTCGGATAGATCCACAGCCATTTGCATGCTCACAGAGCCATCACTTGTGATTCGAGGTAGAATGCTCATTGAGAAACCACTTTCGATTTGCTCAGTATTCATTTGGTACTCATCATCACTGTCATCATCACCTGGTATTAGTTCAAGTGACTCAAGATAACCAACGCTATCAACAATCTGTACAGGTACTGGCTGACCGTTTTGGGTCATAGATGTGCTTGAAGTAACCAATGATGTATCTGCAACTTGAGAAAGTGCATTAACAGCAGAGTTCGTTCCAGCCCAATTTGAACCAGAGCCTTCAAGAATGCCAAAGCTTAGGTTGCCAGTTGGCTCACCTGTAGCAGCAAGACTGCTTAAGCTAAAGCCATAATCACCAGAACCACTGTAAGCCGCATTCCAGTCAATACCGTAGTTGCCTACATCATCAGAACGCACTTCAAGTACCTGAGTCTTGATCATTACTCGCTTGTTAACAATTGCGTTCATGCGGTCAATGTATTTTTTAACTCGCTTCTGCACGATTGGGGTATCGTAGACAGTGATTGAGCCAGTGTTAGTGCTAACACTCCAAGTACCACCTTCAGTAACCATACTTTCAAGGGCAGCTTCAATCTCACTAAATACAGGCGCAAATTCAATTGAGTATCCAGTTGCATGATTAGTGCTACGGCTACCGCCAGCTTCATCACCAGCACTACCACCTGCTGTTACCTCAGAGGTAAAGTCAGTGGTGCTGTTTACTCCATCAAAGGTGTAATGCTTAACTTCCATTCGGAAGACAACAATCTGATTATCTTCCCACTTCCAGTAAAGGCCAGCTTTGTTAGTAATGTGATCTAGTAGGCCAGACAATGTTCCTGTGTAGTTAACAGAAAACATCTGGTCAATGGCGTGCATTTTTGTACCAGAGAAATCAATTTCTGTAGCGACATTACCTTCTTTAGTTGCTTCTTCTTCGTCTTCTTCTTCAGTTTCTGAAGTTTCACCAGCAAGCTCACCAGAAGATAAAAATTCCATCGCATCATAAGAAAATTCAACGCGAGTGTTTGTTTCTTGAGAAACAATGCTCATGATTTCTTGAATTGTTATTGGATTGAACTGGCTAATTGTAACCTGCTCAGAAAAGAAGTCAGGAAGACGATCATAAGCCGACAACTCGTGAGACTGTGAAACAATATAGAACTCGTCAACCACATCTACAGAAGACATGCTTCGCGTAAGCTGTTCCGCCTGCTTTTTCAAAAGCTCAGCTTCATCAAATTTATTACGCGCTTCTTCTTGTGCATCATCAATGTTGTTCGTAGCACAACCAGTTAAAGTTGCCGATGCTAGAACGATACCTGCTGTAATCGCGTTCTTTTTATTATTCTTGATCATCGATTTAGTACCTTACTTGCTGTTCGAAACCAGCTTCTTGAATTAGTAGAACGTTGTTTGCCTTGTAGAATTTTGCCTTCAAAGGCTTGTCGCGTGATTCCATTGACTTAAGTACCTTTGCAACAACACCATTCGGGCCAACAAATTCACCAGTTAGAACTGCACCATGCTCGACCATGTAATCCACATTAAGACCATGATCCCACTCTAGGCTCCATCCAGATTTCTGCGCCCATTTATCAAGGTTATAGCGTAGAGATTTTCCAGTTTCTAATCGCCATACTTGTGGGATTTCTTTTGCTAAATTAAAGGCAATTTTTTCAGATTTTGACACACCAATCGCTTGTTCTTCGGTGTTAACAATAATATGAACATTATTTTGATCTGAAATAGTCTTTAGAACAGACTCCCAGCTATCGCCACCTTCCCAGTTCACGACGCTGTTCTCCAGTCCATCATCAATATGGACGATCCATTTTTCGTCTTCTGGAACTACTTTTTCTAGTGCAACAAATAGAGGGACATTTTTGCCGTAACCATATGGATTAACAGCTTTTTCTGACTTCTCTTGCATAACGAATCGTCCATGAACTGAAGATTCGCCACTCACTTTAGATGGGGCTTTTTCCGCTTCTTTTTTTACAACTACTGCTGTTGCTGCAACATCGCCTGTTTCGGCAACTGCAACTGTCACGGATGCTGGTTCTGATTTAGGTGCAACTTTAACTGGCTCATCAATTGTAACCGTGCTTCGAAGCACTGGAGAGACATAAAGCTCGGCACTTGCAATAGGAGCTACAGCAGCACCCGCAATTCCAAGCATTATTGCTGAAACCACCTTTTTCTTATTGTTTTTATTCATTTCAAGGCTCCAAAATTTCGTTTATTATATTTATTATTATTCAACAGTTCAACTGTTATTTGATTTTTTTAAAATTATTAGTTTTCACGCCAAGGAGGTCTAATATTCCTTGTTTTTCCGATAATTACTGACCGTACTTTTCTAGATAACATTTGCAAGTTCATTCCTCTTCTTCCTAAAAGAAAAAGGATAATTGAGACGACAAACAAACAGCCAAATGTAAACTTGCTAGGACTCAACAAAGTCAGCACTAAAGGGATGGCAATTGAACCATCTAAAAAAACAAATTTTATACTTCTTGATGCATCACGAATTGACATTATGCTGATCCCTTTTCACGTTCGTAGTTTGCTTTTTGCCTTAGGTATGTATTCTCTGATATCACGCCCTCTTGGAACTTCTCTTCAACATCCATCATCATGCTTCGGCCAAATGTTTCCACTGCATGAAAAGCACCAAGTGTCAGATTGCTTTCCCTCATCAAAAACTCTTTCACTTCATGAGTCATCTCAAGGTACTCTCTGATTGCAGTACGCTTGCCATCAGTTGTTGGTATTAGACGCTGAGCCACAATCATTTTTATTGACTGTATTAGCTCATACCTGGCTTTGTCTTTTAGGTTCTCAGGGAAAACAGCTACAAGGCGTTCAAATGTCTCTGCAACTGAGTTTGCGTGTACTGTGGAAAATACAACGTGTCCCGTTACAGACGCCTCCAATGCGGAACTTACCGTCTCGTAGTCACGGGCCTCTCCGATTAGGATGGTTGTAGGTGCCATACGCAATGAGTTAATAACACCCTCACCAAATGAACTAACATCACGCCCGACCTCTAGTTGGCTAACAAACGATGTCGGTTTATCGATATCGTCGTATACAAACTCAATAGGCTCTTCAATCGTGATTAAATTTCGGTGCCCTTCAGGATCTTCTACTTGGTCGCGCAATATTGAAGACAGAAGTGTGCTTTTACCATTACCAGTTGCACCAACAACAAGGATAAGACCCTGATCTGCCAATCGGCATACTCTAAGTATGTCTTCCTCAATGCCTAATTCAGAATGATGCTTAGGAGTTGTAGGGATTGTGCGCAATGTCATCGTTATAGTTTTTCGACCGCCACGTAAACACCCTACTGCATTTACACGGAATCGATGTCGAGTAGTTTTACCAACATCGACCTGCGTCTTGAACTCATGTGCTGTGTTGATAGGCTTTCCTGAGCCAATTTTACCGCTGGCCGCTGTGCCATCTACAGCAATAAGAAGAGATTCAACTTCCTTATCTGATAACTTTCTTTTAGTTACTCGAACTTTTTTGCCATAAAGTGACATCCAGACTTCAGAGCCACCCATGACAAACAAGTCTGAACCACCCGCATTTTCCATATGCTCAAGCATCTGATTGAGTGATTCAACGGTCTCCATACGAGCTGGCAGACCGTCTAGGCAATATTCAAACTTGTCCATTATTATTCTTAATCCATTGGACTATCATAGTCATTGCGTTCAATTGGCATTCTGTATGACTCACGAGTATCAACAGGAATAGCTTTCCATTCATCAGCTTTTGTATTCAACCTAGCTGGCGATGATAGCTGGATCACCTTATCGAATTCACGCATTTGTGAGCCACCGCCACTAACTTCTTGGACAGAGCTTACAACCATAGGAGTACTTACTTTGCCTTCAACTTGAAGCTGGAGATACTTAACCATCCCAATGAAGTCTTCACCCAAGTTGACCGAACGACGTTGCATTTCTCGGTCTGCTTGACGCATACCTGCTTCCCATCCCATAGTGACCCAATCACCCCAGTTCATCATTTCTTCAGGGCTTCTCGGAAGAAGAACTGTGGGTGGATCAGAAACCTCAACGGGTTGATCGAATACTAGATATTGACGCCAATTTGGAGCTGCTGTTACTAGACGTTCAGGCTTGTCGATTAGCCAAATTTTCCCAGAAATTCGCATCTGTCGAGCATTATCAGCGACAGAAACAACGTCATTCGCCTCTTTAATAACAGGTGGAAGTAGATAAAGCTCTTCTTCTCCATTGAAGGCCACTTTCATAAGAGAGTTGAAATCGTAAATCTTATCAAGTTGCACTTCCCTTTCGAGAATAGCTATTTTTAGCGCCTTCATCTGCATCAAGTAACCATGTTGAGCACCTGTTGCCAGCGCCGCCTCCATTTGAGCTGTATTACGAACAGATGCCTGATCTGCTGTAAGCTCTTCAAGAGCACTTTTACTGCCTTCATATTTCATATTGGCTAATTCATCCAATGTACGGTCAGACGCAAACGAGCCGAAAGACGCAAGACACACAGACAAGCCAATTGCCATGGAAAGGAGCTTTTTCTTCATAACTCCCTCCGATTATTTCGCGGTGCTTTTGTAAATGAACCTTATAAGCTTCGCTGGTGGGTGTACTTCTACACGAATTACATCACCCGTTTGCAAGCCAAGTTCCTTCAAACCATCATTCAACGGCTGTCTTTCTAGATCGATTTTCACCCAAGGTTCTTGAGTTACAGGAAGTGGTTTTCCATATTTCTTGATCTCATAGCCAGCCATTCGCGCAATAGCTTCGGCAGCTTCACTTGATGGGCCTGTAAATGAGAAGCTTACGTGCTTTTCAAAGCCTTCAGGTACGTAAGTAGCCTGCAAGAAACGCTGCTCATGTTGAGCTTTAGTCATGGATTCTTGAGCAACTGCTTCGCGTGATTTAGCAAGAATACGAAGCTCATCGCGAGCCTCTACAGAAATATTTACTAGTTCAGTGAGTGCTTCACTGTACTGCTCTTGGTCGATTTCAGGAACAGTGGTTGGAGTAGCGGAACATCCAGCCAAAATAGATATCGTGACAAAAGAAAAGGCAATCTTCTTTAACATGTCATCCTCGAATTATTATTATTTTTCGTTATATTAAACCACAAGAGCACCTTTATCAATCCATTATTAATAATATAATAAAGATGCTCTGACATTAATTAAGCAGCAATTAGGTCTTTGTGCTTAACGACCATTTCAGTTTTAATAATATCGTAAATATTATCATCTTCTGAATCGATCTCATCTTTCATGCAGCGATTCTGAATGTACTTCTTCGCACTACCACCTGGGAATTCTGTTGCAAGAATTCTCAAACAGTTGTTCAAACCCACTTCTCTGCTTAACTTGTTCCTGATTTTCACATCTTCATGTGTTGTTGAGTAAGCCCAACACTCTACTGGGCCAAGTGTAAGCCTGATAACCTGCTCTATGTTTGAGCGTCCCGCAAGCTCGCCTAGATAAAGCATGCTAGAGCCTTCTTTACTTGGGCCTTTTACGTAACGGCCAAGCGCTTCTAGTGCATCAGGAGATGGGTTGAATTTCTCTTTGATTTTCTGCTTAACTTCATCCGAGTTGCCTTTCAAAATGTATACATTGGTCGCAAACTCAATCATTGCCTCATCAAAGTCATCCAATCGTTGACTTAGAAGTGCTATATGAACGCCAAATTTCCTGCCTTCCCTAATGTCCAGCGCAGCTTGGTCGCGAACTTGAGTACAAGCTTTAGTACGGTGGAATTCATCCATGCAGAGTTTTTTAGCAACTAAAGAGTCACGCTCAATCATTTCAGCATGGTACTTCTTATACTTCGCAGGGATTTCGCTTAACGTATCGGTATTACGATAAAACTCTTTACATGTAGCCTGGCGAGCAAGCATGTAAAATACACCCGTCTTCTTGTCTGCTTGAGCAGAGCCACTTTTCGCAACAGAAGATAGGTCAACTGAGATAACGCGAGCAGAGCCAATATCAAACGCCGTTGGCTGAGTAAGAATAGGAAACTCTTTTAGAGAGCTTACAATCATTGAAGTAATAAACTTCAATAGGTTCTCGCCTTGATACTTGGCATCCCCAAAAATTTCTTTAATTGAAGAGTCATTGTTCAGTACAGAAGTCGCATCACTAAGCGTTGGCACCGCAAAGCGCTGTGCTCTTGTAGCTAATAGAATTTCTGAATTGTCCTTCAATGCATCAACAATGTTCCACCAGCTTGTCTCATCGTGAACTGGTATGCCATATGTCTCTACTGCATCATCTATTTCTTGGCTGTAGCCGATCTCATATGGCTGAGGATTATTGTCATCAGAGAAATACTCATACATCGAGTCAACCAACGAACCTACAATCTCTGGAAGACGCGCAATCGGCTCTTTAATTCCAGCGGGGCTGAAAAGCAAAGTTAAGAAGTTAACCAAAAACTCTCTATCGACAGATAAAGGCTTACGACAACCGAGAGGCGTATCGAATGGGTTAATGGCGTTAGCCATTGTATTTTCTAACTTAAAGTATTCAGCTAGATGCTTCTTCTGCTCTGGTAATGAGTCTTTTACAAGCCTTACAAATGACGCAGAAGAAAAACCTATGTCGATGATTGAGATTCTAGGTAGTTGCGTGTTACCTGGCTTAGTAATGAGCGCCATATTCGAGGCTGATAAATAAAAGCTCTTACCAAAACCTGGGGGTGCAAATACTAGGTCTGTCCAACTAGTTTGCTCTGCACTGCCTGGCAAGCTAGGGAAAAGCTTGTTATCCATTGTCCTATACAAGATAGAACCTTCACCCCAAGGGCTAGTTGGCCTTGTAAGAGGAACTATAGATAGTGCGTCGTATAGAGGTAGAGGGAACTGAGTGCTTACACTCTTAGAAGAAAAAGCAGGGATGTTGTTTGCCCATGCCTCAATCGAGTCACCCATTTCATCTACTACACTGATGTTTCCCCAGTTCTGAACACACTGAGTAACGATTTGCTTTCGCTTCGTCGTCTTATCAATGCTTGGCCCCCAAGTAGACATATTCATGCTACAAGAGACAAGAACCTCTTCTTTTGCAATTTCCATCAACTCTTCAGCAGCATCCTTAATAAGACGATTCTCGCTATTTGAGAACGCTAATAAGCTTGCAAATGAATGTTTGTTAGAAACTTTGCTTAGGATGCGGTTATGGCCTGTATCAATGGTAAATGACCAGCGCCATGGGATATCCGCAGGAATGGAGTCAAACAGTTTCTTAAAGCCTGTTACATCCTGCTGAGGCACATCAATCAACATTGGAGCAATATACTTATTGCCCATTTTAACCATGCTTGAATCTTCAGACGCAATCTTAGGTCGCTGTGTAAATAACTGGAATGAAATGTCTGGGTTCATTACATGACTAACGTCACCTTTCAATCCAGACTCTTTCACTAGTCGTGGACTGATCTTGTCACCTAGTAATGCTGGTTTCCAATCATCACCTGTCATCTCTGTATCAATTTCATACCTAATAGCATGAACGGCCTTATGAACATCAAGAATCTCAAGCTCAACATATTGGCCGAGTTCATACTGGATGACATCAACAAGACCATTATGATTCTCACGAATATCATCGACAGCAGTGAATGGTGACTGTCCAAACTCACCTGGTTTGATTCCAATGCCTGATTTTTTAACTTTTTCGACGCGAGAAGCCATTGCCTTACCTACAGCAGCAGCAGCTAAGACAGTTGGTAGAGTGGTTACAACAAGGTAACAGCGCTCTGCACTTGTCTTAGAACCCAGAATCGATTCTCGTTCATCAATAAGCTCCTCAAGATCTAGTTCGAGACGTCGAACTGTACCCTTTACTGCGTTTAGTGAACGTCGAACTGAGCGATACGCTGAGTCAGGATCGCGTGAGAAAACGAATTGAAGTTTAAAGCCCTGTTTTCCTAATGAACCTGATAGGGTTTGGGATAAGTTTCGAACTTGCTCTTCAAAGAGTTTGTCACCAATAACTTGAAGGCCGCCATGAATGCTAAGCACAGACACCATACCACCATCTTTGGTGATCAGAGTGTCATTGCGACCGTTATCGTCAACTGACTCTAGGTTGCAATAATCGTACATTCCCGCTTTTAAAAATTTTGTTACGCTACGGATTATTGAGTACATATTTCACCTAAAAATATAATTCTTCTGTTTCTTCTTGTTCTTCTTGATTATTATCTTCCAAATAATCATTAAGGATTTTTTGGAATGCGACATTTCGTTCATGAACAGGCATATCAAGCAACCTATCCATATTCATCAAAACATCTTCGTTAAGGCCACCTCTAGATTTAGCCTTAAAAACTTCTAACAAGTAATCTTTGTCAAAAGCATCTTTCAGAGTTGATGGCATCCCTTCTTCTTTGAGAAATTCTAAGCTCATCTTTAAACCTCCGACATAATTCGCATTTGAGGCATCAGCCCCAAATTAAGCGCCACTTCACGAGCTGCCCTTTCTTCACCTGGCCTTACAAAAACAAGCAGCCTGCCAACACCATAGGAGCCTACAGTAAACCCATATCTTGAAAATGAAGCTGCTGCACGGCCACAGGCAATGCGGTCGTATGCACGCATATACGCACCTATCCCGCTTACATTATTTGAAGATTTGCTGTATGGGGAACTAGATAATGCAACCCAGACATTTTCATAAAACAAACCGCGAGAAAATGAGAATTCATCCGAATCTAGGTCAATAGAATCATGAATATCGAGAGATTGATTATCCGTATAGTAACCACCAGAAATTGCAATTTTTGAGTAGCTAGCCATCTCAATGATTTCAGGTAAGGTTGCCCAACGTCTAATCATGTTATTTTTGCCAGCGCTAAATTTTGCAAATTCTGCATACTGAGGCTCTGTACTAAGTACAGCAACACGGAACATTGCCGCCTTGCCTTCCGACAAACTATGTAGCTTATCTAAAATACCATTTGTGCCTTTCACACGGGTTCCCGACTCAATACCTAAAATGGACTCGCCATCTCTTGCATTGATTGGCCTCCAGTTCACATTCGCTGGGTATTTTTGAGATAACAACCATTTGGCGTAACTACCACGAGGGAAAACAAATGGAATTGCACGGCTCCCTCTAGGCGTTTGCCTTGATGACATTGCTTGGTTTTCTTGAGTTGACTGCCTTATTGCCTCAGAAACATCAACAGCATGCTTTCCAAATGGCTGACTGCGCATCTCTGAACTAAGTAAAACGTCTTGTAGCCCAGTAAAGTATCGATAGTTACAATTCAGAGCATCGACCTTAAACAAATCCAAACCTAACTTAGCTGTTCTTTGAAGCACTTCAGCAGCCTTTTGACATTGCACTGAAGGATCTTCATCACAGCTAATCTCTTGAATTAAGCTAGATAATTTTGTCCTGAAAAATTGCTCATCAGTAATGTTGGGCGTCTGAATAAAGTTAAGCTTTTTATAGATGCTGTAGTTTACGTTTGTAACCCATAAAACATCACTTCTTAGCTCGCTAGCTGACTTGATCCTAAAAGCACTTGCTCCACCAATCGAAGCCCATGCTGATGTACAGATGCTTGGTTGGTCAAAGAGACATACACCAATTTTCAAACTTGTTCCCCTTAAACTTGTAGATATTCTTTCATTCGCAAAATTGAAGAGTCACCAAATTCATTATTCAACCAATTTTCTAGTTTTTGATTCGCGACATTCTTCCACGTCTGAGATGGAACACCCTTGTAAGTATCATTCGTCCAGAAGGTAATTTGTTTTTGGAATTGCTCTTTATTTGGTAAAAAGTAAACGCCAGCTAGTTTTTCTGCACGCAGATTATAAGAATCATCAGATAGGCTAAGCAGGTAATCACCAAGAACCGATGCTTCAGATGTTCCAATCTTTCGCTTTGCTGATACAGATAGTTTATATAGCCTTGTTAGAAAGGATGAGCAGGCAATGGAGAGTTCTTTATCATTACTCACCTCGCCAATCCACAGCGTGCGGACAATTGAGTTAAGCTCAGCTTGGGTTAAACCTAATTCAGAATCTATGTAGATGAGACAGCCACGGTCTTTAACGCCAGAAAAACCTACGTGATGTGCTGCATGACAAAGAGGGCATGCTGTAATTAGGTTCTCTTTTTTATTATTACTGTGGTTATCATCAAGGTGGTGAACTTCTTGATATTTTGTTGCTGCAAAGCCACAGTATTGACATGCATGAGAATCGCGCTCCAAGATCTCTTTCCTTATTGAAAGAAAAACCTTGTTAGACTCATCAGCAGTTGGGTCATCCGCCCTAAAGCGACTGCGTTTTACAGAAAGTATGACATCTCGATAATTTTGCATATTATTTATTATTATTTTTTCAGAATTATAGCCAATTTATTATTATTACGCAAATAAAAAGGACTAGCGAAATGCTAGTCCTTTTTTCTCATGCACTTTATATTAGAACTGTGCATCTTCACTCATTGCTTCGCCAACTGCGCCTGCATCCATACCACCAGATGCTGCGAAGATTTCCATTAGTGATGGAGCCGATAGAAGCGCAACACCAATAAGGATTGAAATAAAGCCTTTCTTCGCATGATCTTGACCTGGTTGCTTGCTGTCTTTGTAAACAAGCCAAATACCTGCCACAAATAGTATTACACCTGCAAGGTAGCCAAACGAGATCGCTAGTTCTTTAAGTGAAGTGAAGTTACCCTTTGCTGCGTCAGCCATATCAGCAATTGTGTCTTGAGCAAAAGCAAGTTCAGGAGTGAACATGATCGCCATTGCAAAAAATGCTGTTAAAACCATAGCAGTGTTACGGCTCTTCATAATTTGAGCTACTTTTTTCATTATTTTCTCCGATTATTATTATTTTTATTTGGATAGTTAGATCTGGTTACTGTTGACCTAACAAATGCGCACCGCTCTCGCGCATTTTCAGTATTACTTGTCGATAAATATAATAAATAATAATTACCGACAAGTAAACATTAATTAGAAGTTTCTATTAATCTTGAACTTCTTCAATGATGTAGTCACCAACAACTAAGTTGCCATCTTTATCAACACCTTCAACCATCCCTAAGCCTTCAAGCATAGTCCCAGTTCTAACTGTGTCCCACTTTCCTGTTGGCATTTGAACTAGGAAACCATCTTCGTAAGCTCCATTTACAGTCCAGCCAATAGCTTTTTTCTTGCCATTAACCTTCTGATGTTTGAAGTTCTTAGACTCAAGTCTATCTTCTTGTAGCTTTACTTTCTCTTCAGCTTTCTTTGGTTTTACAACTTTTTTAGGAGCTGGCTTTGGTTTTGGTTTAGCCTTTGGCTTAGGCGGTGCTACATAAGTTTCATCAATGAAGTACTTAGACCCAACTAGAAGTAAGTTGCCGCTATCTTTGATTTCATCGATTCGAAGTGTTGAGCCGAAACGACTACGGAAGCTTTCACCCTCGAAGAAAACCTGAACACGCTTGGAAGGAGTAACTACAATTGACATACTTCCATCACCCGTAGTGTTTACCACTTTGAAACCACTTAGGCGACTGCGACCATCAATCAAAGCTTCTTTCTCTTTATTGCTTAATCGCGAATTCATTTTACTCATTTGAGTAAATTGCTTTTCTAGCTCAGAAAAATCACCAGATAACTGAGCGATAGTTTCTTGAGATAGTTTATTTACGCCACCACTCAATTGTTTGTTTATGCGTTTCTCTACCTTAACCAACCTTTTTTCAAGGTTTTGGCTATCTTGCTCAAGATCTTCAACGCTGTCTTCAAGCTCGCTTACTGATTGCTTTGTTTCTTCATCTAAAGTGATCTTTTCAATTACTTTTGATGCTGCTTCAGAATTAGAACTCAAATCAGTAGGCTTTTCTGTATTCGCCAGACCAAGGTTTGAGAGTTCAGCTTGCGGCCTTTTTACTCCCTCAACTTTATCGTCGAATTTATCTGCATTATCCGAGTCAGCCTTTTGCTCGCCAAACTTAGGAATCTCTAATGGTCTTTCTTGATTCTTCTCTAAAGCAAGATCATTAACTGCTGGCTGAGGAATGCTTACTGGCTCTGTAGGAGCATCAACTACTGGTGCTGGAATGCTAACTTGTTGACTAGAGGTATCGGGTACTGGTGCTGGCTGCACTGACTGAACTGGAACTGGCGTAGGTGCAGACTCACCGCCAATTAGACCGAATTTTTGGGCACCAGCCAAGCCTACCAAACCAACACCAACGACTGTAAGACCACCAAGCATAAGTTTAGTTTTCATAGGCATAGCTGTTGAAACTTCTTCGTCCTCGATGTCGAATTCATCAAGCTCTAATGCTTGCCTTTCTTCATCTTGCTTACGCTCTTCATCAGTTAAGCCATCATCCGAGTAATTGATGTCTTGATCTTCATGTTCTGATTTAGCGCCATTGGTGCCATCAATATCTAGAACATCATCTAGCTCTTTCTTATCACTCATTATTATACCTTTTATTATAATTTTGGAAATTCTAGCAATAAAATTTCACATTATCAAGAGTAAAAAAACCGCCTATATAGGCGGTTTTTTGTCAATGTTGGTTTTCTTACTCAGCCATAATCTCTACACCAGAAGTAAGCATAATTCCAATTTCTTTGTTGGCCTCAACAAATACTGTCGGGTCACGATCAAACTGGTCTTCAAAAACTGGTACAAGTGCTTCACCCGCTGTACCAATAGCGTATGCTAACTGGTCTTTAGTATCTGGTAGAGCTTCAGTAATCGTTTCAGAGCTGCCATCACCATTAGTAATGGTCGTTGTATTTACTAACGATTCTGCATAACCTTCCAGCATTGCTGCTGTAATGAGTTTACCGTAACGTTCAAACACATGAGTATCTACATCGTCAGCCAAGCCAGAACGCATTGTGTCCAAATCAAGGGCAATTGCACTAATTGGGATATCCCTTCCATCCAATGCCATAGTATTGAATGTAATGACTGCTGTCTGATTACGCCTTTCAGGCTGTCCAAGCAAAACAGCTCCTTTTAGTGGGCCTTCTTGAACAATCGTCGCACGTACAGGAGAAATCTCATCAGTGTTAACGCCAATTTCTAATACTGAGTAATAGATTGAACCCGCAGTGATGTATTCCATACTTTCATGGTTTTTCAGACCAGCAGGGTCAATTAAGCTTGCATAAGCAGTTGGCTGTTGCATACCGTATTCGTTGGTTTTTGGCGATACACCGCTCTTATCGTTACGCATATCTTGCATCTGTTCAAATGTGCTAGATTTACGCTGAGCAACTTGATTAGATTTATATTCACTACTCATACGGTCAACCATTGGAACAGCTTTTGCTCCCTGGTTTATTGCCATTCCAGTTGGAGTAGATCCAAATGCCTTTACAGCACCATCACTAATTCCAAGTGTTTCAGTTGTTGAGTTGACAGCCACAGTTGGCCCACCTTTTGATGGTATGTAGCCTGGTGTTGAAACCTTTACAGTGACTCGCTCCATAGAAGCGCTTCTCTCTTGTTGAAGGAAAGCATCTAGCTCTTCTTGAGTTATTAATGGCAGAGCTGCTTGGTGACTAGCTGCCGCTTGCTTGGATGCTTCGGCTTCCTCTTTCTTTGCTTGAGCTTCAAGTCGCGCCTGTTGTTCGCGTAACTTCTTGCGCTCCATTAGCTTTTGAAATTGCTCATCTGGGATAATTTTATCATTTGTCCCTTCAAGCTCACCAAGCTCATCAATTTTTTGTTCAGCTTCAGCGATCTTATCTTCTGCATTCATCAAAGTGAGAGTTTCAACATATGAATCTGAACCACCACTTGTTTTTGCTTCTTCTTTTTGAGTGGCACGGTCTTCTTCATAGATTTTCTTAATCTCTTCCGAATTCGTTGTTGGCTTTTCACCTGCACCATCTCTTGAGATATTACTTTCATTAGGATTAAAGTTAACATCAACTTTCCCTGCACCTTGGGAGCCAGTCAGTGGATTTTCAGATGAAAGACTTGAAAACACAAATATCGAGCCAAGAGCTAATGCAGAACACACTGCAACACCGATTCTTGCCGATGACGGAATTTGTCCGATTTTTTCCTTAATACTCATTGTATCCTCGTTATTGTTAGAATATGGATTTAGCTTGCTTAATCTTCACTTCGAAAGACTCTTCAATGGTTGCCGTTACCATCTCGCCGTCTTCAGCAAACAAAAGATTGTTTACTGGAGGGATTTGATAAACCTTGTAACCAGTAGGGGAAACAGCGGAAGACTTTGCTGGTGGTGAAATTAACGAAGCTTCTGTTCGAATGTACAAATAACCATCTTTCAAAGATGCAGTACCTTTGATGCCATTGATCTTGTAATTCTTAGAACCAGCTAATGTGTCGCCATTAAGAATCTGAACAACATCAGGGTTCATGCTATCCATCTGTTTTGTAAACGTAGGGCTGAATTTTCGTGACTCAGGCCCAAGCTTTGGAATGCGAACAGATAGCCTTGCATCAACTTGATCAGCGCTGCCTACTAGACGAATAACAACTGGAACATTCAAACCCTTAAGGTTAATGAGTGCGTTAGATTCAGAGAACTCGCGATTAATTTCGAAGATGGCTGTATGTAGCCTTTCACCTACAGCATGCTTCGAAAAGGATTGAGCATCACCCACAATATCTCCTTCAATCGGCCATGGCGCACCAGATTGGTCATAGAAGATAATTGAAGATGCATAACCACGAGCAACATTTAGAGTAATAGGATTACCAGCATCAACATCGATATCAACAGTCCTAATTTTCAGATCCACAGGCCCATTTAGTGGCTTGTTTTCAGCTTGCATCTTGTTTTTTTCAAGTTCACGAAGCTCTAGTATTTGCTCTGGTGTTAATCGAGATATGCGATCTTTCTCATTTTCCCAAGCCGCATCTTCTTGCTTGATGTCAAGCATTGAGCGAAGCTCATCTAGCTGCTGCTCTTCATAAAGAGACTTCAAAAGAATATCTTTCTTAGCTTTTAGTATCGACAGTTCAGCGTCAGATAGCTCCAGAACCATTTCTTCACCGTTTGGCGAAGTCATTACAACTGAGTTGTCGTTAGCCGCAATTGCAGGAACACTGGAGGTAGCCCCAGCAATGACTAATCCAAGTAGTATTTTATTAATTTTATTATTCACTTTAGCTTACCCGCGATTTTCCATGATGATTTTAGAGATTCCTAGACCCTTAGGATCTTCACGAAGACTGATTCGAGTAACAGCAACAGACAGAAGTACTTCATTCGAATACTCTTGTGTTTGAGTTCGATACGTAATGATAGCTGGTACTTCTAGGTGCCATGTATAACGACCAGCTCGTGAATCAAAGAACTTTCGCGTTACAACTGGAGTATGCTCTGTCACCATTGTTACAATCAATTTTTGATTAATTACAGCATCAAAATTTCCACTTTCCTCTAGCGCAGAGATAAGTGCTTCACCACCCTCTTGCGTAAAGTAAGCTTGAGCTGAACTATTAAGTGATTGTTGAATATCTGAGAAGTTGAAATTGAAAGTATCAACTAAAGCATTTGCAACCCAATCAGATACATTTGCATCTTTCATGTTTGGTGCGCTCAGAGCGACAAGGTTAACTATCTGACCAGAATCAGATGCAGCAATATAAACATTCTCATGCTTTGCATTTAGTGCGTAAGTTGTCAGGCCAATAGAGCCAATCAAACAACCTACAGATACCATTGCTAAACGTGACAGTGATTTATACGAGTCTTTATAAAACTCGCGACGCTCAGTGACAACTTGGGCTTGTCCTGTTTTCTTCGAGGATTTCTTATTATTATTTTTCATCTTTTAACCCGCATGTTTCTCGTTGACTGCAAACCTCAGGTTGATACAACTCACCACTATATGTAGTCACATAAACTTGAGACGGCTCTTTGGCAAGATATACACCAAAAGATATGAAAATCAGCAGAACCACTAGATAGCATGTGCCAACGAACATTCTCACAAAAAAGCGATACGAATCTCTGTATTCCAGAAATCCACCGCCATAACTTTGCAAGATCACTTCTTCAGCATCAGCTTTCTCCTGATTCTTCTCAATGAGAGCGGAAATACGCTTTGCGTTCTTCTTTGTAGTCATGATTCTTATTGTTTTTATTTCGTGGAATCATACCACTAAAAAATCGGCACATCAATATTATAAACAATATAAGAAGTGCTCATTTTTACCACTCTAAACGAGTGCGAAAAAAAATTCATAGAAAATTAATCCGCAATCAGCATTTGCGAATTTGAAAGAAGACCGCAAATGGGCCTTGGGGAGCAATGACAACGTAAATGGCGTTGGTGACAGAGAAAGTGGCGTTTATGACATTGAAAGTGGCGTCTATGACAGTGTTTTTTTTGACGCGATTTTTGGGATTTTTGATTTTTGTCCCGCGCAGGATTTTTAATCCTTATATCAGTTATATAACATTATAATTGTTATAATCGTTATAATAGTTATACCATAAATTTCAGGGAAAATAAACAATTATTTTAGTAATAATATAGATCTTGATGTTGGTTTTGGTGATTCTTGGATGGGAAGTTCTATGATTTGAGAAAGCTTGAAGTAAAATCCTCAAGCTTACTTGGAGGTTTGGTGTTTTGATTTGGTAATGAAAGCTATCAAACTTAATCGCTCTCTGTGTCAGTGATCTGATCTAGTTTTGTGATGATCTCAATGCGCTTTTCTTGAAGAAATTCTACCGCTTTTTGAAGTGCTTCATCATACCCTAGCTTCTTGATGTTGTATCGCTTTCTTGATGGTTTGCCTTCCTTGTCGCTGAAAGAGGCAACTATGTACAAAAGCTTATTTCGTGAATATCCGTGTGATATGCCAGCAGGTAGATCACTTGGCTCGCCATTTTGCTTTCGTTTTTTAATGTGAAAGAATCTCCTTGATACAGGATATCCAAATAAGACAATGTGTTGGGAATCCCTTTCAGCTTTTGCAGCTTCTAAGGTTTTGGTCATTCCACCATTTGTTCTAAATGGAAACTTCTTCACGAACTGTTTGTCGGCCCTACTGATCTCAACTATGTATCCAGCTTCATAGGCTCGAATGTATTTCATTTCTGGGTCTTGGCATGACGGCATGATGAATCATCTCTTATTATTATTGTTTTATGGCACCCGCCTGGGTGCCAATTGAACTTAGTCTTCCTTCTTACTCAATAGCATGTCTCGTAAGATGCTGTCAATTTCAGTAGCTAGTGCGGGGTTTTCTTTTAGGTGTTTGCATGCATTGTTTTTGCCTTGACCAAGCTTATCGCCTTTGTAGCTAAACCAAGCTCCAGACTTGTTAACAATTCCATGCTTTACGCCCAGATCGATAAGTTCGCCTAACTTGTTAAAGCCTTTCCCGTACATAATTTGCGTTTCTGCCTGTTTAAATGGGGCCGCAATTTTGTTCTTAACTACCTTGATTCTGGTTTCATTGCCAATAACTTCATCGCCATCTTTTATTGATCCAGTCCTGCTTATCTCAAGTCGAACTGATGAATAGAATTTTAAAGCGTTACCACCTGTGGTTGTAGTTGGATTTCCAAACATAACGCCAATCTTCATTCGAGTCTGGTTAATGAAAATACATAAGGTGTCTGTTTGCTTTAAAGTACCTGTCATCTTACGCATGCTCTGACTAAGTAATCTAGCCTGGACGCCCATCACACTTGAACCCATCTCTGCTTCAATTTCTGCTTTAGGTGTCAGAGCTGCAACTGAATCTATAACGATAACGCCAACCGCGCCTGATCGAGCTAGTGAATCTGCAATCTCCAAAGCTTGTTCACCGTTATCAGGTTGAGAGATTAGTAGCTCATCGATATTAACACCAAGACTTTTGGCATAGATTGGGTCTAGTGCGTGCTCTGCATCAATGAAGGCGCAAAGTTTACCATCACGCTGTGCTGAAGCAATTAACTCAAGAGTCAGTGTGGTTTTGCCGCTGCTCTCACTGCCATAAATCTCAACCACCCTCCCTCGTGGCAAGCCGCCAGAACCAAGAGCAATATCCAAAGCTAAGGAGCCTGTTGAAATTGTTTCTACATCCATGCTTCGGTTATCACCTAATCGCATGATCGAGCCTTTGCCAAATTGTTTTTCGATCTGCCCTAGTGCTGCTGCTAGCGCCTTTTCTTTTTCTGGAGTCACGTCACACCTCTAATTGTTTTTGTAATAATATATCAGAATTTTTATAAAGAGCAAGATGTTGAGAGAGTGTTCTTATCTCAAAAGAATTGCGTCTAACTGCTCTTTTTATATTCTATTTATTTATAAAAACAAATTGACTTAAAGCACAAGTCTCTTTATTTAATACTTATTAATATAAATACCTAGTAGTTACCAAGATACTTCGTATCTTGAAAGGATCGATAGTTCTGTAGTTATTTATACTTGAGCAACCACTACGAACTTCGATCCATTCACTTCGAAGAAGTGGCATTAGGTCTTATAAATATCTATATATTTACTTCTGTTAATTTTTTAAAGTTCGAACAACATTTTTTGAAGTTTTGTGTTTTTGTAGTTTACAACTCGATTTCTTTTCCGTAAGATCCATTGTCGTAGATATTTTGATAATTGTTCAGAGCTAAAAACTACAGATATGAGCAGTAATCGTTTTGTCACCAGTATTGATTTCAACCCTGTCACAGTAGATTTTCTTTAGGGTAGTTCTTGTGCTTACAGCATTTCGATTTTTCATCCTTGCGTTTCGATAGATCTTAACTCTTATCTTCTCGATAACCTGCGTAGTCGTAGGGTTGTTGAGGAAGCCAAATGATTCACTGAACTCCTGTATTCCTTTATCTTTATTTTTAATAATAAGAACATACTGATCTGAGAAAGTAATACAAACTTGTTTATCGAGCGTTAGATCGACAGAGGCTTCCGATAGGAAGCGATATGCAGCAGTACCAAATTGAGAGGTGCCTTTATTTAGTTGCTTTGAATCATAGATTGGCTTGTCTAGCTTTACGAAACCAATATTAAGAATAATAATATCCATTACTTCTTTCTACTTTAAAATGTACGAACAACATTAGTAAGAAGTAGTCCGACAGACAACCAAAATGAGTATAAAAATGAATAATAATACCACTGGAATTGATCTGAACTATCTGCTTTTCAAGCTAGATGACAACAAAGAGTTTGGTGTTGACGTTACCGAGCTAAGAAACATTGTTAAGACTAGTACTATCAACTCAATCCCTTCCCAAAACTCTTTAATGGTCGGCGTTATTCAAGATCGTGGTAGAACCATTCCTGTAATCGACACGAGTCTATGTCTTGGCTATTCACCAACGGACATCAGTCATGATTCTGAAAAGTTAGTTATTGTGACGGAGCTTACTGGGGAGCCTGTAGGCTTTCTTATCAAAGAAGCTAATGAAATCATTCGTGTTCAGCCCTCAGCTATCTCAAAAGATTACACTTCAGAAAAGTCATCTAACCTTTTAAAGTATATCGTGAACACGGATAACGGCATGTTAGCCGTTATTAACCCTTTAGATCTAATTAAGAGGGTTGTGTAATGCGGAGAGCTGACTTAATAGACCTGCTTGACTCATGTCAGCAAATCCTTGATATCGCCTCTGAGCGCGGCTCACTTTCTTCTGAAGAACATAAGCAGGCCCTTTTGTGGCTTCGTCATAACAAGGGTCGTATAGATACACAAATTCCAACTGATAGTGATGTAATGCTATTGGCAGTAGAGATAGATGAGCACTACAGCCGAATGCTTTCTACTAGCGATGCTGCTGGTTCTGAAATGTTTAATTATGACGCTTACATTCAAAGTGTATTTTTTGAATTGAATAATAGCTACCCATCAATAGAACAACTTAAAAACATTAAGAATCAGTTGAAAAGTGAGTACAACCCGAAAGTCTCACTTTATCATCAGTGTAGAAATTTATGTATGTCTCACTCAGATGACCTTCTCTCAGGGTTGTTGGCATTATGATTAAGGTCTTATCAATTACCTTGCTATTATCGATGGCTACGCAAGCAGGAGCTACCGAACCCACACAGGGCCAGACCTCAAATTCGATTAGTTCAGTCGAAGACTGGAGAAGTAGTTTTTGTTTAGGGGTCTCAAGTTACATCAAGTACGCATATAACGATAAAAGAGATGGAGTGGCTATCTCTGAAGGAGTGTTGTTTACAACCTCTCTAATACAAAATGCCAATGCGTACAAAGAGCTAGCAGAGCAAGAGCGATTCAGCGTACTTAACATGATCGACAAGGTATATGAGTACATCTATAAGAGTGACTTTGCATCCCTGGAGGACGCTAAATCTAGATTTATTACAATTTGTGAAGGAAGGTAAATGTCTATACAAGTAAACTTTGAAGCCTATGAAAAATCTATTAAGAACTTGGCTTTGTATGCTATCCACTATGGGTTTGACGAAACCGAAAAGGAAATCTTTACTGAGTATATTGCTATATGTATGTCAGAAAACATAGAGCCATGCATTGAGGTTAAAAATCTCAATATATCAACTATTGAAGAAGAGTTCTTCATAGAAAAATATAGACTTACAGCTAAAAGGGTATTCTTGGTTTCCGTTGAGGGCCATTACTCAAAAGGCATAAACATTGATGAGTTTCGTAAGTTAGTTGCTAATGACCTACTTGACCAAAAGATAATGAAATCGGAGGACTTCCTAGATTGGGATCTTCTTGATGCCAACATTGAGAGTTGGGAGTCCAGCGAGTCTACACTTCCCTCTAAAATCAAGTTTCTAAAAGGTACTGAGGCATCGTATGTAAAGGCGACTATCATGATTACTCTTGTAAAAGATCGCGAGGTGTTAACTGATGATGAGCTTGAGTCCAAATCAAATTACCTTAATGGGATTCCTGATATGAAGGTGATAAGCCCATACGTAATTGTCAGTACAGATACTTTCGTTGAAAGCGAAAAGGCATAGAAAAAGCCCAGCACAATGCTGGGCTTTTCATTACTTCAATTTGTCTTCAATTAGGAAATCAATGACTTCAAAAGCCTCATTCCAACTTGAGATATTTTCGAGATTAAGTACGTACTGACCGTCGATTAGGAATGATGGGGTTCCAGTAAATTTTGCAGCCTTTTCAGCACTTGCAAGCATTTCCATCTCAGCTAGAACCTCAGGGGTTGAGAGGTACTGATCAATAGTATCTTTTTCTAGCCCTTTGGTTTCCAGAAACTCATAGTAATCATCAGGGCTTTTAAGATCTCCATCTACTCCCATGTTAAGGAGTTCTTTTTTGATCTCGTTAGCGGTCTCTGGAAGCAAACCGCGAACAGCAAAATCAAATTGAGCTGCCATCTGCATTAGTGGTGAGAGTTGTGAGTGGTATTGCTTAATGGCACCTTCGTGCTTTTGATTTGCATCATCGACACTACCCTGCACTGCCAAGCAGTAAACGCAATTGAACCAGACAAATTCTGAGACTTCCCCTTTCAGTTCTTTTACAGGCTCTTCAATCTTTAAATAATGAATACCTTCTTGGTATTTACTAATAATTTCTGTCGAGCCTGAACTTGAAGATGTGGAGCTTACAGTTTGAGAATCTACTGAACCCTTAGTTTCTGTTTCAGCGCCACAACCAATAAGCGCAAACGAAACAAGTGAAGCTAACATGAGTTTTTTCATTATTATTTCCTTTAATTTTTATGTTATAATAATTAATATTATAAAAAAGTCAAGATGGACAAATGAGATGAATTTAAAGAAAATGCTGTTTGTTGATTTGGAGATGGCGTGCTGGGAAGACAGGGTTCCAAATACTGGTGAGATTATTGAAATCGGAATTTGCGAAGTTGATGTCGTAAAACTAGAGATTACACGAAAAGCCCAGTATTACGTCAAGCCAGAAAATGATGAAGTATCTGAGTTCTGCACAAAGCTTACTGGGATAACTCCACGCAAGATCTTAAAGCAAGGCCGACCACTAAGAGAAGTCATGAGAACCATTGAGAAGAACTATGGTGGCATAAACAAAACATTTTGCGCATGGGGTTCTGATGATAAAACCTTAATGGATGAGCTGGCCCAGAAAGATATTGAATTCAAAATGGGTAGGTATATTGATCTGGCTAACCTGTACAGGCTACTTAAAGGTGAATCAAAAGCATCAACGCAGTTGGACGCAATGAAAGACTATGGTTTGAGTTTTGAAGGCAGGCAACATAGTGGAGTGGTTGATGCTGAGAATCTGGCGAGGCTATACATTGAGATAATGCGAGGTTTTCGGAAAGATTAAAAAAAGCCGCTAATGCGGCTTTTTTGTTTCTATTTTGAAAGTTGACCAGTTTGAATCAAGTAGTTGTTCAAATCACCAGCGCTAACGTAGCTTGGAATTACTTCACCATGCTCAAGAACAATACCTGGGGTGCCACGTAGGCCAAGCATCCTTCCTGCTTCAGTGTGCTTTGATACAACATCTACAGCCTCAGTGGTTGATGAAGGAAGATCGAGCTGTTCAAGTGTTGCCTGGCCTCTTGATGCCGACAACGTAGCCTCAGCTTGCTTTATGATTTCAGATTGCTCTGAGAAAGATTTAGCACTGAATGCTGACTCTAAAATTGCCTTAGAGTTGTTTCCGTACACGGGAAACGCCGCAAAGTTTACAGTGATGCCTAGCTCAAGATACTGATCAATCTCTGAGTGAAGCTTTTGACAATAGCCACAAGCAGGATCGACAAATACAGTTACTTGATATTTTTCTTCTGGGGCCTTGTAGGTGATTGTAGAGTCACCGACTAGCTCATTTACCAACTCAAGGTTAAATGATTCGTTTGCTGACTTGGTTGCATTGGTAAACGAGCCATCTTCATTCGTGAAGATTTGCTGGCCCTGGCCGCCGACAATAAAGTCGAAGTTGTCATTCGTTAAAAAGATCTCTGATGTAGATAGTCGAACCATACTAAGGCCACTTACAGGCTCCTTATGGGTCATGACAACTTCCATCTTCGCATCTGAGGATTCAATTTTTGCAGCCAACTCTTTATCCATATTGCCAGTGTAAGCTGCGGTAGCTGCTAGAGGCATTGCAGATAGGATGAGTGTTACGAGAGCAAGTTTTTTCAATCTTATTTCCTTTATTATATTTTATATTAACTATACCAGTTTAGAATCAACTGTCAATCTTGATATTCATATAGACCCTACAATACGAATAGTTGTTTCACTCATCACAAAAAAAGCTGTACCTAATACTGTAAGCTTGATGTTTTTAAATCAGACCTCTGATTTTAGTAGCGATATGAAATAAACTCTTAAAACATGACTGAAGCCTATGCATAATAAGTGTGATTCAAGCTTTAGTTTTGATAGTGATTTAACAAAGATAAAGATTATCTTATTGATAAACAAAGCACTATTAGGTAAAGTTTTTAAGTCGATGACAGATGTAGACATCTGTTATAGGCTCTCTTAATCCAATTGAAATCAAAAAGAAGATGTTTGACATTATATTATTTTAGTTATAATATTAAACCATCTTTAGTTAACAGGGAAATTTAAGGATGACACTTAATCTTTATAAGCAAAACACATTAGCCATCATCATAAGTGCGGCCCTACTGGCTGGTTGTGGTGGTTCAGACGGTGATAGCTCTAACAATGGTGGCAATGGAGGCTCTACAGTTGAGGGGCAGTATGAGCCTATCATCAAAACTGAAATGGCGGAGATTGAGGATGATGTCATTTTCTATGATAGTAGCAATCAAGATCTAATTGATAACTCGTCGGTTTACTTTATAAAACAACAAAACGGCGATGAATTGAACACTTATCATCAGTATGGTTCTGCAATTTATCTTCACAAAGGCGGAGTGGAGCACTCTGATGATAATAATACGGCTACGCTTCTTTCAGAAGTAGATCGTTGGTTTAACGACTCTGTAGGGCTATGGACTTTAAGTAATAGTAGTGATGAGTTAAGTGATCTGTTGTACCACGAAGATATGAATACGATGCACGTTGGCGATTCGTTAGCTTATCAAGCATACCTATATGAAGAAAACGGGTATAACGACAAAGAGTTCTACACGGATGAAACTCTTGAAACGTTCCTGGCTTATGCTGACTCAAATCATGAATCAGGCAATGGCACTTACACAATTCCGCGATTAGATGATTTAACCAGAATTTCTTCAGATTACTTATGGGATCTTCGTCGTGAAATTCCATTCGGGCATATTGAGCAAGGTTCAATTGCAGATAGTTTTGCTCAAGTTTCCTTAGAGTCGTTGAATGAATTTATGGAATACTGTAGTTACGTAAATGGATCAGCTACTAGTGGTTCTTGCAATTATGAATTCATGACGGATCAAATCACCATGTTCTACGGTCAGAATATCGAAACTGATCGCGGTATCGGTTTTTACAGTGACGGCACTTACGCTCAAGGTGGTTGGCCGAAAGCTTCATACGAAGGTGGTTTAATCAAGCTTCCATCTGACTTGTACGATATGGATGTGCCACTTCATGAGTTTGATTCACTTATCATTAAGCACGAAATTCAACATATGCTTGAAGATATGATGGGTTCTGTACATCGAAATATTGGTTGGTTCAAAGAAGGTCTTGCTGTAACTTTCTCTAATCAAACTATTGAAACTTGGTCTAACCTAGCGAATATGCCTCAATCAGATGTAGATTATATTTTTGAAAACTCATTTAGCATGAGCATTGCATCCTATAATGAGGTAGCCGCTATCTTTAACTACCTGCTAATTGATACCGACTCAGAAAAAGCGCGTCAGAAACACATTAAGATGATTAAGTTCATAGCTTCGACTAAAGGCTTGTATTCCTATGAAGAGTCGGTTGAGAAGTTTAATGATGCTCAGTTTGAAGATCACAATGGCAATGTGCTGACTTATGATGAGTATCGTAGAAACCTGACTTCGCTAGTTTCAGAGCTAAGTTCTCTAAGTAATGCGTCTCAATATAAGTCATACGCTTATCCGACTGCAAAGCAATAAGATGTGCAGGAAGTAAAAAAGACAGCCAGTAGGCTGTCTTTTTAGTATCTAGACAATAGCAAGGCGCTCAAGCATAAATTTTATATATAATATCAAATACTCTTGTTGAATTACTTTCCATTGATGGGTATTGTTCTCTTAAGGAAGGTATATTCAAAACTATAAATAAAGGTGGTTTTGTAGTCAATTTGAACAAAATGCGTCCTTGACTTTATATTATATTAGTTATATTATTAAACCATCTTAAGTGAACAGGGAAATTTAAAGATGACACACGCACTGAATAAGAAAAATACATTAGCAATCATTATCGGTACGGCTTTGCTAGCTGGTTGTGGTGGCTCAGACGGCGGTGGCTCTAGCACTGGCGGTAATGGTAATGGTAGCGGCAACGGTGGCTCTACAGTTGAGGGTCAGTATGAGCCTATCATCAAAACTGAAATGGTTGATATTGAGAGTGACGTAACTTTCTATGATGGTACTGACCAAGACCTTATCGCTAACTCATCTGTTCAGTTTGTAAATGCTAAATACAATAGTGATATGAATACGTTTCACTATTATGGTTCAGCGATTTATCTACACAAAGATGGTGTCGTAAATTCTGACGAAAACAACATTGCTACGCTTCTGACAGAAGTAGACCGTTGGTTCAATGATTCTGTAGGTCTGTGGACTTTGAATGATAATGAAGATGAGCTGAGAGACTTACTTTACTATCAAGACATCGATACCATGAACCTGAATGATTCTCTGGCTTATGAAGCATATCAGTTTGAAATCGGCAATGATCGTGGTTACTACACTGCTGAAACTTTAGAGACATTCCTAGCTTATGCTGATTCAAACCCTCAATCGGGTTATGGCGAATACTCAATTCAACGCTTTGACGACTTGAGTGTTACTGCTGAGTCATACTTGTCAGATCTTAAGTACAGCCTTGCGTTTGCACATATTGAGCTAGGTTCTATTGCAAATAGTGTTGCTCAAGTGCCAGAAAGTTCACTTCTGCATTTCATGGAATACTGTGATTACCTATCGGGTACAAATCTTGGCGGTGCTTGTAGCGATCAATACATGGCTGAAAAAATCACCATGTTCTACGGTCAGAATATCGAGACTGATCGCGGTATCGGTTTTTACAGTGACGGTACTTTCGCTCAAGGTGGTTGGCCGAAAGCTTCATACCAAGATGGTTTAATCAAGCTTCCATCTGATCTGTACGATATGGATGTTCCACTTCATGAGTTTGATTCACTTATCATTAAGCATGAGATTCAACACATGCTTGAAGATATGATGGGCTACGTAAGTGAGAATGTTGGTTGGTTCAAAGAGGGTCTTGCAGTAACGTTCTCTAATCAATCAATTGAAACATGGTCGAATCTAGCAAACATGTCTCAATCTAGTGTTGATGATATTTTTGAGAATCGATTCAATACCATCTACGCCTCTTACAATCAGGTAGGTGCTATCTTTAACTACCTACTAATTGATACTGACTCAGAAGAAGCGCGTCAGAAGCACATCAAGATGATTAAATTCATTGCTTCGACTAAAGAGCTAGGCTTGAATGATTATGAGGGTACGGTTGAGAAGTTTAACGATGCTCAGTTTGAAGATCATAACGGTAATGTGTTGACTTATGATGAGTATCGTAGAAACCTGACTACGCTAGTCTCAGAACTAAGCTCTCAAGGTAATGTTTCACAATACAAGTCATACGCTTACCCAACAGCAAACCAGTAAGACATCGATTAATTTAAAAAGGCAGCCAATTGGCTGCCTTTTTGTTATCTCCAAGAGCGAGATGAGTGACAATTTGAGTGACAATTCGAGTGGCAGTGACATCCACCACTAGCACTTACAGTTGAATCATGCCTATCAACGTTAGCTCCAGTGAATGTGCTGTAATTACCAAGCGTGTAGTCATCTGATGAATGGTAGTTATTGCTTAGAACTGTGGTAACATCGATATCCAAGATCTTGCCATCTTTTGCAAATGCTTTTGCAAGTTCAGAGCTATTCGTAAATACCTGGTTTTGTAGTGAGTTGGAGTCAATGATTTTTAGAATCTCACTAACTTGCTCGTTTTTTGCTGAGTCTTTCTTGATGTCAATGCTGACACCAGCCTGAGCTTGCGCGGTTAAAGCGGCGCAGCTTACAGCTATTAGCGATACTGGTATGCTTTTCATAACGGCTTCCTTTATTATTATTTTTATTACTTCAAAGCCAACTGGATTATTTTGCGTGATGCCAGCTTTATAAATAATTGGTTTTATTCATTATAACCATGTTTTTGCCATTTATTCAAAAGAGATTTGCCAGACAATTGGATTATTATTTATTATAATTCACAAAAAAGGTGCTTTATAAGCACCTTTGTATATCGACTCAAGGACTTTATCTTCCTTGACCATGACAAGCACTGTGGCAATGGCAATTTTGATAGCAGTTAGAGTGACAGGTTTCGATAGGTGTATGGCAGTGACAGCTATTGCCACCAACAGTGCTTATTTCAGGCACTAGCCCTGTATTTGAACTTTTGATTTCATTGTAACCGCCAAGACTATAATCTCTTGATGAGTGGTAAGCGTTCGATGTAAGAATGCTTTCTACAGAAATATCAAGAACATTGCCGTCTTTTGCAAAAGCTCTCGCTAATGATGGAGTGTTTTCAAAGACGTGATTGCGTAATTCTGTATCGATAATTGCGTTCATAATATCTTCAAGCTGGTTTTCTTTGGCAGAGTCCGAATCCAGCTCGATCTCAATGCCTGCTTCAGCTTGGGTTGTTATGGCTGCACAGCCAATAGCTATGACAGACAATGGGGTATTATTCATCTTATTATCCCTATAGTACCTTGAAAGAAAAATTAAACACCTTATAGTAAGTACGAAAGGTGGAACCTTTATTTTGAATATATTATATACAGAACACTAAGTTTGTAAAAGGTTAATTAGCTGTTAAGTATATTAATGTTGATATGATTCACAATTAAGTTGAAATTGATAAGGAGGCTTACATTGAAGCGAACTTGGTTACTCATGCTGGGGTTTTTCGCTGGCTTAGGTTTTATTAACTCAATCGTTGCTAAGGAAGAACTTGAACACTCAAATGATGTGCTAGTGCGAAGTGGATTTGTTAGCTCAAGCAATTCGGTTTCTTTAGCTGAACTTGGGTTTAAAGATTCGCGTTGGGAATTTGTGCAGTACGATTCACATTCTTTAGAGAGTAAAACCAGTGTTCTGTCATCACTAACAAGTCAAGTTTGGCTTGCTAAATCAACTGGTGGCGATCAACGACATCTAGACTCTACTTATCTGCAATCAGAGAAATACGGATTTTCAAGAATAGATACTGGTTGGGGCGAATCTCCATTCATACCGTTTAGTTATTACAGGCATAGAGATGATGTAATGGATATTGTTTTTACAATAACCACAAACTCAAATGATCACATTCTAATGCTTATCATCCTTGAGCCGCCACATTCACAGCTTGTCTTAGACAAAGACTCAAATAAGTTCTCCCAGAAGTATCGACAAGTCTTTAGTTATCTGACCGAGCAAATTGAGAAAGACAATATCTGAAAGTTGCCCCACATCCATGTGAGGCAGACACACTCTGTTTTTCTTACTCTAGAGAATGAGTTGAGATCACAAGTTGCTGGATATCCTCGTGGTATCCGTAACCAAGGTTATTTACCGTTACTTGCTGAATCTCTCCAGTTTCGGTAATGACATCAAATACCACAGAGCATTCTCCTAGCGCAATTGCATCCTGATAAGCCTTCTCAGCAGCCTCAGCAGCTTCATAAGTAGGAAAGCACCATACAAGCTCTCCTTTGCCGCGAGCGGTTCCGTAGGAGTCTCCGCTTGAGAAAATAACGCTTAGAGAATAAATTGAATCACCTGGCTTCACGGGCAGAGCAAAAGTATCTGATTCTGCACCTGACTCTAAGAGCGGCTGTTCTAAATAAGCACCATGCACATCAAACTGGTACGTCTTACTCCATGAGCCAAATTGCTCATCACTCTTAATATCTTCAATCAACTGCTGACTGAAGCACAAAAAGACTTTAGCCATTTAAACACTCCACACAAATCATTGAGCCAGCAAGCGCTCCCATTACAATAAGAGGTTCTTCGTTAAACTCGTCAACATCCCAGTAGATCGCCTCTTTGCCATTGTTGGTGAGTCTGATGTGGCTTCCTCCTTGGCCGATGCGAAGTTCAAGTCCGTCATTCATGTTTAGGAAGTATTCCTCTCCGCACTCGGACTCTGTTGTGCGCAATGAAAGAGATGAATAAAGCTCAATGAATGCTCCACCAGCATCATTGGCTACATCTTCATGCTTAAGCATGAATGAGCCATTATTCTCCGTTGCTAGCGCGATATAGTCGCATGAGCGCTCACGGGATGGAAAGGCAATATTTGTCTTTCCCAGCTTCTCATCATAAACATGGAAGCTAATTTCAGCAGGCTGTTGTGTCATTGAGAATCCCCTCTCTCACCATTTGTATTTATTATACATTATATAATGATAAATACAACTAAATTTGGTTGATTACTTCAGTAAAGATTTGGCATGCTCAATATTCTCTTGGGTCAACTTAGTAGTCGAGCATACATGGATTAGTCCAAATTCTTCATCAATTGGATCAGAATCTTCAAAAGTGATGATATTCGCATCTGGATTTGATTTTTTGTATTCGCGAATACGCTGGTTCTTTTCGCCATTGGATGGAAAATCAAAGATGTAATTGTTTAAGAAAGTTTCCTGAAACTTGCTCACAAGCTCCACCATTTTTTCATCTTCGACTTTTCGAACTGTTCGCATCATGCCACCTACAACATCAACATCATAGCGTGTTAGTGTTGAAATGCATGAAAACTCGCAATCCGCTTCGATAATGAACCGCATGAGCATCGCCGCTTTCTGTGGATCGACTTGCTTTGCTGTTTGATAGTCGATGTCGTGGTCAAATACCTCATGCGAGTTCTTGATATCAAGAACACCATTAAAATCAAATAAGATAACGTTTTGCACAGTGACCCCCTTAGTGAACAGTGTCTTTATGTGATCGCATTCGCGGCATGTCGATGACAGATTTTGATAGAAGGCAGCCGCAGCTTCGTGTTTTCCCACGAACCACATCGTCATTGACTTTGATGGTGATTTTTCCGCAATCACACTTAAATCGAGTCTGAGATTTTCCCTCAACGACCATTACTGCACCAAGTACAGTTAGGTGTCCGTAACGTTCATTTCGAGGAAGTTCTTTACGTGGGCGAGCCATAACTATCTGCCTTTATTATTGATTATTATTTAAGTTAACCTTAAAAAGTAAACTTATTATACCAAATATAATAAATCAAACAAGGCTTCTAACTCACAAAATTAGAAGCCTATATGGTTACTGATTTAGCATTTGATAGATTGTTTTTGAATCTTCTTTTTTGTATAGCTCTAGGAGTTTATCCCAGTTGTTTACAATCATATCCCATACTTTGCCTTTGCCGCGCATCTTGTGGACGTTGTCTTGAAGATTACAGGCTTCTACCATGCGAATACATCGGCCTAAGTCTGCGGCGTCGTATGGTCGCGCTCCGTAATCTGACTGAATGCCAATGCCAGCAATCTGAGTGATCATGAATCGCGAACTTTCGCCTACGTCATCAGAGGCTAGCCACTCTGCTGGACTCATTGAGTTGCCCTCTGCATATACGCGACTACGGGCGCACTCATTTACAACTTCAGTCGAAGCATTCAAAATCTTGTTGTATAGCGCTACATCAATATTGGCATCAGGATTCTGCTCATTGATGTTTGCAATGATGGCGTTGGACAGTTCAATTTGGTTTAGGTTGAATGGCGTAAACATATGGATTCCTTATTTAATTTGGGCGACAAGCCTATTGACGCCCTTTGCTATTATTATTCAAAAATGATTAGCGCTTTCGTCGCCTTTTGGCTCTTGAGTTGGTATCTGCGAGATTTTGCAGGATAGCCTTTAGAAACTTCGAGCTTATGGAATTTCAATGAGCGCTCTGTGCTTTTAAATAGAAAGTCAGGTCGAATAATCTGTCGAAGTCGATTAATGATCTCGCGTCGATTATTTCCTAAGACGGTGTATTTATGCTGCTCGGCAGTACCAAGATAAAGAGTAACTTTCATAGAAACCTCCACAAGTTGACTATGTGATTTATTATATATAATAAATATTATAATGCAACTTAGAATGAGTGTATGGGGCTAATTATATTTAAATTAAAAGGGCGACTAAAAAGCCGCCCTGTTTCTTATGCTGCTACCGCTGACTTTGGTTGAATGTCGATGACGGTGATAGCTTTAATCGCTTTAGCTAGATTGTAGCAGATAGCTTCTGCGACAGTACCGACTAAGCCATTGCCAAGGATTTTGTGGGCCTGCCCCTCTGTACGGTTGTGTACAAGTGCCTCATCAATACCTTTGCATCGTGCGTGCTCATTCTTGTTCACGATACGGAATAGTTTCTTGCTTGCATCTGGGTGAGCTACTAGAGGGTCACTAGAGCCAGATTTTTGATATTGTGCGCGTAGCGTGCCAATGTATTTACTTAGCTCGTTAAACACCTGCATACGAAATCCTTTACCAGCCTTGATGTCGCGTTCTTGCTTTTCAATTAATCCAATTTTTGGCGACCATGATTTATCATCTTCAGCGACATCATCAAGGACTTCACCAAGTGTTGCTGGAACAGTGCGAAGACACTCAACGGCTTCTAGGTCAAAAGTGCCAGCCAAACCTTCACTTTCTGCTACCAAGAACATACGTTTGCGAGTTTCAAGGGCAAACTTTTCTTTGTGCGCATCAATGATACGAATTTGAGTTTTGTAGCCCCATTGATTCAGTAATCCTTGGAACACTAAAAACGATGCTTCACTTTGGAATTCTGGTACATTTTCCATGATCACATATGAAGGGTTTGTTTTGTCCAATAATTGCGAATAATAGTAGACTAAATGTGCAGTCTTGCTTGTCTCTATCTTATTGCCTTTCTTAGCTTTTCCTGCTGCTGAGGCGTCTACACACGGGGGTGTAATTTTCAAGATATCAAGCTTAGGCATATTGTCATTAAATTTAAGTAAACTGATGTCTGATTCAATCAGTATAGACTTGCGATCAAAAACATGTGAAACATTTTCTGCCATATTTTCCATCGCGTCTTGGCAGTTATCGATAGCTAGTCGAATAACGGTGCTTAGACCTGCTTTTTCAAAGCCTTTATGGCCCATGAAGTCGAATGTGCCGCCGCCACAGAAGATGCTGCCAATTTCCATGGTTTCGCCGTTCTTCTGTTTGTTGATAGTGCGTGTTTCGCGCTCTTGGATGCGATTCTCTACCACTTCTTGGTTTGGTGTAATGCGAATGCCTTTATCAGTGATCGCGATACGTAGCATGGTATCTTCTGAAACGCTTTTCAGAAACTCCGAGTTTGCCTCATTAATTTCAATAACTGGCACCTGAGTTTCACCAGATCCGCGCTTTGAAACGGTACGAGTGCCGTCTTTGCTACCGAATATGACGTGAATACCCTGCTCTGTGTCTTTTACTTCCATTGGCGTACCCACTTGAACGTGTCGTGCTAGGCGCTTGCCTTCTAGCCATACACGCTTAAGCGTTGTGGTGATGCCTTTAACTTTCTTTTTTTGCAGATTTACTGGTTTGTTAATTAGTAGCATGTTTTAGTCCCCACCAAGTTATGCTGTTGCTTTAACGATTTATGTAATTATTATAACTGATATATTATAAATGTCAAATACTGACACCTCTTTCAGATGATTTAATGGAACCAAAACAGGTTTAAAATTTATCTTGAATTTAATATTATTTATAATATACTAGAAACAGTTACAGATAAGTTCATGGGGGATATATGAAAACTTACTGCAAAACGGTTTGTTTCTTTTGCGGAAAAACGATTAGTGCCAATGGTGCAGCTCGTGCCGCACATGGTCGAATGCATGTTCGCAAAGGGGAAGCTGTCGAAATTGGCATAGGACACCCTTGGTATCGCGGTCAGGTTGAGTTTACGACGCCTGAAGCTGAAGCAGAGCGCTTAAAGTCTAACAAGTGGAGTGATGTATGCGGCCAATTAAAGTAATGAACGGTTACTTGCTTCCGTTTGTTCTACAATCGAGCAAGATTAATTGGGAGCAAAATGTCGAAACTTACGTGTCTGTAGACGCCTTGGGAGTTTGGTTATCAGAGGAAGTAAACCTTATTACTCAAAGGCCCCTAGACCTTGATAAGCTTTCGTTTAGTTACTCTGAAAACAAATGGTTGATCCAGTCGCCAGAGTGTCGAATTCATATTGATTTATTAGATAACGGTCTAGTGGCAAAGATTGAGGACTCTCAGTTAGAGGTATCAGTCTCTCTTGATGAGCTATTTTACGTAACTGATGCCTTCCGATCTCTGGAGAATAGACAAGATACCGCTGTTGGGATGTGTGAGCCTCTTGATATCGATGGCCCACATCAGTTCCGAACCTTGATATACACGTATGGGCTTGAAGTGCAGTTGTATAGTGCGGGTTATCTAGAGGATGAGAATTCCCCTTACATTGAGCTTAGAAGTGCTTGCGGCATCCATTACAAAGAGTTGAAAAAGCTCCCGAAAGATATGAGTGAGTTGTCTTTAATGATTGTAAAGGAGATCACTCAGAGTAAAGCCCTTGAGTTTAATTTCATCTAACGCTAGGCCCAGTGATTTTTGCGACCCCACCAGCAAGAATACAAAGAACCTCGTTTATTTATGGCGCTTGCGCCATGCAATCTAAAAAAGCTTGGTAGTATGGTTGATGCTACCTGGCTTTTTTGCTTTAGGGATGTAGGTATCACCCTGGTAGGAACTTGGGAATCTTGTTTAATTAGCAAGCCTGGTTATGGCAGCTTTCCTTTCCCCATCATAATGCGGTTTAGCAGATAGGCTAACTGTCGAAGAATAAGAAGGATTTGTTCTATATGGTTAATAATGAGCAGAGGCCGATACGTAGAGTTTCAATGTTTACGTATGTCTACCATGAAATGCCTTGTGCGCTTCTAGGTTTTTTTATTGTCCCTTTGGTTTACGTTTTGATTTCTCACTTAACTATTCTTTCCCTATTTACAAACGCTCAAGTAAAGGAACTGCTTTGGCTGATAATCGTTGTTGATATCTTTGCGGCTCTCTCTGGCTTTGTGGCTTTTGCCTTGGGATTATCGACGAAAGGTATTCGACTGTTAGGGAATGAGTTGAAATAGAAAGGTCTTAGTGTTTCTCTATAGGATGAGAGACGATGTTTGGCCTTGTATGTGAGAGGTCGTATGAATCTTTGTGTCAGTTAGTGTATCTAAGCCATTCCTAATGGTTGTTATGGTGAGTTCTGTAAGATGCAACTGCTGAAGCAGTTAAGTGGGGCGAGTCTGTTTGGTCGCCCTGCTCTCTTGACTGTACTAGGTATCTTCCCGTTCCTTAATTGGTGGCTTATATCCAGTAAGCGGCGGGATCACGTATTGCTCATCACCTCTGATTTCAAATCCCATAACTAGCAACATTCTGTTGAGTGAGTCAATCAACTCCCGATGATCTTTTATCCGCCAGTAGATGAAGGCCACAGGTAAAAACATCATAGGCATTGGCGGCAGCATGAACCACATGAATACTGTACTCAAGCCTTCATTTATGGCGACTTTACCAATAACCATTAGCGCTGCGCCTGTAATCATCATCAAAGTTGAACTGCCTAATGTCGATGACAAGAAAAAAAGCGGACTTCTGGTTTGCAAATGGTAACTGTACTTCGTGTTGTTGTATGCGATGTACAGTAGCGAATTCCAGAATAAGTAGCCTACACCAAGCGCAATCAAGAATAAGCCTGGGACACTGTTCAAGCCTAATGGCTCTCTAAGTAGCTCACCAACAATACCAATGCCGATAGTTGGCACTACAGCCAGAAATGGGAGAAATCTACTCACCCAATCTGGAATGGTTATAGTTATTTTCATCACGCCCCCTTTTCCAATATGTTTAATTCAGCAATTCATCCATTAAGTTTAACTTCTAGTTGAAGAAAATCTTAAAAACCGCAAATAACTAAGCTTTGATTATTATACTTAATATTAAAGCAACTTCAACCAATAAAGGTTGTTTGCATTCAAATGACAGGAGGTTGTCTTGTGCAGATGGTGACTAGCTGATGCATTGAGGTGATTACGGGCCACCAGCGACGCTCTGTGGCGCTGCATTTAGCAAATGGGTATCTATGGTGCCATATCAGCTTATCGCTCCCTCAATGCTTCTGTGGGGCTAGATGATAATGAGCATTTAGAATCAAAAAAGGCACTGGGATAGCCAGTGCCTGTTTGGTGTTGATATTTGTTTTAGTCTTCTTCGAACTCATTAGACTTAATCACTGACCGCATAAAGATTCCGAGGCCACCGAACGCTAGAATCAAAATCATAATTAGGTCGAAAGATGACATTGTCATCATTCTTATCTTCAAGTTTGAGATGACGCCAAATATCATTGCAGCCGCTGAAGTTAAGGTGATCATCCAGCCCCAAATCGATTTACTGTTGTAGAAAATCCAGATGATGCCAAGAATCATTGGGATGAAGACCATGCCGCTTGTTAGGCCGAACGCGCCATATTTCTGAGCGCCATAGCCTGCGTATCGATAGATTGGCGCACTAAAAGAGAAGCCACTCGATACTGTAATCTTGCTAAGCAACATATAGAAGCCGACGCCCATCATACCGAGACCGATAATGAAATCTCGAAGAACGTTACCTACCGATGGTTTTGATTTTTTGTTTTTCTTTTTCTTTTCGCTCATTTTCCTGAACTTATTGTTATCGTTATGTTTTGATACATGTTATCACAGGTAGTCAGGAATTGAGAAAAAAGTGTAAACAGGCCAGCACTCAGGTGCTGACCAATTTCTAGCTTTGGTTGTTCGCTAGTTTTTCCAATTCTGATTTAAAACAATGTGACGTCATGCATTCTGGCATCACCAGAGGTTGCGCATTATCCGTTGACCACAAATCGCGTTGTTGTTTGCGGATAAAACGAGGCTTTGTTTTTAGATATTTTGCATCTTCAGGGATTGTATAACAGCCATCATCACTTACACCTTCTTCGCAGACCTTTTTCCATTGCTCTGGAGTGAGGCTAAAGAAAGCGTCCATGTGGTATGCGATATATCGTTTAATCATACTATCCCCTTTAAAAACTGCCCTTTGAAAGATGGAATTATTATATATAATATAATAAATAATATCAACCATCTTTGACTGAATTTTAAATCATCGGGTCTTCTTCTGTCATTGAGATTGTAAGAAGCTTGAGGACAATGCTTTCATTGGCTTCTGAGAGAAGTCGGCCAATGTCTTCAGCGTATTCTTCAAGGCCGATATCGTACAAACAAGATGCTTGGTATTCGGTACTCCAAAACATCTTGTCCGATTGGTCGTAAACTGTGGCCGTTAGCATTTCATCAACCGCCGAATGTTCTAGTAAGACATTGTACGCGCCTTTATCTGAATGAACTTCGATGATTTTAAACCAATCTTTTGGGGATTCGCCGTCATGTTCTTTTACAGAGTTGAATGCACTGATTTGCTTGATATGAGCATCGACCATACCGTTAATTTGGTTGTCATTACCTTCACAGAAAGCATCGGTGTTGATTCTGGCCCCAAAGGTGCTGATTTCGACGCCTCCGTGCATAGATGAAATTCTGACATGTTGGTTGCGATCATAATCATGGCATAGGCGCATAAGAATGTGACCTAGTTTTGGGTTTTCTACCTGGCGAACCCAGACAATATTACCTGTTGTTGGCATGCGTATTCTCGTTATCGTTATTGTTATTAAAAAGCACCGTCAGCCTTGTTGCGACGGTGCTATGGAGTCATTAAGCGACTGCTTCTGGCAATACCTTGGCATTCTCAAAGTCATGCGTGTAGGTTGGGCCATCATGGTCGATCTGGGTATACATTCGAAAGTTCACGGCTTCGCCCCAATACTCAAGGAATGCAGCAGGATGATTGTAATCGGCTGATCGTTCGGAATTATAGCCATCAAGATGAATCTGAATGCCGTCTTCATCAAAACGAAATTGACCTAGAAGTTGTTCGTCACCAGAATCAGATGTGTCGGTTAGTGAAAATGGCACTGGGCATTGTAGCTTGGAGACTTCTTTGGCTATGTTTTCTTGCTCATTTTGACCATATACGATGAAAGGAGCTTTGTACCCTGCTTCCTCAGCGATTTTAGCCGCCTTATCATTGAAAAGGCCCAGCTTGAGTTCAGTGTGGTTTCCTTCCACCTGGCAAGTGAATAAATCAGGTTTTCCTTGAGCGTTTAAGCACGCTACCATCATCGTTAACAGCATAAAAATCCCCTATTGATTGACTTGGCGCGAACACCGTCACGCCCGAATTATTATATATTATACTTAATATTTATTTTATTGCAATTACAGTTCTTTCACTATCGGTGAGATATCTAGGTCGCCTTCAAGGAGGCCGTTTTTGTTTAGCTCCACCAGCAGTGTTATGAGTGCAATTTTTGAGAAATTTTCAATTTTCCAGAACCGTTTTACAAACGCATCCATTGTCATTCGGAACAGGTTGTGAGGTCGTGAATAACTTGGTTCATTATATGGGTTGAATACGCCAATTGGGTCTAGTTTTTTGCACGGTATGCGGTGAACAAATATATGTTCAACATCGGGTTGTTGAGTTACCGAAGTCAAAGATTCATTGTAGAGCCTCTTGTGCTTCTCAAGCTTAAAAGGCTTGTATACGTTACTTGTGCGAAGCCGAGCGACCAATTTACCCTCAGGATTTACATATTTGTAAGTAAACGGGCCTTTGTTGTGCGGCTCGATGCCTGGCAGCATCATCAACAGAATTGGTGTTATTTGATATGACTTTAACTCGATGATTTCAATCACCTGCTGTAGTTCAACAGCCTTCTGAATATCCTCAAAGGAGACATCTGGGTTAACGGCCTTAGTCATAGCAGCAACAACAGGATCTAATGAGTATGCATCGCGCTTTGTTTGAATGATTTTGTTGGCAAAGTCCTTAATGATTTGCTGAGATTTTGGGGTGAGCGCAAGTGCTTGTGTCGCAGCATCACGCAATAGAAGTTTGTCAGTCATAAAAGCCTCCTTTTTCGATTATTATACACAAAAATAAGAACCTTTTAAGGTTGAATTATTATTTTATTTATAATATTATTTCTCTCGATGGCAAGGCGTTGTCATGACCTGCTGCATTGGCGAAGTCAAAACGCATACTTTTTCAAATTAAAAACTCTGCAACCAAATCTGGTTGTTTGAGCAGCACAAATTAACAGATAAGTTGGAGATGTTATATGCGACACATTTACCCTACTCAAATTGACGATCTATCTTCTCAAGCATACTTGCTTATCGATGCATCCAATTATCTTGGCGTTACACTTAAAAAGCAGGATGCATATGAGCTAATCGCTCGTGCTCTTGGTTTTGTTAGTTGGGCGCAACTGAAGATAAAGTCAAAGGCTCTGGCCCATTCGAATAGTTGCTACGAGTTTGTTCAACTGTTTAAGACAATGAGTGATGCCACTGACTACATCAAAGAGAATCTTAGAGTAGACTCTATCAAGGCTAAGTCTATAGCTGCTAACCTTTCATGGAACCATGATTCGGAACTGCCATTCATCAGGGAAATAAGCTTAGCTTATGACATTGATGTATACCAAACAGAGCCTGAGGGCCATTTGGATACAGTCAAATACAGTCTGGTATATCGCGGTGATTCGAGTGTGGGACTGAGAAGTCTTTATCCAGCCTTTAGCTTCGTCTCTAAAGAAAAGCTAGAGCGTTTCTTGCAGCGACATATCAAAGTAGTTCGCGCTGACTATATCAACTATCAAGATGTAGAAGGTGTCTTCAAGAAGTTGGATGCGGTATTTACGACTAATCGTAATCAATTCATGGAAGGATTATCCAAACAGTTGTCGAACAAGGAGTGGATCACTAAAGCCTTAATGGAATACATGGCGGTTAGTGTCGATGGATATGTTCGTAGTGAGGGCCTAGCTTTTCAGTTTATAGATAGCATTGTACAACGCAGCCTATATGCGGCAGATATTGATGTTATGTCGTTCCTACTCGATGAGGACAACAATTACCTGTGTAATGTGATGAATTGCCTTGATGAGCTTGCAGCTAAAGGCTCTTTACATGTGATTTCAGGCTCTAAATTTAGTGATCCATGTGATTACTTCGGCCTCCCTAAAGATGTTGAAAATGAATAAGATTTGGTTAGATTTAGAGCTAAGAGAGGATATTGATGATTTCATTACCCTACTCTTGGCTATTAACAGTGGTCTGAACATTACGGCTGTTTCGATTAACAATCCCTCTCGCCACGAGTTAAAGCTTGTCGGATATGTGTTACGTAAGTACTGCGTTGAAGCGCGAGTGTTCATGACAGGCTCTATCACAGAGTACCCTGACAAGAAAGATACGCACCCTGTTTTGCGCTTTACAGAGTCAGATCTCTACTATGAGCCTGAGTTGTCATTTATTAGTGCTCTTGCTGAGAAGGAGCTATCAGAGCCATTTACAGTGTTTTGTGGTGGCTCCCTGACGACATTGAATAAGTTGGTTGATGCTGGCTGTAATGTATCCGCTGTTGTGCAAGGTGGTTATGCTTCTTCCTTGGTAGTGCCAGAACATGCTGTTCTGAAGAAGTTCGATGGCCGTGCTGCTGTGCCTACTTGGAATCTTAACCTTGACCTGGCTTCGACCGATGAAGTGCTGGCAAAAGGGATAGACATTCGATTTATTTCGAAGAACGTTTGTCACGCCGCCCTTGTGGGGTTGGAAGACATTTCCAACGAAACAAGCTTTGGGGCGGGTGTGTTAAGACGTTACTTCGAGTATTCAGGGTATAGGGATAAGTGCATGCACGATCCGCTTGCGCTGACTACTATGCTTAACCCTAATATTGTTGACTTCGCTTCAGTCGAGATGAAAAGAACAGACGATGCTCGCGCCAAATGGTGGGCCGAACCTCGCAATGATTCTAATCACACAATCTCAATCGATTTTGATAAGGATGCGTTTCTTGCTGCATTCGTAACTGGACTAAGAGATAAGGACTAGAGAAATGAGTCAACCAAAGTTCTTCAATGGTAAAGGTAGCGAGATGTGTCAGCGCTACTTTAATGTACCACTCGCGTATGTCTTCAAATACATAGGCTCTAAACAGTTGGTAGTACTTGAGGCAACAAAGAATAAGGTCGCTTATGCACTACGCAATGAGAAAAACATGCGTGTTGGCATGGTAAAGCATACAAAGATCATGAGTGACAAAAAGCGAGGTGATTACTTTCTGCATAGAGGTAATCGAATGTATCTAAAGGATGCCAGCCTCGTTTTCTAAATTGATACTATGATGGCAAATAAAGCCATAATCCCCCGAAATTTGTCATCATTGTAGCAAGTAGATTGGCCTATCATTACGATGGGCTTTTTTATTGCCTGCAAATAATTCCCTTACCTACCTTGCTCCCTCTCCCTGGCTGCTCCTAAAAGCTTCGCCATCCTAATGACTTACCTTGATGGTCACTTACCACAGATACCAAGTTGGTGTGTTTTTAGTCCAGCACACCCAATTTGATCAAAAAAAGATCTTTACCACAGACATCTAGATGTCTATACTTCTATTGTGCGAATGAGAATCATTACGCAGAAACGTTGGAGATAGAACATGTTTAGTGCCTTTATTAATTCGGTCATCGTGGATGTGCTTGTAAGCGTGCTGATTAAGGAAAAGGGCAAGGATGGCATAGAGAATGCGAAACAAAGGATTAGTAGGCACCTGAGATTGGCCCGAAGTTCGGATAAACAAGCAGGTTTGGTGGAAGCTCTTGAGGAAGTTCTAGAGTGTGACATAGAGGAACCAAGATTGTTTGCACGGTTTGCCGTTTCAAATATCAGTGATGATCCCCTGGTTGATGCTTATTGGGATATTTTCGATTTATGGTCATTACTATTGAATAAAGACTTTGAGAAGCTAAAAGCCTGGAACAGACCGTGGCTGGTCAATGCAATGAACGCTGAGAAGTTTAAGGGTGGCAAGCGGTCGGTATATCATGGAAGACGAAATCAGTTAATTGCTAACTCAGCCATTGCAGATACTGACTTTTCATCCATATTTGCTACGAGAAGCCAATATGACGATTTTATTGGTCGCTCGTCAAAGCCAGACCAAGTTGTTCCGCAAATCGCAAATCTGGTTTCACCGTTGCCGTGGATTGATGCAGCACAGAACGAGAAAACAGACTTCATTAGTTTTCCCGTGTGGCCTATTGAGATTTTTACTGAGTTAATGACGCCTCGTGAGTTGAGCTTGCTTGATAAGATGTTAGATCGAAGAGTAAACGAGATTGACGCCTATACCCCGCTAGATAGCAGTCTTGAGTCGCTGATTACTGAGAAGGTTAAGTGGCAAATGGCTTCTCATAACGTAACGGTGAAAAGGCATCATAGGAAGGCGTCGTACTCACCGAAAGCGGATACGATTTCCATGCCTCACAGGCATCAATTCACCTCTGCGGTAAGGTTCTATTCAACGTGGTTACATGAATTAGCTCATTCAACCAAAGGCTTTCTTGAACGCGATACATCTTACTGTAGTCGTTCTGATGAGCAGCTTTACTCCATTGAGGAAGTGATTGCTGAAACGTCAGCGTTGTTAGGTGTTAAGCGACTTCAGGCTGAAGCTCAGAGCCTTGGTATCGACGACAGTGAGATTGATGCTTGCTTTGATGATGCTATCGAGCAAAGTGAGGAATACATGTCTCTTTGGGCTTCACGTATAGGCGATGCATTCGACGTGCTGGTGGAGTGTCAGTATAAGAACCAGCTATTTAAATCGATGATAAAGGATGTATTCAGTTGCCATCTTGCCCTGTCTACAGGCACCAATCTGGGTTCTGAAATCATGAGAACTTAAATGATAAGGCTTGCTCAACAGCAAGCTGAAATTGCTATCATAGTATTAATATTATCGTTTTTTATGATATAATTGCCATTATGGTGACAATTTTGGATGAAGCATGTTATCTCTTTATACCGCTCATGATTTGCAGATGGAACTCAAAGACTTTATCAAGAACGCTCGAAAGAAGGATAAGTTGAGCGTACAAAAGATGGCTGATCTCTCTGGCGTACCTTACGCAACAATCAGAAAGTTTGAGTCCACTGGTAATATTTCTCTAAGGCAGTTTCTCATGCTTTATGAAGCTGTTGGTGACTTAAAAAAAGTAAAAGAGTTAACAAAGACTGATCAGCCAGAGTTTAAATCTATAGAGGATGTGCTTCGTCATGCTTAAGTCAGCCCTAACAGTAAATCGCACACTGAGTACTGGAGAAAAGGTGCTGGTGGGAAAGCTTGTTGAAAACAGTAAGCAAAGCTTCTTTCAATTTGATGAGTCGTATTTAAGCACTCATCCAGCCTCTCTTGCTCCTTTCAATTTAAAAGCCGATGACAGCCTACAAGTCGCACCTAGAGGGCCGCATTATGGTATCCACGGCGTATTTGGAGACAGTCTTCCTGATGGTTGGGGTCTATACCTCATGGATCGTGTATTTAGACAAAACGGTCACAACCCAAAGGAAGTGACCGCCTTAGAGCGTTTGGCTTACCTGGGAGACCGTTGCATGGGCGCATTAAGCTATGAGCCTGAGTTAGATTTAATCGATGAGTCTAAGGAGTCCATTGATATCATTACGCTTGGTCGAGCTGCGATTGAAGAGTTTGAAGGCACTGAATCGGCTTTACTGGATCATCTAATGAACACAGGTGGCTCAGGTGGTGCTCGTCCTAAAATGAACGTTACGCGCCTTTCCAATGGGCAGTATTCAACATTAGATAGCGCTCAGGGAACAAAGCTTATCGTAAAACTAACATCGGATAAGTTTGACCTAAAGCATTCTGAATCGCTGGTCGAGTATTGCTATATGCAGATGGCCCGTAATGTAGGCATAGACGTCCCTAATTTTGCTTTAATTGATGCAGGTAATGGTCGATTCTGGTTAGAGCAGGAGCGATTTGATTGTACCGACCAAGGTGGTCGAGTCCATATGATTTCAGCTTGTGGCTTGCTTGATGCTCCGTTTAGAGAGCCTTCATTAGATTATGTAGACTTGATTAAAGCAACGCGCATCATGTGTAGTGTGACTGAATCCCAAAAGGCTATTAAGCGCTGCATGTTCAATTATCTAACCGTAAACCAAGATGATCACAGTAAGAACTTTAGCTTCCTAGCAAGTGATGCAGACAATTGGACGCTTTCACCTTTCTACGACATCGTTTACAGCCCTACCCCTTTCAAGGAGCACATGACCGCATTTGGTGGTAATGGCCGAACGCCAAAGAGTGCCTTAGATCAGTTAGCGGCTCAGTCGGGTTTGTCTTCAAAGAAAGCGGTGATGGCAATGGCTGAGGAAATATTCGAAGAAACGCGCCAATTTGCACAAGAGGCAAAGCACCTGGGCTTGTCACCTAGTTTGATTAAGGAAATCGACAAAGACATGGTGGAAAAATTTAAGGCGCTGTGAGCGCCTTAAAACAAAAATTGTTAGGTGTTGATGATCTCAATCTTTTTTCGGGCCGCTTCTTGGCCCACCAGCGCAATGACTTTATTTCTGAGCTGTTCGGGAATATTGTGGGACTGTTGAATAGAACACATCACGTATTCATTTATGTTTTTGGTGTCGCTCAAGACCTTGATTGAGCTATCAGTACCGATTTCTCGCATCGAAACGCCATCACTTAAACGCTTATAGATAAGCTGACCGCCACATGACGGACAACAAAGTGCTATTGAATTATCTTCCATCTACCTAACCTTACTTTCCATTATGTTTGTCTGCTCATTAAGCCACACATTGAACGTGCTTGGAACTCTGACACAAATTCTTCACGAAAAGGTGTGACCAACCATGCGGAGAAAAAAATCTGGAGTTCCAGAATTAATCTGACTCAGGAGGCGTAGCCAGCGCTTCGAGTTGGTTTTCTCCGCCACGGTATCCGCACATGAAAGCCTCAAACGTCTCTGAATCCAGTTTTTTAATGCTAGTAAGAACCGATGACATCGCATGACTCATCCCATTCACAGCCACGTCATAACCGACTTGAAAGGCATCGACATCGATTTCTTGGTCGTGTGATACCTCACTGAACTTTTTCTTGGCGTTCTCTACCAAAAGTTTCAATTCAATTTCTACAAGTTCTGTTAGTAATGTGACCATAGCAAATCCCCATCGAATGATTGAATCATTAAAAAACCTTGTAATTATTATACTTAAAATAGTTAACTTTTCAATTATATTTGCTATATTATATAAAAATTAATTGGGGGTTTTATGACTAACAAAGATAGAATTAATGAAGCGTGCAAAATCATTGAAGGCTGGCGCTATAAATTTGAAATTCCTGATGCTGTTAAGGTATTTATTGCTCACTGGGCCTATCAGCATGTTGGTGTTTTCCCTGTGGAAAGTAACTTGCTCAAAGATGAGCGATTTATGAAAGACTCTGCTCAACTTTCTGAGCTTTTGTCGGCTAATATGTTGAACGGTGAAAACGATACTTTGGCAACAATTCTCACTCAGTTTTGTCAATCAGACTCAAAGAGTCGCGACTACTACCCTACCCCTGAAGGTGTATCAAAAATCTTGAGTGGAATTATGTTTCCTGATGCTCTTCATACGCCGAACTCTATCTATGAGCCATGCGTCGGAACGGCGGGGATCATCATGGATAATATCGAAAAAATTTACATGAACAACCTTCACTTGGATGAGCCACTTAAGGATTTATCGGTGGTTGTTGAAGACATTTCGGCCATCTCACTGCAATCATTCTTCATTCAGTTGATGTATAAGCTGAACTACCTTGAGGATGTGGGTAAGAAGCCTTCAGCGCCTAAATCCGTAGGTATTTACCAAATAGATGTGCTTTCACGCGAACGTGTCGGAAAAATCCAGTATGAGCTACTGAATCCTCGCTACGCTGCCTAAATGTGTGTTTGGAAGGCTTAAGAGCGCATTCTCTTAAGCCTTCTAAGCTTCTAAAAGACTGGGTCTCTAGGGTTTGAATTTTCTTCAGGAACCACTTTCAAACCATCCCAATGCTCGACGATTTTGTAGTCTTTATCAAACCTTAGTAAATCCGTAACGGTGGTCACTGTGTCGCCTTCTGTCCATTTTGCATGAATCGCGACAAAGTCTGCGGTCACGATGACTTTGGAAATATCGATATGGATTGAACCACCAGCTTCTTTGATCGCTGTAACGATGTTTATAAGCGTCTGCTTGTCGCTTGTTCCTTCTTGGATGGCGTCAGGGTTATGTTGTGTGAATTTATCGCTGACATGCTCTTCTATCGCTCTGATGTCCAAGCTGTCCCATGTGGTGTAAAAATAATCAAGAGCAATTGAGCGTAACTTTTCTTTATCCAAGCAGATTTTGTGGTCGAGATTGGGGCCTGATGTGTAGATAGTCGGATCGACATCTTTTTTATATTCAGAGACTACATCCCAGTGCTCTGTGATTTTACCATCATTGACTCGATACCAGTCGTAGCTAACTTCAATTGGCTTTCCTTCTAGATAGTCGATACTTTGAGTTAAAACGATATCATTTTCAGCCAGAGAGCGTACATTCTCGACTTTAAATGTCGGCATTTTCTCGTTAAAGAACGCGATTAAACCAACTAGAGATTCACCACCATCTTTCCCGTTAGGTACATGCTGTATGTATCTCTTTTCACTAATGTATTTAAAAACACCATCTGGATCTTTCAAATTAAAATTACTGTGAGAGGATGCTTTTGCTGTTTCAATATTTGCTTTTTCAATGTCATTAAGTTGTTCACAATCCATCACGGCATAAGATGGAGCGGATACCAATATTCCTAATGCTATTGTTTTTGTTATCAGTGCTTTCATATAGTGGCCCAATCTATTTTCTACTCAAAAAGGAGTATAGGCTAGGCTGATAGAAGTGCAAAAAGCGGCTTAAAGCCGCTTTTTGGGGGATTGGTTACTTGATTGGTTTCGGCGCAACTATCTCGTTGATGATGAACATTCGACCGCTGAATCCAAGATGCTCTGGGTGCAGATGTTCGCCGCGAGAGTCTGACACTGAAACAATGTCCTCATAAGGCACATCATCAGTTCTTGAGCTGAAACCTTGAAGCCATGAAATTACATACTCACCGTTTAAATTGATTGACGTGATACTTCCCGCTTCATAATCAAACTCAAGGTCTGAGTAGACAGAAAGATGTCTAGCGATGCGCTGTTTGAAAATCACAGTATCGCCTTCTCTAAGGACAGTTCTGCCCTGTTGATCTCGTTCTGTGCGCATCTTTGACTTATGCGCTCTCAATTTATGGTCATCATAGAGAGGATGTCTAAAAGAGACTTCTTTCCATGATTCAGAAAAGGAGCAAAACTTCTCAAGTATATGACCTTCCTCGGCCAGCTTTATGACTTCAAGCGTGTCCGTTGTGTAGCTATCATCATGCGTTACTAGATCTGTCATTTGCCTCTGCCTATTGATTGAAAAGCTCTGGCGCTATATTTAAAAGACGCTCTTTGCCTGTTTTTAGATGGGGAACATAAATCAGGTCAGCATCTTGCTGTTGTAGCGCTTCAAAGCCGTATTCGGTAATGAATTCTTCGACAACCTTCTGAAGATCTGCCTTGGTCTCAATGCGATTTACTTTGTTTGTGATCGACTCAGCGATAGCAAAGATAAACATATCAGCCGTGATTAGCAGCTCAAGACGTACCGCGACTTTAGCGGTTGGCTTTTTAGATGACTGGTCAATGAAAAATTCCATGTATACCTCAGATGTTAGGTTGTGGCGGGATTTCTCCCGCCTGTCTGTTAAGCTGCTTCGCCGTGATGACGCATTTGATTGGATTCGATGTATGAATCGATAATCATGGTAAGACTTTCGCAGTAAATATCTTCTGTTGTGTAAACCACCTTGCCATTTTTAACGAATTCGATTGTGTACAAATCGCCAACAAGATAGATGTTCACGATACCTGTATGGAATCGACCATTAACAATCAGCTTTAAGCCGCCGCTATGTTTGCCTGCTTCACGCTCAATGATAACGCGCTGCTCTACACCCCAGCAACCTACTACGCGCAAGCCGCTGTTTTTACCGCTTGCATCAGAGCCAGAGTTGATTTGACGATTAATGATCTTTGCGATTTCTTTAGACATTTGAGTTCCCCTCTCTCAGTTGATGAATACATTATATTAAATATAATATATAATGTCAACTTTCCAAAGGCGCATTCTTATTTTTCTTGAAATTCTTCCTCACCTTTTAGGGTGATATTATTATCTGAAAGATATTCGGATATCGCCATATACCGCGCATACTTCGCACAGCACGAGTTTACTTCGTATGGCTCATTGCCAAGATAAACCGTGAATAACTGCTCTCCGTACCTTGTCGTGCCGCCATAAGGAGGAACTGTTACTTTGCTTTCTTTAATTTTCAATCGAAGGTGCTTTAGCATCGCACCGCAACCAAAACATGCCATAAAGACCTCGTTAAGTTTGCTCTCAATGAGAGCAGTTACCAGCCAAGCTCTACCTGGCTGGAGTTTGGAAAACTAAGAAACAATTAACGGTTTTGATTCAAATCGTTGCATGATTTCTGCCGTTGTAGCGTTTTTAGGTACAATGCGGTTTCTAGCAGGTTTTCGCTCTTTAAGCTCTTGCAGTTCTTCCTCATCAAGAATGACCAGTGGAAGGAATTTTTCGAAGTGCTGATAGAGCGGAACTGACGCCAATATAGAATCGATGAGTTCCTTTTCACCCAGTAGAAGTGTTGAACCTGATGCCTTTTCATATAATGGCATTGCTGTTTGCATAAAGCGTGCGGTGTTAAGGTGTTCAGCAACATATACAGCATGAGCAAATATGCTTCCTACCAATACGTACAACGCACTATCACCATGCCCAGCTCTATACTCGATGTACTTTCCATCAAGGCGTTCGGTGCTTTTAAGCTCACCTGCTTTACATAGGTTTAGCCCCGTATACTCATTGGTGATAGCATCAATTTCAGCCTGAGATAATTCTTTAGGCTTTAGTGAAGAGAGATCATACTTTGTTTTTGCCGCTTGGGTGGCTTTTCTTGTACGGTTTGTATAGTTCAGCTCTTCAAGCTGATAAGTACTCATTTTGCTATTTACGATGGAGAGCCAGCGCTCAAAAGAAATCAGGTTATCAAATAGATAGTTTAACGTTTCAGAAACGAGGTCATCTGAGCGTTTTTCAAAGATCCCTTTTTTGAATTTCTTCTCAATCTCCAGTGTTGCTGTAGTGCTCACCCAACTTTTACCAATCTCAAGCCCATAGTTAAACACATCAACCATAAACTCATCAAAATGAGGGGTGTTTTGAGTATCCCATAGTTTGCAGATCAGGGATTTATACAAGCCAAATTCAATTTGCACTGGATGCGTCATGGTAAAGTTCCTCATTTATTTTTAATATATTATATGTCGGATTAACCGTCACTTCAACATCTAATGCTATTTTATTTTTATTTACAACACTCTAGGTGATATTATAAGTAAAAAAATAAAAGGTGTCACATGAGCTATATTGAAGATAATGGCGTTCTTGGGGAAGTTAAGCGCGATGAGTACTCGCTTGGTATTTTAGCTAAACTTCCTTTTCTTTGCCTGATGGTGTTGGGTTTGTTGACCATTGGGCTTCTAATGCCGCTTGCAATAATTGAATGGTTTAGGATTGTTTCGATTGAGCAAGGTTCGACGAACAGGCGGATTTACTCCAAAAAGTATCTATTTTCTTCTAAGTCTGAAGAGATGAAAATTGAAGAAATCGCCTCTGTTATTAGTGTTCAATCGAAAATTCAGGAGTTCTTCAATAATGGCTCTGTGATTGTGACATCTAAAGATGGCAGACAAATGAGCCTGGAGCATCTTTCAGATCCTGTGAATGTCATGAGAGATATTGATTCAATGATTAAACATGAGGTGTCAGCATGATAAGCAAGCTTAGAGAAGTATTTAAAACAAAAGTAGGCCCAGAAGCGGATAAGCTCCCTACAGGGGAATTTAAGTCAGTTCGCGTGACAGAGTTCGCCACATTTTGTGATCGACCTTGTGAGCTTAACTCAGAGGCTCGAAGAATCGATTTTAAGTTGGTGTACGCGCCGAACTTTAAGTGATGGCCGCTAAGGAAAAAGGCCAGACATATTGCCTGGCCTCTTTGGGGGGATTCGATTAACGCTTAGTGTCTAGCATTTCAAAGATGTGAACTGGCGTACTGTCCTTATCTTTTTGAGCTTCCAGTATCTCATCAGCGTTTAACATGTGATAAACCGCGCCGTCGTTGTCTAGCGCAAACAGCACTTTCTCATCATCTACGAACTCATGGATATCAGCTTGCTTCAGTAGCTTTAAGTCACCAATGAAATTCAGCTCATCACTTTGTTCAAATGACTTCTTAACGTTGTAGTTAGAGCATTCGTCTGATGTTAACACCCAGCCATTGTCATCAACCAAGGCATACTCAGGTGTGTCTATGCTGTCATAGATCTGCAATTCCAGTTCGTCACCGTAGCATTCAAAGCTATACTCTCCTGAATCATTAGAGTTCTGACCTGCGCCATTTCCAGAAGCAATCATGTCCTTAGCGCTTTCGATTGCATACACTAAGTCATCCATTGTATCGCCAAAGGCATGAATGTTCGCATAAAGCCCATTGGTACTTGGTGAGACACTGACAGTGCGATGCGTCTTTTTGCCATTCTTTAGCAGCTTCCACTCAGAAACTTGCTCACAGTTAGCGAGAATTTGCTCTGCTTCCCAGTTAGCCTCAGCATCATTTTCAAAGAAGCCTACGTCTTTGGAGACAATGAACGGGTTACTGTAAGTACCCATGTTCAGCTCTACTGTGTAATGGTTTTTGTCTAATAGGCCCTTAAGCGTCTGGTAGTCTTTAGCACCAATGCCTGCTGCTTGAATATCAAGGGCGTTAGTAGGCTTACAACCAGTACCAAGCTTTTCCATGATCATTGCGATGGTAGCATCAGTGTTTTGCTTAATCTCATTAGCAGAGACAACAAAGTATGGAGAGACTAATTTCTTATCTGACATAATCAATATCCTATTGTTTGAGTGCTGTTTGTGTCCCTTGCGTTAATCACAAAGCACTCGTTATTAAGAACATGAGTACTCAGATTTTTTTAAATTAGGTCGCATACTGATAATGCATTGCTAATAACTGATTTACCGCTGATAGACTGTATGCCTTCAGTGCAAGAGAGGTAGGCTCAATCAAGCCTATGTTCTAAAGGACGCTCCCAAGTAACGCCCTCTTTCTCTGAACACAGGAATTATTATATTTAAAATAATAAATATAGCAAGTGGAAAAACTGATATAATTAAAGAAAAGTGAGTTTTACAAATGAATAAAAGCAAAGTGATCTCTGATAGTGAACTTTTGATTGTTGCTGATAAGATGCAGCATGAAGAGACGCAAGTTGTTAAGGTGCCTGAAAGCATCCGAAATTTTAAGCGAATTTCAGATACTGAAATTTCATTTACAGTGAACACCACTCCTTCCGTCGTTAAGGATATGGTCTTCTCACATGAGCGCGGAGCTGAGGTGATCACTGATAGCGGCTCTGTGGTTGTTTCTAAGAAGGCTATTCAGCGCCTATGTGATTTCAATAAGGATGTTTCGTTACTCAGGGATGTCGCACTAGGAAGTGATTACCAGATGGGATTGATTGGAGAGCTACAGGCGAAGCTCTCTCGAAATGATGAGCTGACTATCTAGCTCTTGGTTATTTGGGTGCCGCCTACGGCGAATGAGTCGAGTTTGTTTCTCCGTTGAGGTGGGCTACGAATAACCTAAGCTGCCTTGGTAGTGTCGAAAGAATCAGTCTGTCTGATGCCGCACCTTTACTATCGCCGCTCAAATCGCTTGTCATGATCCTTGAGACAAGTTGGATTAATCCTGGAAAGTGGTCTGTGCAAGGCGATATGTCGCCGTCCAGCAAGCCTTTAAGAAGTTCTGGTGACATGTTGCCTAATGCGGCTTTTTGAGCCAATGAAAAGGATTGGATCTGCTTAAGGGACTCCAAGAACAGTATCTTTGATTGTGTTTCCATGATGTATCTCGTGGTGACTTGTTGGATCAACTTATGCCGTTTAAATGCATTATGCAATGGGCAATGTTAAGGCAGTCTGAAAGACTGTGATATTAGGCCAAATAAGAAAAAGCGCAGCCTGGTGGGGGAATGGCTGCGCTTGTTAATTAGGTTTTTTGCTTGACTATCTTGTACATTTTCATCGAACCCGTCGTGTAATTTTTGGAGACACGCCTCAGATGTTCAATGCTGGAATCTTTTAGCTCTGGGTGGTAAAAAATCACTAGCGCTTTTACCGCTTCGTCACGGCGGTCATGTTTGCCAAACAGTTCAATCATGGGCTTTGTTGTATCTGGATATGCAAGCCCTTCCATTGTCTGACCGTTCGGCCAAGTACCAGAAATCTTTTGAGGCGGCTGGGTTCTGTCTGCCACCAATTTGCAAACAATCCACATACAATAATCCTTAGTCGAATTTCTTCTTGATGTCGTGAGCAGCTTGCTCAAGCATGTTGCATTCTCCGCCATCACTTGAGATGCATGGATTCAACATGTCATCTACGGCGCTCGCCATGTCATCTGTCATATCGACAGCAGCATCACCGACTTTTTCATGGAGGGCCTTTTCACCCATAACAGTTCGCTTCATATCTTCCACAGACGTCACAGCAGCGTCTTTAAGGGATTCAGCCTCCGACATTACATCTTTTTCATTACAGCCAGCCAGAGCAGCGCACAGTGCGATTAATAGGTATTTTTTCATCGGGATTACCATCGTTTTTTACAGGGCCAGCTCTGCCAGCCCAAATTGAGAATTTCTATTGGTTGCTTTCAAAAATCCAAAGGATTTCAGCATCATTGTTTTTATGGATGCCAGCGCCATGATCGTAGTGGAATGTATCACCAACCTTAGCGTCACTCTTAGTAAAGCATACGCCAACATGCACTTTGCCATCCAACTGCATGGCGCTAAAAACGCATGGGATGTGACCGTTGCTTCCATATTTTTTCGCAAGGGATTTGGCTTCTTCGATTTTTTCAGGAAGAAGTTTATTTTCTTCTTCTAATCGAGACATGACCTTTGCGACGGATTCTTTTGCGGCTGAATCGCGTTCTGATTGAGGTAGAGACTCTGCGTGTTCAACGAGTTCTTGATACTCAGCATCTGTGATATTTGCAGTCATGGCCTAGCTCCTAAAGAAAGAAATTTGAGTCTTTGACTTCAAAATAGTTTGCGCTGTTTGATTCTACCTTGGCAAACACGTAGATGATGCGGTCAAGCTTGCTGCCGCCAAACACTTCAACAGAAATGTGCTCATCTTTCAGCTCTGGAAAATCTGACTTTAGCCTGGCTCCAAGCTCGTTGATTTTCTTGATAGATCTGCCGTAGTTCTTAGCGTAGACATACGCGATGCTGTTACCGCGATTGTAGACTGTTTCCATTGTGAGTATCCCCCCTCGTTGGTATGTAGTCATTATATTATAACTAATAAATTAAAGTCAACCAACTTAGGTTAATTTCTAGTTTTTAAGGATTTAATGATAAAGAAAAGGCAGCTTTCGCTGCCTAATGGGTCATAATGAAGGAGCTGCCTGGTGGGGGTGGCAACTCCTTATTTTTGGTTATTCAGAGTCTAGAGAGAACTCAAAGCCAAGGATATTTGCGAAATCGCAATCTTCTTCTTGCTCAATTTCATTGCGCTTAATGCGTTTCTCTAGATCGTCCAGTTTTGAATTGGCTTCATCTAAATCAAATTTATCAGCGTACTCATCTTCACTCATGAAGTCGCGAAGGTGCTGAACGGCAAACAGCATGGCTTCGATGATGTTACCATCATGCTGATCTTCGATGTCCATCTCATAGAATGGATTTGATGGTGTGCTTTGGTCATCTCGAATTCGAATAAATTTAATCATCGCTGTTCCCCTGCCTGGTTGGGCTTAGTGCCTTAGTTGATGGAATCATTATAATATAAATTATAATAATTCGTCAACTAGTTTTGGTTTAATTCTGGGTTTGGGCTAAATACCGATAAGCTCGTGTTGAGCGCGAGCAACCCCTTTAGGTCAAGGTGTCGGCCAAACCGATTGTTGAGTAAGAACTCTCGATAAGTGTCAATGAACAGCTCTCCATGGGGGAGAAACGCCTCTTTACCATCGAATTGTAAAGCAAAATAATGAGTGTCGCCCAAGACAAGAGAAACTTCGTACTTTTTCAGCTTTAGCTGAGCTGTTTCTGGGTTTGCCTGGATGCCGTGTAATGTAGTCACTAATTTGGCAAGAGATACGGCCACTTCTTTACGCAGCTTCATGATTTCTACGCTCATTCGGTGATCTCCTGGCTTGCAAACAGTTGGTCTTTTGTTTGCTTTCTCGCTGCATCCATCAAATCAATGTACTTTGTAGAGTAACGTTGAGAACCCATGCTGCAAGGCTTAAACGGTCGATTGTTGTTATTAAGGAAAAGCGTCATAGCAGCAAAGCTACGAACACTAGGGAACAGTTCAACAATGTTTCTGTCGCATTCTTGCTGATAGGTTTCAATGATATTCAGCAGTTCCGATTGTGAATGTTTGCCTTCAATCAAGCTCAAGTTCTTGCCGCTAGCAAACTGCTGCATGATAGTGACGTCATGAACTTCGTAGAACGGAGAGACGTACTTAATGCCCATCATTAAGTCATCATCGTTCTTTAGAGCCTCAAAGACATGATCAGCAAAGCTCTGATGCTCAAATGCGACCGCAAGATAGTCAAACAGGTTAGATTCATTAATCTCCCCTGTCGGCTCGATATAAGAGCGCTCACTGAGTTCACCGAGGTAATCGTCAAGGTTGACATCAAAATGCTTCTCTAGCCATTCGATAACAGCGCAGTTTTCGTCACGATTGATATACACACCTGTATCGCGAACAAATGTGGCTTTGAACGGTAAAGCAAAAGGGACATAGTGCTCGTAAGCGCTACCAAAACCATTCTGAGTTACAGAGCCGTGATTTATGTTGCCAGATCTCTTTTTGATAAACTTGCTATGATTGAAAAAACCCGCTTTTAGATGATCTCGAAAACGTTGTGGAAACAACAGATACACGTAGACCTCAGCTACTTGGTCTAAATCTAAATCGGATGCAAACCCAGATAAGTAATGGAACATAACGTCGCTTCTATTTTATGGATTAGGAGGTGATATTATATCAAATATAAACAGAACATCAACCTATAAAGGTAAAAAGCCTGCAACGTGTGCAGGCTAGTGGGGATTCTTGTGATCAGCTTGCAAGCCACTGCTCATAGGTCTTGAGAGGCTTACCTGTCGTTATGTCATTACCATCTTTATCGCCTGCGCAATCAAGGTAAATCTGATATTCAGCATCGTTAGAGCCGCGCTGTTGAGTTTGCCAGTTGGCATTTGGAACCAATTTGTTGTCGTCCATCGATATTCCCCCGAATTGATGTATTAACCAGTTGATGCAGTCATTATAATATTAAATATAATAATAAATCAACCTTTTTCGGGGGATTATTTTAGGTCGCGCCTGTCATGGCGGCTTGAATTCGGTCAAGCGAATCTTCACCTAGAAACTCTTTCGCGTATTCCGTCACGCCAAAAGTATCGTTGTTTGTGCCTACAATTAGATGCTCACTGCGGAAGTTTGCCTGTGAGATGTTTTCTAGGAAGTAACCAAAAGCGCCCTGGATGCCGCTCTCTTGAGCAGCTTCATTCATCGCCTCTCGATGATCACCATTAAGAATAAAAAACAAGTTACCCCCGACGACAAACGCTGTCGTTACAGCCCCATAATCACCAGTTCGATTATTGAAGCTCAAATGGAAATTATTGAAGTTCACCACTGTGTTAGGCGAGATTTCGTTTATTACTGGGACGCGCTGACTTTGAAACATACTGATTCCTTTTGAAGAGGTCGCCGCAGCGACCTCTTTGTTGATTAGTGTAAGTAATTAGAAACGACGACCATGGAACTGCGCAGGTTTGCGCTCTGAGTTGTATGTCGTGTAACTCACATAAGCATCTTTCTCTGCGAGTAACTTAGCAAAAGCAAAATCTGTCGCTTCTGGATAAACTCGCTTGTTTGGTACAAGTAGTTCAATATCAAGTTTCTGACCGCGAACAGTATCAATGTGATCATCTAGTCGGTAAATAACACGAACAATATCACCAGACTCATCTAAGTATACGTGGTAAGTGTTACGATCAACATCGTAGCCAAAAAGAAGCGTTCGAGGCGCTTTGTTCTCCAGCTCTTCAACAGAAATTGAAGGCTTTACAGCGCTGATACCACGGATTTCTTGCAGTTGTTCTAGAGTCATGTGTGACATAGTGTTATCCCCCGATAAACTTAAAATTTGGAAGTTGAGAAGTTCTTGTTCTCCCCCTCAACCGTTGAAACCATTATATTATAAATAATATAATAAAGTCAACCTAACTTGGTTAATTAACGTAAAAAAGAAGCGGAGCAACAACATCGTGTACTTTCAGTCTTTAGACTGGAATGTCTTGTAAGTTTGAAGTTTCTGACATATCATCGTTAATAGACGATTAACGATGATAGAGCAATGCAAGTAGATCATATTCAATTAGCAGAGATGGCAAAAGTGCTGTCTCATCCTGCAAGAGTCAAAATCTTATTTATTCTTCTCGAACTGCAAAAAGAGGATAGATGCTTAAACTCAGATTTGGTTAAAGAGTTAGGCTTGGCCCAATCTACGGTCTCTGAACATGTTCGCATTCTCAAAGACGCAGGCTTTATTTCGGTTGAGGCTATACCGCCGAAAGCATGTTATCGAATCATTCCTAATAAGATTGAAGAGTTAAAAGAGCGCTTCAGCGTATTCTTTTGACGCAAGATCCCTACTGCCCAATCGGGGGCAGTATTTTTTTAAACTTAATCATCGTCTTTTGACGATTAACTCGGTGTTTATATGAAAGTTAAAGAAGAAACAGGAGCTAAGGCTCAAATGAGCTTCCTTGATAGGTTCCTTACTGTCTGGATATTCCTTGCCATGGCCGTTGGCGTAGGAATTGGTGTCGCATTTCCACAAGTGACTGAGTGGAATGAGTCTATGTCAGTGGGTAGTACGAATATTCCATTGGCAATTGGTCTCATCTTGATGATGTATCCGCCTCTCGCCAAAGTTAATTACTCACTTTTACCGAAAGTGACCAGAGATAAGAAAGCAATTACGCTTTCATTAGTAATGAACTGGATTGTCGGCCCAATCTTAATGTTTGCACTAGCTCTTATCTTTCTTGGCAATCACCCTGGCTACATGACAGGCATTATCTTGATTGGTTTGGCTCGATGCATTGCAATGGTTTTGGTTTGGAATGATATTGGCGGTGGTAACAAAGAGTACGGTGCAGCACTAGTAGCGTTAAATAGCGGCTTCCAGATCATTACTTACAGCTTTATGGCCTGGTTATTCATTACTGTTCTTCCGCCGATGTTTGGTTATCAAGGCTTTGAAGTTAATATCTCTATTGGTGACATTGCAGAAAGCGTAGCAATTTATCTAGGCATTCCATTCCTTGCTGGTTACTTGAGCCGTAAGATCTTAGTGAAGGCGAAAGGCGAAGATTGGTATAACGACGTATTCATTCCTCGAATTTCACCAATCACATTGATTGCACTTCTTGGCACTATTGTTCTAATGTTCAGCTTGAAAGGCGAGATGATCATTGAACTTCCCATGGATGTGGTTCGTGTGGCTATCCCACTAGCAATTTACTTCTTTGTCATGTTTTTTGTGAGCTTTATTGTCGGCAAAAAACTGGGAATAGACTTTGATAAAAACTGTTCAATAGCTTACACGGCTACTGGCAATAACTTTGAACTGGCAATTGCAGTCTCTATTGCTGTGTTTGGTATCAATTCAGACCAAGCTTTTGCTGGAGTGATTGGCCCACTAATTGAGGTTCCTATCTTAATTGCACTGGTAAATATCACACTGAAACTAAAAGACAGCTACCAAGCCAAAAGGCAGCTCGCTTAACAGTGACTACTCACCGCCTTATCAGGCGATGCTTCTTATTTCGTTAGCCGTTGCTCGATAGTATCGAGACTTACGCAGCTTCCATAAGCAGAGACGACTGTCCAGCCGCCTTTAATTCCAGAATGCCTTTATCGCGGATATTACGGGCGGCATTTAAGTCGCGATCTATATCCGTTGCTCCACAAGAGGGACAGTTCCACTTGCGAACCGATAAATCCATTTCTTCCATTTTATGACCGCAACAATGGCAAGTTTTAGAGCTTGCGTACCATTGGTCGAGCTTCACAAGATGCTTACCTTCTTGCTTTAGCTTGTATTCCAGCTTAACAACAAAGCTATGCCATGACGCATCACCTATGTGCTTTGCTAGCTTGCGGTTTTTCATCATATTGGCTGATTTTAACGTCTCAACAATCACAGCGTGGTTTTTGTCTACGAGAGTTCGAGAGAGCTTGTGTTGAAAATCAGCGCGAGCGTTAGCTACTTTTTCATGACACTTGGCGACCAGCAAGCGAGCCTTAGCTCTGTTTGCACTGCCTTTTGCCTTTCTAGATAACTGACGCTGCTTACGCCTGAGGTTCTTCTCAGCGCGTTTTACAAATCTTGGATTCGCTGTCTTTCTGCCGTTTGATTCAATCGCAAAGTGAGACAGACCTAGATCGATACCTGTAACCTTGCTCACGGTGTGAAGCAGGTTAGGCGCTTCGACCCCATCATCAACAAGGATAGATGCGTAGAACTTACCTGTTTTACTCTGGCTTACTGTAATGCTCTTTACTTTACCCGCAATCTCACGATGAATATTCGCCTCTACAGGCTTCATTTTCGGTAGTTTAATTGCGCCATCAAGTACCTTTACACCAACACAGTGGTAACTCGACTGCTTGCCATGTCTGCGCTTGAACTGTGGGTATTTGGCTTTTAGCTTTGGATTAAAGAAGTTATCGAAGGCTTGATGGAGGTTGATCACTGACTGCTGCAAGGCGATTGAATCATATTGCTTTAACCAGTGATATTTACGCGATTTCTTGGCAACCGCAAGCAGTGGCTTGATATCCTTTTTAGGATTCAGTGTAACACCATGCTTGCGGTACATATGAGACTTGAGATGCAGAGCTTTGTTATACGCAAAACGCACAGCACCAAACTGAGCTATTAAAAACTCAGTCTGATCTTCTGTTGGGTAAATGCGTACCTTGGTTGCTCTTAACATTTCAGTGCTCATGTATATAATGCCTGTAAATTAACAACTTAATTGGTATTTGTAAAGTGAGTGTACATAACAAAGAGCTACTTCAAGACTATCTCAGAAAGCGCCATAGCGTTAGCAAATTGGTTGTCCACCTTGTGTTTACCACAAAGTACAGGCGCAAGCTGCTTACTGGTGTCATGATTAAGCAATTGAGAGAGGCGTTAGAATCATCTTGCGAAAAACTTGAGTGTGAATTGATAGAAATGGACGGTGAGGAAGATCATATCCACCTATTAGTTGCCTACCCGCCAAAGTTATCGATAAGCACGATGGTAAATAACCTCAAGGCAGTATCATCACGAATGTTAAGATTGCAAAATACGCATCTGACAAGACAAAGTAAGAGTTCAGTATTATGGTCACGATCTTACTTCGCCTGTAGTGCAGGTGAGGCAACAATTGAAATACTTCGAGCTTATGTCGATAGCCAATCAACACCGTCTTAAATTGCTATCGCAATTTCGGCTTATATCACCGCCCTCATCGGGCGATGGTTTACGCCGATTTTGCTAAAAAGCCCACTATGAGTGGGCTTTTTGTTAACTTTTTTTCAGGCAATATTAGGGCTACGTTTCATCGGTACACCTTCCAGATGATCGGAGTCCACCAAATCTGCTTCAGTGACGACATCTTCCCAGCCGTCAATTTGGTGGATGCAAAATCCTAGCTTACGATAAAACTCAAACAATCCTTTAGCTTCATCGATGATGCTGTCACGACTATAAGTTTGCAGTTCAATGTCATAACCATGCTTATCGCAGAGCTTTATCAAGGTTTGCATGGCTTTGGTTCCGTTTCCGACACCTAGCTCTTTGCCACCATGCACATAAGAAAGATGCACGCCGTTATCGATTGGGCGCACTTCCAGCAAGGATTGGTTATCAATATGCTTGTAGTCAATTGAGCGTCGTTCGTGAGGAACAAAATTTTCAATTGCTTCTTCAATGGACAATCCATCCAGTGATTTGTAGATAACTGGAACTGAGAGAAATCCAGCATGCTGAAGTTCACGAGTGAACTGAATGTAGCGCTTAAAATCCATGTTTCCCCCTAGAGACTAGTCAAATAGATAAAGCAATAACGGTGGCAATCGCACCAATGCAGCAACCAATGGCAAGTGACATGTAGTGAATATTGCCAAACGGGAGATACTGACCTTGCCAGTTGTCCTTTTTGGCTTTTGCCTCAATCACTAACTTATTCTTTTCTGGATTTGGTGGAATGGCTCCCATGAGGGGTCTCCTAAGCAGCTAGCTGAAAGCTATCAATAAAAATATCAGCGCCCATTACTTCGTATTTTTCAGAGCTGACACTGACATATCCTTCTAGCTCGTCTTCTGTGCAAGGCTTGCTAGTTCTAAAGCGAACATTGGCAACATACTCATTTTCATTACTGTCTTGATGGATGCCAACAAGATTCCAGCTTTCGATTGAGTTGTGATGAATGTTTAGCATGTCTGCCGTTAAATCTGACGGTACATTGTAGATCACCATGGCAAACTGATTGGATGATGATGGAGCAGACTTCGAGTTGATGAGTCCATCTTCAATGGACTCTTCAATAAACGAAATGATATTGAGTGCAAGCTCAGGCTGCTCATTAAAGCCTTTTGATAGTGTCGCCACTACTTTGCCATTAGAGCGGAAAACATTAGCTTCTATATGGTACTTTGAAGTAATTGAGTGGGCCTTTCCTTGCTTCAAAATTAATGCGATTTCGTAACCGTAAGGCATTTCAATCTCAAAAGTTTTCATTTGGCCCGAATCGACTGACTCAAACATCGCGTTATTCGCATGCATTTCAGTATGAGTCTTTAGGTAATCGATGATATTTAGCACGGCAATCCCCTTGCGTATTCTCAATTTATGGACTTATTATATTTTATATAATAAACCATTTCAAGTTTAATCCTACATGGATAACCCTGTATCGGCAGAATTCCGCTGGAGATTAGTCAAAAAGTTAATTCTATCTCGAAAAAGAAGTCGTGTTGCACGGTCTTTAGACTTCATGATGTAGTCATCTAAGGTCGTATTCGCTTGCTGAGCAGCATACGTCACCAGACTGCGTTCCATTCCTTCAGTTCCAATCAAAGAATCCATTGCACCTGGGCGCTCTTCTGTGCATCCTTGCTTTGCCGCATAGCGCAATGCTGACTCTCTATCATTAAATTCCTTGTGAGTTAGTATGGTGCCACTCATGCTGAAAACTGAAAGCCTAAATGCAGACTCTCCGCAAGCATCAGGTAAGAAGACATACAAGGTATCGTCGTTTGGTGCGTACAGCTCTGGATACTCGGTCTCAATTTGAGCCAGATTAAGGTATCCTTGAACGTTGGAGCGGTGGCGTTCGTAGCGCTTAAGAAAGCGATCCACCACATCAAACTCATGGTCTTTAAATTTATGGTAAACGGTTGAGTTGTACCAATCGATAAAATCCTGCTTGGATCCAACGTCGGTGATTCGCTCGTCAAACCAGCCTGGGGCCAAAATGTCTTCTAGTGTGTATCTATCATCACTCATTATTATTATTCTCCAGTGAATTACGACCATTATAGCAAAAAGGCCGTATCGAAATCGACACGGCCTTTTATGGGGGATTCTTTAGTTAATCGCTTCTTGAGCGGTAACGTGAGCAAGAGAATGTGAGATTAGATTTTCGAGCTTATTTGCGTACTCATCCATACCGTGACTTTTAAGAAGTGCAATTGCTGTCATGGCCTCTTCTTCCTCTGTCAGCTCATTAGCAAGCTGAATGTGTTCGTGGACAGAGTCATCATGAACTTGAAAATCAATATCTGATATTGATACTACATCGAGCTTTTCACATGCAGCCTTCTCGGAGTCACGATAAAAGCTACCTAGATAGCCATTCTTCATTTCCGCAATTGCAGGCTCTAAGTTGAAGACTGTGTACAGCTCAAAGTAAATGTGGTTCTCAACCACATCTGCTGCCACTGAAGATGCCTCAGCAATTTGATCGATGATTGAGCTTTTGTTCTCATCAACCTTGTCCATAAGGCAAATTTCTTGACCAGCGATGGCTTTTGTCTCGTTATGAAACGCTTGGAGAAGTACTTTGTGCATCATGAGATCCTTCAGTATTTGGTTGAAGAACTCGACTTGCTATATCCCGATAATAAGCAAGCCAAACTCTTCAAATTTGTTGCTAGAGAATGCCCTAGCTGATGGACTTATTTTAATATCAATTATAATATTGAGTCAACCTCTTTTGGTTGTTTTTCTTGAATTATTTTTTGATAAATTATTAACCATATTGGAAATGCCCTCTTGTGATGATAATCTATACACCTGTTAAAAATAAGGAATAATAATGAAAAGAATTTCTATGTCTGATACGCTCGATTTGATTTCTGGCGGCGATTCCAAAAAGTATCTTGTTAACTTGGCAAAGTCACTTTCTGTCGCCTTTAATGGCGATATTGTTTTCGATAAGTCCATCAAAAAGAAAGGCGTGTTCATGTTTCCATTGAACATGCAATTGTTTGGCGGCTTCTGCATTGACTATCCTGGCGACGATCTGCATATCAAAATGCCAGCCACATTAAATATGGTTGGAGATTTTAAGGTGCGTACCTTGAGCACACTTGGTTGTATTCGCAACAATACCTTGCAGGTAAACACGATGGGCGATGCAGAGATTGATTTTATGGGCCGTAACAGAGTCGGCTTGATTAATCGAATCACAGCACAAGGAACCATCACTATCAAGAACTATACGGGCAAGGAAGTTCCTTCGCTCGTATTTAAGGATAATCATTGGGGTGCCAAAAGTATTGTTTTCAAAGACTGTCCGAATTTGGCTCTTATTCCTTCGACAACGAGCGAAGAGGTGAAGATTCAGAACTGCCCGAATGTCTACGTTGAAGGTAACTTATTAAAGAGCAACTACCATTTTAATGCAGATGAGCGCATTAAGCTGGATGCTCATGCTTCTAAACAGCTTGTTGCTGACTCTTCCATTGTGATTGAGAGAAATGGCTTAGATAAGCTCCCAGAGTCCTTGATTGCACAGGATGTTTCGGCGGTTGATGTTGATTTGTCCGAGCTAAAGCATGTTGTTCTTCGCAAAGAGATCACGGATTTCGGGATTTCTCTTGATCCCTTTAAAGTGGTCTTTAATGGCTGTCACTTCAAAAACGGTCAGCTTCCTAATGTGCAGTCATTTTCTGGCTATTTAAGTCGATTCCACGCAAGAGACACCAACCTAACGAATGTTGATCAGCTCACTGATATTGGTGATATCCGTAGCCTTGATTTGACCAACTCCCCTATTCGCTCGCTACCATCGGGCCTTGAAGTCGATAAACTCTTCATCCGAGGTACAAAGGTGGACTATCTGCCATTTATCTTCAATGAGCAATGTTCTAAATTTAGATTCAAGCTCGATTTTGACACTGACCAGTTAAAGAATGTTGTTGAGCATAACTACATTGTTCCGCAAGGCCAGCACTCAATGATCGCTTTACAGGACAATGGCAAGATCTATATTTTTTGTCAGCATGAAACGATTAATAACAATTGTGTCTTTGCCCTTGAGGACTACATTGAAGAGATTCACTCAGATTCAATGAATAGCCATACCTGTATTCGACACTACATACCAGAGCATACCGCCTACCTAAAACTGCAATTGGATTTCTTGTTACGTAAGCTCAATAAGCGCCTGATCCAAAATGGCATCAATCCCGCCAAATAGCAGCAACAACAAAAAGGCGCTCATTGAGCGCCTTTTCTAGTAATATCGGTCATAATCATAGCCATCATCGCTTGGCTCACTGTCGTAATAATAAGTGCGACTGTAGTCGATATGCCATTTAAAGGTGATGGCCTTAAGGTATTGGCCTTTACCGCGATTCTGAGCTTGGATTCGACGTATGGCTTCGTCCATTGGCATTTCGTTGAACTCACGCTCGAAGTCCGCATCATCGCCTTGAGAGCGCACACCGTCAAAATATACAGAAATATCCAGTTGAGACATAAGTCCTCCGTTAACAAATTCCAATGTCATGCAGAAGCTCTATGTCTTCTTGACCTGATGAAATCATTATTATATATAATATAATAATTGTCAACCGAAAATGGTTAAGGAAGTAATGATTTCCTTAACCTTCTACCGCTAAGCTGCAATGCGGAAAATTTCTAATGGTTTCGCAGCATCTCGAATAGTTTTTCTTTGCTCTTCGTTCATAAGGCTGTGGCATGGTTCTTCCATTTCTTCGTCACGAATAGTCCAAATGGCCTCTTTGATGGCTCTGTATTCTTCATCCGTCATTGTCATGATGTTGCCAAGAATTTCGGCGTCATCGCAAGCACAGACCTTTAAATCGCCTTCAGGTGTTACAAAAACTTCTTCACAGTGACAACCTTTAATCTGATTGTTTGACTGCAAGTTATTCTCTACCGCAGCGCCTTGAAGAATGATATTTTCTTCTTCAACAGTTGATAGGTAGTTTCTACCGCGCATCTCAAACTCTGAAACAATCCTTTCGTCAATTTGATCGTGGAAAGCATCTTGAGATAGCATCACCTGTAGGCGTTCCATGCCAACTTCGTCATGTTTATCAAGAAGTTTCATTGTTTTTTTGGTAAAACCACCATTAGTGATCACCAAGATATTTTCTAGTGAGCCATTGATTTGACGAATCAGCGAGTAGTCTAAAAAGTCGAAAAATTCTTTATGTAATGTAGGTTCACCGCCGCCCAGCACAATCATTTCAGAGTACTGCTCACTTAAATCGATGGCGCGAGCAAATACCTCACGCGACATGTAGTGGCCTTTCTTGTGGCGACTTGTGTTCATCATGCAGTGAGCGCAAGCCATTTGGCAATTAGTAGTGATCTGAATATACATGAGAATTCCCCGAATTTATTAGGCAAGAAGGAGTATTCCCCTTGCCTTAATCTGAGGTAATTATTATATATAATATAATAACTGTCAACCAAAAATGGTTAATTTATAAAGGATTGATGAAGAAATCCGACTCTTTGCCATTCAAAGTAACGTCATCTTGATGAGTTAGGCCGATAGCACTTCCATTGTCGTGAGCGATAAGGAACTGGCCTTTATCGTCTTTAATCACTTGATAACTACTATTAGACCAGTTTACGGTCTTTCCAGCCTCTACGGCTTCTTTGATATCCTTTAGCGTCATACGAACCTCGATTTATTATGAATTTTCAATTCATGGCTACACGTTTAACACGAATAGCGAATTACAATAATGCGATGAAGAAAACCCACCTTCGATGATGGTGAGGGTAACATTGGCTTCTGCTTCGAGCTTGTTAAACTGGTTTTCTGAAATTTCGCACTCCATCGTGCGACCATTTTCGTCGATAACGTTAGCAACCCACTCTTCATCGATCCATGTTTGGGTGCGCACATTATTAACCGTGCTGTAAATAAAATAACCGTCTTCGTAATCTGTGCTTATCACCTTGCCGATACTAGTGGTCACTTCACCTGTTGCTTTATTGGCAATATGGTAGGTAGGTAATGCAATGATCGCTGCTAAGATAAGCAATATAACTACTTCACTTAGAGTCATAAATCCAAGTTCTTTTCTCATGTTTCAGCCTCAAAGTTGAGGCTCCCATTGGGAGCCTGGCACACTACAGGGTAATTTGTTGAACCGTGCTTAGATTGACTACTGAAATGCGATCATCATCAGCAATCAAGATCTGTGGTGATAGTGTTTCTATTAGCTCTTCTTCACTTAATGAGCTGAGGTCAATTGATGTATGCAGAATGGTTGAGTCTTCGTTATAGCTTGAATCAACCGTCGTGATCATGAACTTAAATTTAGGGGTTTCGTTATGTCCATCTACAACAACCCCCTTTAGGTTCGCAAATGCTTCAAATTGAGCTTTCTTGATATAGCCAAAGAAGACCTCGTCACCCATTTCTTTGTACTTAACAATCTTAATGCCATCAATCATCATTGAGTCATTTTTAAAGCTCATTCGTTTACGCTGGACGTTTTCAATTTTAAAGGAAATTTTCCTTAAATTTGTCTTACGGGACATCTCAGACTCAATCCATTCATTGGCTTTTAAAATGTTATCGAACTCTACCTGATTGTCTTCAACATCGCCTTTCATATTTACAACCAGTATAGTTTTAGTTTCGATTAGACCTTGTTGATTAAGTACGGTCATTTTGGTCTTTAGAGAAACGCAAAAGTCTCTTGATTGAATGATAGGTGTAACACGCTCTCCGCCAATCATACTTGTAATTGTTTCATCAAATAAGCTCGCGGCTTCGTTCAAGTCCATTATAGATTTGGTCGTTGTGATAATCGTCATGTCTTGTCCTTATAGCGTGGTCGATATTATGCCTAGTTGAAGGTCATAAAAGTAGAGTATTCGTTAGTATGAGGCTATCTCTTCGTTTGTTCGAGATGTTCTCTAAATCTGACTAATATTATATATAATAAATAATATTAGTCAAATCGTATTCTGCATTCATGAGCAAAAAGGTGGCCCTGAATATTAAGGTTAAGCGGCAAGTGCCTCTTTCAGAGAAGTTGGACGAAGTTGGTTGTACGTCTTCATACGATTAGCAACCATGAATAGCTTCTCAGGGTGGATGAAAGGTGTGGAGCTACTGATATTCAGCGCTTCCAGAATGCGCTTGAAGCGTAAGTGGAATGTATTGGCCCATGTGCGGTACTCAGACCAATCAACAAAGATATGTTGACCATTTTTTTCAAAATGGAAACGGTAGCCTTCTTTCGTTTTGGTAGAGTAAACATCGATGCGACCGTTGTTTTCCATGAACCACAGATCAAACTGTTCCATAACCGACTCATCGATTGACTGATCGACGTGGCGAAAGCAATCAATTTTCTTGAATGTTTCAGTCGGCATACGAGCGATAGTACGTTGTTCTTGTTCCATTTGAAGTTCCCCCTTCATGATTTACATTTATTATATTAAATATAATAGAGAAGTCAAGTAGGGGGTTGCCGATTTTCTTCAATCAGAGTTTTCGTAATTATTTGTGGAGCCAATTCGAATGCTCTGTTATGTGGCCTAGTTTTGGGAAATCCTGGTAAGGGATTTCGAAAATCTCATCTTCACGTTCATTGACCAAGATGAACGCAAGGTTTTTTTCTTCTAACTTATCGAAGAATGGTGAGAAGTAGCTCATCTGATTTTTGTCCATTTTCGACTTGTTCAAAATTGTTTTCATGAGCAAACCGCCAGATTCTTCATCCAGACGATGCCCCACATAAACGTAGTCTTTGGAAACAAAATAGCAGTATCGAGGTAGGGACATGACTTCAACATTGTTCACAATCAGGTGCATGATGAAAGGCATAATCTGATCGCCAATGTCTTTGATGTTTTCTGCGTTCGTTCTTTGCAGTCCTCTAAGCAGAAAATGCTCAAGCACATAAATAGTGCCAACAAAGTTTCGCCAACCCTCCCCAAAGCCTTTCATTTGAACAGAGCGAGTATCAATAGTGGTTATGCAAATATTGCGATACTCACCGACACCTTCAAAGGTAAGCGGTGGATTCGTCAGCCCATACGCCTCAACCGTTTTATGCCAAGACGTTCTGTTGCGCGAGAAGATGCGATTTCCAAGCCCAAACGCCCTGTAAGCTTCAATAGTATTATCAATCTCTCTAAGTAGAGCTTTCTTCGACAAGATGGACTTTCTAGCGCTGTTTAGGATATGGCTTTCTGTTCGCTTATGGCAGTCTTCTTGAATATGCTCGCACGTTCTGGTTGTGCCTTTAAGTTTTGCTTTGGCAATGCTTTCGTGAATGTACATGGCTCGTTATCAGTTCTTCTTCTCGACTGGATAAGTCTTGCCGTCAACTAAGACCTTTGCTTCATCAACGAGTAGCTGGCAATGACTTTTAAAGTTGAAAATTGATACTTGCTCTTTAGCGCAAGGAGTAATTTTGCTTTCCCTTTCCTGGAAGCCATAAAAAGAAGGTTGCAGAGTGAAGTAGAGTGTCGCCATTTTCCCTTCAAGATTTCGCGCTTCATCAGCAGGGATCATGATTTTACTACCATAGATGAAATGAACAATGTCTATATGTTCTTCTGTTACTTTAGGTGCGCCCGATGCTTCAATGTTCTGATCAATGACTATGTCTGCAACTTTAAAGCCGCCAATGTCAGCTACATAATCACTAGAGCTAAGCTTATGGTGGACGTGAAAGACACCTGATTCATCCAAGTAATCATTTAAGATATTGTTGTGCTCACGAGTCGTTGCAAAGTTATCTGATGGTGGATGATCGGAGATCACTTTGTCAAAGACTGGTTTGGTTAAGTGTCGGCTGTTTGCCATTGATTCTGGTGTTAGATCGGACGCTACATTACAGCCAGTTAATGCGAGTGCAGAGGCTAAAATGAACTTTTTCATCGGTTTTTATCCTTATTTTTTTCCAAGCTTGTATGTTGTATCGCCAACCTTTGCTATGAACTTATCCGCTCTAAACTGGCAAGAGGTGATATGTGAAAGCACCCAATCACTCCACTGTCGTTCCTGACACATGAAAAAAGAATGACTGCTATGCTTTTGTCTAGTGTTTGAGTCTAGCGTGAAGTAAATCTTCGCCATCATGCCCTTGTTCTTGGCGGCAATATCTGGCGACATTTTTATGTAATGATGGTCATTCAAATCAATGCCAAAGCCAGCAAAATCTATTTGATTTAAGCCAAGCTGATTCCTTTTGGGCAGTGAGTCTGTTTGTTCCAATACCATTGGATCAACACTAATGAAATAGCCTTCACTTTCTATCGAGTAATTCTTTTCGTTGAGCCTAACTTCAAAGGTGTAGAACTCAGAAATGCTACTGAAATGCTCATCTAGCTGCTGGATGTGCGTCTCAGCACTAGTGAAAGCATCTCGGTATGGTGCGCTTAAGATGAGTTCAGCTATTGAGCCTTTATCAATGACTTTCGCATTCTCCAATTCGTCGTGTGACAAATCAAGCGTTTTGTTTGTTGCTAGATAAATGTTGATGATAGGCGCTGCAATTAGGCCAGCTAAAGCAATGATCTTAAGTTCACGCAAAATGATTCCTCACCACTCTTATGACATGTGTTACTTCTTCTGTTTTTATTTTATATAATATATTAAACTAAAATAAGTAAAAATAAAACCAGAAACTTATTATTTCTTTGATTTTAGCAAAAATAAAGCCTTCAATAATGAAGGCTTCTATACAGATTCGGAGAAAATCAGTTAAATCTGGTATGTAAGGTGATTTACTCTTGCTTAGTTAAGATCTTATCGTCTTTTTTCATTTTATGCTTGACTCCAAAGTATGAAATTAAGCATCCACATAGAAAACTTAAGCAAATACGCATTAGTTCACTTGAAAGAAAAGTGTCCATAGATTCGACTCAGTTACACCCTTGAATGGCATTTATTATATATTATAAATAAAGAAACTATCAATCCTTTTCTTTAACTTTTATTGGTTGACTTGTGTATAATATTAAATATAATATATATACAACCTGATGAGAGGACGTTTAAATGCTTACTGAAATGAAAGATAAATTGGTTAATGCTGGCTGGATTTGTACCGATCCCGATACCATGCAGTTTGTTAAGCGTATCTCAGATGCCAATTCGGTTTGGACGATTCGCCAACTTGCGAATTTGAACGCGAATAGCATTGAAGAAATGCATTTCATTGAAACGACCATCGACCTTACTGATTACAGTAAAGAAGAGTTGCAAGAGTACTTAGATGCGTTTGGGCATGACTATGATGAACTGCATCGCGAGTCAGGCTCTATTGATGCTCAAATGATCACTGTTGAATGTGTTTTTGAAACCGACTACCTGCTTGATGGTATGTCTGAATTTGAGCGTACTGTTCATTAATTTATTGCAGACCGCTTTCGGGCGGTCGCTTACGACAACTGGGGGAAGTTATGTCGCATACAGTTTATATTGTCTTTAATGAGAGCCTGACTAGTGGCTCTATGGATTGGTATTTCAACCTGGAAGACGCAACCAAAGCCTTTGAGAAAGAGGCGAAGGACGTGATCCGCTATCCATCAATGCAGCTTATTTTATCAAAGTTAGTTGTTGATCAAATTGAAGATAGAGAAGCGGTTACTAAGCTGATTCTAATGCAAGAAGACGATCTCATTAACGCCCCGCTTCGAACGTTCCCTTATCAGCTTAAGGTTTGGAAACAGATCCGTGCCATGCATGATGCAGAGGGAATGGATGAAGAAGTGACTATGTCAGAGCCAGAAACGTATTCTGATCGCATTTCAGAGCTAAGCGTTGATATCGATGCTGTGATCACCAATGCGGCTGCGCAAAGCACTGATTGCCACCCTGACTACTCCAACAAGTCAATGCTTAACATTGAAGAGCATGACATTGATATTGGTGGAGAAGAGATTATCTACATTGATGATAATGGCACTTGCTACAATCATCGTGGATATCAATTTTACCTTTCTTGCATGGCATTAGAAGACCGAGCAAAGGTAGCAGACTCGCTAGCCCAATAACTCGGCCCTTTATTGCAAAGCAATGTTTATTAGCCAAGACTTTGTCTTGGCTAATTGAACTTAATGCCAGCTTCAAACATAGGCTTGTTAATTTCCGTGATTTTCTTGCTGTCTATTTGGGTCGCCATGTATGACGCGCTAATGCCACCATAATACTCAAGGCCAGCGATATCAGACTTATACACTGGCAAAAACAGTGACTCATTGTTTGATGTGAATGAGCCGATACCAATCATTGGTTTTTCTGGATTCAGTTTGCTGTGGTACGCCTGGGCTTGCCTCCAAGCCTCAGAGCATGGAACATCAAAAAGCTTATAGTATCGGCCTTTCTCTTTGCGCTCTGTCTTTGTTGGAAACATGGTGTTTAGGCGTCTGCATTGCTCGAAGCTTGTGAATGTTTGAGCCTCAAAAGGCGCACTTGGTAGCAGTTTTACTGCTTCTTCTGCTTGCTGCTCATAGTGGTTGTCATTGCACTGACGAATGCCAATACATGCCGCAATAACTACAATGCCACCCAAAATCTTATGGTGTAGTTTGATCTCTTCGCTCATTTTCTTACTTATTCTTATCGAAATTAAGAACTGTCATTAGTCCTTCGTTAATTCTATCAACATCATCACGTTCAAGCGTTACCATGAGAGTTGTTGCTGGGATCCCGCCTGTATATTCAAGACCATCATCGGTTTTGTAGACTGGATGATAATGTTCACGCCTCACACCATTGAAAATGCTTACACCTGCCATTTCTCGGTCTGTAAGCGTCATATCTGACATGACTTGTGCCGCATCCCATATGTACTTACATGACGACTCAAATGAAGCGTATCGCTTGTTGAAATAGCGGTCAGGCTCATAAACATACTGATTGATTGCCTCACACTGTTCAATTGTCTCAATGGTGCGTACTACCAGCCTGTCATAAGGCAAAGGTTCGACCATGTTCTCTAAGCCAGATTGATATTGGCTGCTATGGCAAGAAACAAATGTGACCGCGAGAAGTGAAACACCACATATATATTTGATTTTATTTAACATTGGTTCAATATTATTTTTCTTATTATTAATTCGGAAGCTTATCTTGCGTTCTCCGAAATACGGTTAATGAGATTTCCAATTTTGCTTTCAGAATGTAATTTAAAATTGCCAGTTCTAAGCCAGTTTGCAAAACATACAGGCCACAAAACCCATTGAAAAACCACCAGCAGAGTGTATGCAAGACGCCATTTAATAACGCCAGAGCGTCCTTTGGGCTTAACCTCATACATTGAGTAACACTTAAGCTCATCAATCATCACTTCTCGAACGATGGATGTTTCAGAGATGCTAGAGCAAATGCCTCTGGCCTTTAGTTCTTCACATATATTTTCGATAGCATCGAGCTTATCGTTATACCAAACAGAGCCGTTTTTTACGTACCTATCATTGATTGTCATTTTGACCTCAAAAAAGCGCTACCGAAGTAGCGCCATACAAGGATAAATTGTCTTAAATGACCGCTAAGTATCGCGGATCATAGAATCCTCGCGATTCAGGGCCTGGTGAATGAATCATGGTGAAGCTAGATAGGACAAGGCTTCCGAGCAGTGCTTGCTCTTTAGGATTGTCTGCAATCACATCACCTTCAAGGACTTTGAAGAAAATGTCACCGTAACGAGTGCTAAATTCACTTAGCTGACCAATTACAGCGCCTTCCTTGATCATGTGTCCGTGAGGTGAGTTCCAGCAGTTATCTCGTGCTCTCGCATCTTTCAATACTTTGTACCGCTGCTTCGGGTCAACTTGGATCATCAATTGAAGTTTTTCAACATCGTCAAAACAGGCTTCACTGATGTAGAACTCTGTCTGATAACGGTCGTTTTTAGAGGCGTAGAAGCTTTGCTTATAATGCATCACACCATCAATCTCTAAGCGATTAAATTTGCTCTTCACAAACACTTCACGCACCGAACGAAACTGACTTGGGTCGATAGTGCAAAGTTCCTTTTTGCCAAAGTGAAACTTTACGGCTTCCATTGGGCCAACGGCTACAAAATACGACATGGTGATCCCCCTGATATCACGCCTTAATGATTATTATTTATTATAACTAAAAATAAACTTGAGTCAACATTGGAACAGTGTAAAATATATACAATAATAAAACGAGGTCTAAATTATGAAAAACCCATTCTCAAAAATCGACGTTCCCATACTAATTGCGTATTTAATCGTCGGCTCGTTACTTTTATATGCCGTTACTGAAATTTTCGACAAGCTGTAGTGAAAAAGGGACTTCTACGTCCCTATTTCTCAATGTTAAGGTTCAAGGTGTCAACTTTTACTCTTGATCTTCCACCAGCGCCATCGCCAGCTCGAACATATCCGAAGGGATCTTGTGTTCATCGTTTTTGGAGCAAGTGATTGTGGTCGAGCCTTGGCTCTCATCAGAAACCAGCTTTGCTTTTCTGTCAGGGCCAATGGTGTAAACATGAGTTGCATCATCGATGCGCTCATAGGTTAAATCCGATTGGCATATTGGGCAGGCTAGGTGCATTGATTGTGACATGTTATTTCCTTTTTCAGAGTTTCCGTTAAACGTTAATTGCCGTCGAGCTATTACGACTTTACAGACTCTGCGAAGTGGTTGTCGATAAGTTCCCAAGCAACATCATCGTTGTGAACTCGGCCAATTTCAACGCCGTGATGGCGCACCACAATATGTTTTCTTGATGGGCCTGTAGTTTCTTTGTTTAGACTGTAGCCTGAGAAGTCCTTTTCGCGCTCTGTTGTTGATAGCGCATTGAAGTGACCTTGAGCAATATTAGCAGCCTGTGCAAGATCGGGTGAATCGCCAATTATTTCGCCTTTAAAGTAGACAATATGTAGCTTAATGCCCTCACCTTCCAAGATCTCAGAATTGATTCTGTAGCGGGTGTCGTAGCTGTATTGGGTGTGTTTCACCACTGAGGATAGAAGCACGGCTTTGACTTCTTCACACTTCTCGAAGTTAGACAAAAGGATGTCGTTGTCTTCAATATGGGCTTTAAGGTCTTCACTGCTCATCTCATGCAGAGCAGTATCTGAGTTAAGCATGAACTGATCGAACTCCTTCTTTTCCGTATGGAAAATCATTACCAAAAATTCAAATTTTAACATTGTATCCCCCGATTGTTTCCTTTGAATCTGAAACCAATTATAAATATTATATTTAATAATATCAACTAAAATTAGAAATTATTTTTAACTTAAAAATGCAACTTTTTACTTGCCATTGCTTTTGTATTAGTTATAATAATTACAGTTAATTTGTTAAGTCCATCTAGGGGGAATTATGGATATCGAAACATATGGCGCACCTTGTCCTGTCTGTCAAAACAAGATGCTTTCAAAGAAAACCAATAGTAGCAGTGGATTTAACTTTGATTCATGTGCGTCTTGCGGTTTTTTAGATTGGACTCATCACACTGTTCGATGCGATGCTGAACAGACAAAAGAAGAGCGCGAACGCATTTGGGTAGAGCTTCTGACTCGAAATGGCTGCCGCGATCTGTCAGAGCTTCGCGCTGTTCAATCGAAATGGCCTCAAGAAGAATCTGAGAGCTTCTTTAACTATTCTGGTTACTCAAAGGGCCAGCTAGAGAAGAAGTGCTGTCCAAACCCAAAGGCGCTTATCCTTCATCGTCCTGAAGAGAACTTATTGCTTCCTCGCGATAAAGCCTTTGAGCTATTGGAATACATCAAAAAGTCAAACTACATGGCATTGCCAATTGACGATGATGTATTTGAAACGATGAGTGATGCTCTAGAATACATTAACGGCTTAGGCTATGAGGGCCTTGAGCTGGCCGTGCCTGGGCACGATGGTGTGGAATGTCATTATTATCAAGTGACTTACATACAAGGTCAGTGGCGCATCGAGCCAGACTCAGCTCACTTCGTTGAAGATCCAGATTTGGGTGTAGCAATTGAGAAGTTGCGTCAAAAAAGCATTGAGCTTGCTGAATCTCGACTAAAAGAGAACGACGAATTCATTTTGCATTCGCCATTAGAGCTTACTGTATTTGACCGTGTATCTGTTCGAACTTACGGCTTTGATGAGCACTCTACGGAAGTGATCATCGACGCGCCAGTTGAATTGCTCGAAGCCAAGAGTGCTGAAGTTGAGTTTATCAAGTCATTGGCCCTGAATATTCATAATGCCAAGGCTAATTTGGCTTACGAGCACAACAAGGCTCTAAAGGACACCGTTGAGCAGATTCTAGGCGTTTAACTCACGATTCACTGGATATGGGGCTGGCAAGATTGTCAGTCCCGTTTAGCAATGATATACGACCCTATTTTTGGGGGGAATATGGTTGCTTTATCTTACATCCTAACGCCAATCTTTGGTGTGTGTGCGCTGTTGTGTAAATTTGTCGGCTACATTTTTAATCTTCCCAAGTTCTTGAATGGTCTTATAGGCATTCTGCTGATTTTATCCGTTTACTGGTCATATCAATTTTCTCACTTAACCAGTCCACTATTTGGCATTATTCTATTTCTGTTTTTCTCATACCTCATTCGCTTGTGGTTTTGGTACATTATTTCAAAATTAATCCACTTCCTAAGCAACAGTGAATCTTTCTTTCATGCGCTTAACCATAAACTCACGCAACGTTTTAGCTCATCTGATTCACGCGCTGAGTTCAAGAAAAATAAGTATCGCTAACGGTCATTTTTTCTAATAAATTCAACTATCCGTTTAAGTTTTAATGGAAAACCACTTAATATTATGTATAATATATTTGTTAACCAAATTTAGGGGATAGCATGAAGAATTTCGCGGGTCGCTTTTATGCGAAAAAGGATACGAACGGTCGCCTAATGTTGATTGGAGTTGGGTTGGATTCAGTGTTGAACGAAGGTCATGTTTATGAGGTGACTCAGGACATCTTTGGAGAAATGCATATCAAAGACAAAGGTAAAAGCCTTCTTGCTGACGATAAGCAACTCAACAATATCTCAATGGACGCATTTCTCGCTCTTAATCAAGGTAAGCATTGTCTGGTTGAAGGTGAGGATGTAACCACTAAGTGTAGTGAGCGTAAATAACGATGAAACAAGAATTTATCGATGCATTGTGTGGCTCTGGTTCATCCATGGCCGATGCAGGGATCAGTGAGTCAGATGCCCTTAAGTTTGCTGAGAATTATGCCATTCGATTAAGCAATGGCTTTGAGGGAGACGATCTGCCTGTACAAAAGGCGGGAGCAAAACTCTGTATGCATAACTACTATGCGCAGCTTTACCGCTTCTTTGATGATGGTGAACCATACTGCCAGTATGATGAGGAAACGCTCCTTAAGAAAATGCGGGATTTGCAAGCGCCCTGTCCTCATGAGCTGCTACTGATGGACTAGCCATCGTTTTATTAGCAATGAAATTGCTGTTGTGTTGTTGTGCAACTGCCTTTGGCAGTTAATTGAGTCGAGGTTGTATGTCTGTTACTTACGGAAAGGAATTCGATGGTTCTGATATTGGTCAGGCTATCGAGGTCGGCGGAATGTGTATGCTCGTAACTGAGGACTATTCTCGTATTGACCAGTGGTTGTCTGATGCCAATGCTACAGCGCTGGAAAAGTCTTTTGTTCACCAAGTACTTGAAACTGCAAATGGGCGCTTTGCGGCATTGGAAGCTCTTAGTGTTGAAGATGAGCACCGAAGAAAAGGTTATGCGAGTCAATTTATCAATGATTGCTTTTTGGATGAGGCAAGTGATTGTGCAGTGCAAGCGGTCATGCTTGATACAGGACATAAGCAAGATGGTCTGTATTCGCTGGTGGCCTTTTATGAGCAGTTTGGATTCGAAGTGATGGATCTGAGTGTTAATGATTATCAGATCATGTTTAGACAGCCATAAAAAAAGAGAGCCGCCTGGCTCTCTTTATTACATCGAGTAAGAGTTGTTGTTGTGGGCAATATTGCGAATATATCCTGATTGCACCAGTGCTTTTTCGACCATCAAATATGAGTTTTTCACGTTTACTTCATATTGGTTTAATGTGTCATTCAATGAATGAAGTATATCTAAGTTTCTAAAAGCCATGTAGGCTTCGTAGTAAGCTCTTGAGCCTGTCTCTGTGACGCTTGTTCGCCTTGCATCAGTCCAATCTCCACCATTGCTCTCCATGTGCTCAGCAAGCGCTCTCACTGCAATATCGTATCGTTCCGACGCAGAAGTAGACCTGATATGTTTCATCACGTAGTCTTCGCCATGATGCCCATTCGCCATAAAGTATTCGACATCCTTTAAGACGGTAGGAATTTCATCTTTCTGCCCATTGGGAAGGAATGTACTGTCGCTTTCAACTGTTCG